>Ga0137796_10000160_pt1 | contig 41473 bp, 44 predicted proteins | sample OV2TP3_FD_97704 | JGI IMG/M metagenome (GOLD analysis project Ga0137796, IMG submission 97704) | reverse complement strand
TCGACGTTGGGCTATCTGAGTCCCATGGAGTTCGAAATGAACGCCGGATTAGCGTAAGCTGGTGTCAACCAAACCGGCAGCAGCCCAGGGGAAGACGAGTCCGTCGCGGATTGCCTCCCGCTCCCGATCGGCGCGGTGAAGCACCGCTCCTCCACGGGCGCGATCGAGGCAAGTCCACGCCAGACTCTGGGGGGAAAGGTGTCGGAAGAGGTTTAGGGGTGGAAGCCGGTGCGGCGGGGAACGGAGACTATGCCTTGTGCGCTTCCATATACGCCCGCAGCAGCGCATTGATGCGCGTTTGGTATCCGCGCCCCTGCGCCTTGAACCAGTCCAGTACTTGGCGATCGAGCCGGATGGTCACTGTCGCTTTCGGTTGCGGGAGCCATAGCACCGCCTTCTTGAAGAAGTCCTTACCCTGCTCTGGGATATCGGAGTAATCAATCTCGTCATCCCGTAGAGCGTCAATTTTGGCCCAATTGGTCCGCGAGACTTTCCTTGAACTGCGCTTTTTCACGATCGTTCGCCTTTCGTGCTGAAATGATGCGAATGGTCTCAGGGTTACGCTTGGTAAAGACGACCGTCACGAGCCGCCGATTAATGAAGCCAAAGCCGATGTGCCGCGTTTCCCCATAATCTTTTCTAGCGTCAGGCACAACCATAATTGGCCCAGTGAACATCTCCGGGACGTCCACGAAGTCTATCCCGTGCTTGGCGATGTTGGCGGAACGCTTGGCTTCGTCCCATTCAAACGTTACCTCCAAATGTCACCTCTGCATTGTAAATACAAAATGTAGTTACGTCAATCCCTATGCAGGTCGTCCAGCCGCGTCCGTAGATGAGAGACGCTTTGTGGAGATAGACACTCACGGAGGAGAAAAGGTTAAAAGGAAGAGCCCGCTTTTATTCACGCGTCCGGCGGAGAGGGGGAGGGGCGGAAGCCGATGCGGCGCACGCCGGGGTAATTACTTCGGCTTGGGTGGGTTCTCGATCGCTCGGAGAATAGGTTTGGCCAGATAGAGGCGTCCCCACGCCCGCCCCGAAATTTCTTCGAGCATGCCGTTTTTTTGAAGCAGCGTCACGGCTTGCCGGGCGGTCGGGTTTGAGACCTTCAGGATACGCTCGGCTCGGGCAACGGTCATGTAAGGGTTCATGAATAGCTGATCAAGCAAGGCCAGCGCCTTGGGCTTGTCATGTAACCGGGCCCGGAATTTTTCGCGCAGATCCATGAGCCGGCCGGCGTGTTGCACCCCTTCTCCTGCGGTTTCTGTGACCCCTGTGATGAAAAAGCGAAGCCATGCCATCCAGTCTCCGTCCGTCCGCACCCGTTGTAGAAGGTCATAATAGTCCTGCCGATGCGCCTCGATGTAGGCGGACAGATAAAGCAGCGGTTGTGAGAGGCGGCCCCGCTCGATCAAGAACAGAGTGATCAGCAGGCGCCCAACGCGCCCGTTTCCGTCCAGAAACGGGTGTATGGCTTCAAATTGCTCGTGGATCAATGCGCATTGAATCAGGTCTGGAAACTTTTCGCGCTCATGCAGGAAATGTTCCCACTCTGCTAATGCTTCCTGCATTGGTTCCGGAGGGGGAGGGACGTAAGGGGCGGTCGCGGGGGTGCTGCCGGACGGACCGATCCAGTTTTGCGACCGCCGAAATTCGCCGGGGGTGGCCCGCTCGCCGCGAACTCCCTTCATCAGCCTTGCATGCAACTCGCGCACGAAGCGTAGCGACAAGGGGACACTCCGCAGTCGCTTGATCCCGTACTCCAGCGCGACCACATAATTACGGACTTCACGGACGTCATCGTCTTCCGGGCGAGCAGAGGGGGTATGCTCCATTTCGTCAAGCAGCAGATCAGACAAACTTGCCTTGGTTCCCTCGATGCGCGACGACAACACGGCTTCGCGACGCACATAGGGCGCAATCAGCAGATGCGGATTGGGCAGGTGACGGCCTAGACCGGAGAGTTCACTGAGCACGGCATCGGCGCGTGAAAGAGCGAGGACCAGATCATCGTCATAAACCAGTGCAGGTGGTAACGGTGCCGGAATAAACGCCGCATAGCGCTGCGCGGTCTGAATGACTCTCCCCGTACTTGGTGATCGAAAGTTTTTTGGGTTCATGCGCTTGGTCCCGAGAATGAAGCCTAACTTTTAAAGCCTTTCCTGCTTTGAAAGAAAGTGGCACTATTCTTTCAAAGTCGGACGGCTTTTGCAAGGACACTTTCAAAGCGCAATTTTTCTTCACGCGTCTGGCGCGGAGGGGGAGGGGCGGACGGCGATGCGCCTTCCGCCGCACGCTCGGGTGGGCACCGCCGCCAGATAAGTCAAGTGTAAGTCAAGTTCTGGGTCAACTTGAACACGGCCCGACCCTCTGTTAAAGTGCCGGCATGATGCTGCCGGTTCCGGCCACGCAGATCAAAGCCTTGATCCGTCTCCTCTCCGACGAGGACGACCGGATCGCCCGCACCATCGCCGGCAAGCTGACGGAGATCGGGGATCCGGCGGTGCCGCTGCTGCGCGAGGCCGAGATCGAGCAGCCGGAGATGGCCGCGCGCATCAGCGAAATCCTGGACGATATCCGGGCGCAGCGGCTCGAGGGCGAGTTCCATGCCCTCTCCGCCTGCAACGACGACAGCCTCGACCTGGAGGCCGGCGCCTTCCTCATCGCGCGGTTCGCCTATCCCGACCTGGACGTCGCCGCCTCCATCGGCATGCTCGACGCCCTGGCGCGGGAGGTGCGCGAGCGGTTGGGGCGCAAGGCCTCCGGGGAGGAAATCGTCAAGACCATCAACCGGTACCTCTTCGTCGAGCAGGGGTTCGCCGGCAACACCCATGAGTACTACGACGTCGACAACAGCTACCTCAACAAGGTCCTCGAGCGGAAGACGGGGATTCCGATCAGCCTGAGCGCGGTGTATCTGCTCGTCGGGAGGCGGCTCGAGCTGCCGGTCTTCGGCGTGGGCATGCCGGGACACTTCCTCGTGAAGTACGAGGCCGACCGCTACCGCATTTTCGTGGATTCCTTCAACGGCGGCGCGCTGCTGACGCAGAAGGACTGCGCGCGGTTTCTGGACCAGGCCGGCTACGGCTTCGACGAGCGGTATCTGCAAAAGACGCCGGCCCGCGCGATCCTCATCCGCATGGTCAAGAACCTGGTCGCCCTCTACAACAAGATGGACGACCGGGCCAAGGCCGCCCGCCTGACGCGGTTCATCGAGATCTTGGGGTTGCCGGAGAAGGACGAGTAATTGTAATCCGCATGCGGTCCCTGGCCATGGTGATCCTGCCGCCGAACTCCTGACCCGCCTGGGCCTTGACGTCATACCGTTCCGCCACCGGATAGAAATGGGAGAGGACGAGGCGCTGCACGCCGGCCTCGCGCGCCACGCGCCCGCAGTCACGGGCGTGCATGTGGCCTTCGCCGGGACGCTGGACCGGGAACGAGCAATCCAGCACCGCCACGTCCGCGCCGCGGCACAGCGCGACGAGCCCTTTGCAATACTCGGCGTCGCCCGAATAGGCCAGTGAAGCGCCGTCGTGCTCCACGCGGTAGCCCTGGCAGTGGAGGCTAGGGCTGTGCGCCACCGTCCGGACGGTTACGCGGGTCTGGCCCAGACGAATCGTGCGATCCGTTAGTTCTGTGACCGTGACCCGGAACGGCGCGGAGGAAAAGCCCGGCATCGCCTTCAGGAGCGATCCGAACAGGCGGCGCGTCCCCCGCGGCCCGTAAATCGTGAAGGCCGGCCTGGGCGCGACGAGCTTCGCATGGAACACGGCGTCGAAGAAAAACGTAAAAAAGTCGGCGAAATGGTCCGTGTGGTGGTGCGTGATGAACAGATGCTGCAGGCAGTGGCGGTCCGCGCCGGCCTTGATGAGGTTCATCAGCGTGCGGGGACCGAAGTCGAATAGCAGGACGTGGTCGGTCTCCACCAGGTAGCCGGCGGCGGCGCGTTTCGGATGCACGTTGGTGCCGGAACCGAGCACGGTCAAGCGCATGACAACACCTCGCGGCTATGTTACCATTCGACTCTGGTTTTCTGAACGAGATAAAGACGTGAACCATGCAGTCCACATGAAGCTTGCGCTCGACGAAGCGCGCCGGGCCGCGGCGGCGGGCGAGGTGCCGATCGGCGCGGTGCTGGTCGTCGAGGAAGCCGTGATTGCCCGAGCGCACAACCGCCGGGAGGTCTGGCAGGACCCCACGGCCCACGCCGAGCTGATCGCGATCCGGGAGGCGGCGGCGCAGATGCGGACTTGGCGCATGGTGGGCGGCACGCTCTACGTGACGATGGAGCCCTGCGCGATGTGCATCGGGGCGGCCATCCTGGCCCGCGTTGACTGCGTGGTCTTTGGCGTGCGGGACCCGAAGGGCGGCGCCTGCGGGTCGGTGCTCAACATCCCGGAGGAACGGCGGCTGAACCATCGCATTGAGGTGATCGGGGGCGTGCTGGAGGAGGAGAGCCGGGCGTTGCTGCAGGGGTTCTTCAAGAATTTACGGGAGAAAGCGGACGAAAGAATTTAAGAGGGGAAGTGGTATTGAATATCTGGCGTATTTGATCGAAACGCCAGTCCAACAAGTTCGGAGGAGAGGTGCGAGAGTGGCCGAATCGGGCAGTCTCGAAAACTGCTGTCCGGGCAACTGGACCGTGGGTTCGAATCCCACCCTCTCCGCCACGCCCAGCTTGCTGGAACCGCCGCTTCAATCAGATGCGGCGGATATGCAATACATCCAGTAATCTTTGGGGTAAGGTATTGGATATCCAGCATGTTTGATCGAAATGCTGGTCTAGTAAGCCACGGGAAAAGGGCGCGATTCAAGAGCGGCCCGGGGTGGGCGGGTGAGAACGTGGAGAGGTGGCCGAGCGGCCGAAGGCGCGGCATTGGAAGTGCCGTATACGGGAAACCGTATCGTGGGTTCAAATCCCACCCTCTCCGCCAAAAGAGGCAAGCGGTATTGAATATCCGACACGGTTGATCGAAGTGTCGGTTCCAGCAAGCTGGGAGCTGAGGGGCCGGGCCCTGTGCAAAAGAAACCTTTGAACCCCGCCAGGTCCGGAAGGAAGCAACGGTAAGGAGGCCCTTCTTTGTGCCGCAGGATCACCTGGCCCCCGTTTTTTGAAGAGGCTAATCGTGAATCGTTATTCGTTAAACGGGAGTTCGCCTGATTTTTTTTGCCGATTAACGATTAACGTTTAACGTATAACGAACCATGGATTACCAAGTCTCCGCCCGCAAGCACCGCCCGATGACCTTTGCCGAGGTCACGGGCCAGGCCCACGTCGTCAAGACGCTCACCAACGCCCTCGCGTCGGGCCGCACGGCCCACGCCTACCTGTTCTCCGGCATGCGGGGAGTCGGCAAGACGACCATGGCGCGCATCCTGGCCAAGGCCCTCAATTGCGACAAGGGCCCCACGCCGACGCCCTGCCTCACGTGCGCGAGCTGCCGGGAGATCGGCGCGGGGACGTCGTTCGACGTGATGGAAATCGACGGCGCGTCCAGCAACAGCGTGGACGACGTCCGCGAGATGCGGGAGACCATCAAAACCGGCCCGGCCCGCGGCCGCTATCGCGTCTACATCATCGACGAAGTCCACATGCTCTCGACGGCCGCGTTCAACGCCCTGCTCAAAACGCTGGAGGAGCCGCCCGGGCACGTGGTCTTCGTCTTCGCGACCACGGAAGCGCACAAGATTCCCCAGACCATCCTGTCCCGCTGCCAGCACTTCACGTTCCGGCGGATTCCCCGGCGCGAAGTCATCGACACCCTCCAGCGGGTGGCCCAGGCGGAGGGGATTGCGATCGACGAGCGCAGCCTGAGCGCGCTCGCGCGCGCCTCCGACGGGAGCCTGCGGGATGCGCTGAGCCTCCTGGATCAGGCCGTGGCCTTCGGCGGCAAGCGCGTCGCGGCGGACGACCTGATGACGCTGCTGGGCTCGGTCCCGCACGAACTGCTCCGCGGGGTGCTCGATGCGGCCCTGGCGCGCGATGCGGCGGGCGCGCTGCGCTCGCTGGCCGCCGTGCAGGATTACGGCTGCGACGTCCGCCAATTCTCCGGCGAGCTCATGGAGCATGTCCGCCATCTCCTCGTCGCCAAGGTGGTGGCCGAGGCCGATGACCTGATTGGGCTCGGCCCCGACGAGCAGGCGGAAATCAAAGCCGACGCCGCGCGGCTCTCCCTGGACCACATCCAGGAACTGTTCCGCGTCTTCCTGGAGGCCGAGGACGGGATTCGAACCAGCCAGCATCCGTGGTACGTCGTGGAGATGGCCGTCGTGAAGGCCTGCCGTGTCGGGGGCGAACAGGCCGGAGCGCCGCCCGCGCGCCCGGACGCCAAAGGGGGGAGGGCCGCGCCGCCGGCTGAACGGCCTCGAGCAACTGAGCGGCCCCCGCAGGCCGGCTCTTCGGAACCGGTTGCGTTGGTCTGGGAAGACGTGGTGGCACGGGTCCAGGCCGAGCGGCCCAACGTCGGCGCGTTTCTCGAAGATTCGGCGCTGGTCGGCATCGCGGGCGACGTGGTGACGATCGGGTATCCCGTTTCGGCCGGCGTGTCGATGAAAATGGTACAGCAGGAGGCGTATCAGCAGGCGGTGGCGGAGGCGTGCGCGGCGCTGGCGGGCCGGCGCGTCCGCTTGCGGCTGGTGACGCTGGACGGGGGAGCGCAGGTGCCGACGGTCGCGGATCTCCGGCGCGAGCGCGAAGCGAAGACGGAGCGCCACCTGCGCGACGAGGTGCTGGCCAATCCGCTCGTAAAGGAGGTCCTGTCGGTCTTCGGCGGCGAGGTCAAGGACGTGCGGCGGAACCAGGCCCGCGCGGAGCGGGGGAGCAAGGGAGACTGAGATGGCCGACAAGGGAATGTTCGGAGGGATGGGGAATCTCGGCAACATCATGAAGCAGGCCCAGGCCATGCAGGAGCGTCTGGCCAAGGTTCAGGCGGAGGTCGCGACAAAGACCGTGCAGGCGTCGTCGGGCGGGGGCATGGTGAGCGTCGTCGCGAACGGCGGCCTGGAGATCGTGTCGGTGAAGATCGATCCGGAAGTCCTCAAGGCCAATGACGTCGATATGCTCCAGGACCTCGTGGTCGCCGCCACGAATGAGGCCCTCCGGAAGGCGCGCGAAATGGTGGCGGAGGAAATGAAGGGGGTCACGGGAGGGCTCCAGATCCCGGGGCTCTTCTGACGATGGATCGGAACGGCATTCTGGATGAACTGGTGCGGGAGCTGGCCGGCCTGCCCGGGATCGGCCGGAAAACCGCCCAGCGGCTGGCGTTCCACATCCTCAAGCAGCCGCGCGAGGATGCCGATCGCCTCGTCCGGACGATCCGCGCGGTCAAGGAGCGGTTGGGGCTCTGCCGCCGGTGCCGCAACATCGCCGAGGGCGAGCTCTGCGACATCTGCCGGGACGACGCGCGGGATGCGACCCGCGTGGTGGTTGTCGAGGACGTGACCACGCTGTATGCGCTCGAGCGGACGGGCGGCTATAAGGGGCTCTATCATGTGCTGGCCGGGGCGCTCTCTCCCTTGGACGGCGTGGGGCCGGCCGACATCAAGGCCCAGGACCTCGTGGAGCGGCTCGCGCAGAGCAAGGTCGAGGAAGTGATCGTGGCCACCTCGCCGACCATCGAGGGGGAGGCCACGGCCATTTACCTGTCGCGGCTGATCAAGCCCTTGGGAATTCGCATCAGCCGGATCGCCTGCGGGGTGCCGGTGGGAATGGACCTCGAGTATGCCGACGAGGTGACCTTGATCAAATCGTTGGACGGCCGCCGGGAAATCTGACCTTCATTTTCCTGCTTTCCGCAGGGCGTCCACCCGCTTCTTCGCCTTCTCGATCCGCTCTTCCTCGCCCGGCGTCTGCTCCTGGTAGGCGAGATAATTCTCATAAGCCGTGAGGGCCCGGCGCGGCTGGGTGTCCTCGAGGATTTCCGCCAGGTTGAAATGCGCGTTCGCGTAGTTCGGCTTGAGGCCGATGGCCGTCTGGAAGGCTTCCGCCGCCCGCTGCTTGTCACCCATGAGCGCATACACTTTCCCCAGGTGGTTGACCACCTCCGGGATCGCCGGCCGGATCTTCAGGGACGTTTCGATGGCGGCCGCCGCCTGCGGCAGGAGGCCCTTGTCACGGTAGGCCAGGCCCAGGCGGTGATGGGCCTCGGCTTGATAGAGCGGCTCGCTCAGGCCGATCTCGATCGCGCGCTGATAGGCTGCAATGGCGACGTCGACCACTTTCTCGCCGCACAGGCCGAAGTGGGCGACCTCTCCTTTCGAGAAGTGCTGGCGGCCGATGAAGTCCCGGCTCTCGCTGTCGGCCGGCCCCAAGGCGGGTCGGGGCGCGGACTCAGCCGGCGCGAGGAGGCGGCGTAAATATTCCGGTCTGTATGGGGAGAGCAAAGGGGCGTAGGAGGTCAGCACGTTCGAATCGACGAAGAGGAACTGGCGATCTTTCTGCGGGATCACGATGGCCCGTGCGCTGATGCGCTCGCCCTGGTCGCCGTAGAGGCGTCCGGAACGCGGGCCGGGGATTTTCCCTGAGACGCGGGACGGCAGGAGGAATTCCGTGGGGATCTGCTTGGCCACCCAGGCCGCGTAGTCGGGCTGGCCGGCGAGGTCGAGCCCTTCATAGAGGATGCCGATATAACCGACCAGGAGGCCCCGGTCGTCGAAAAACAGGTGATATTCGCTCTCGCGGCCGGCCGTCGGGCGGTAGACAGTGATTTCTTCTCCGAGCCCCCATAGAGCGCGCTCGGTCCGGCGTCCCGCTTCGTTCAGCAGGACGGTTTCCCGGCGGTCGCACAGGTTCCAGGCCAAAACCGGCGTGATGCGGGGACCAAGGGGCGCTTGAGCAGGGGACTCCGGCACGCCGCCGCCGCATGCTGTCAGCAGGCAGAGAACCCCCCCCGCAATCAAGCGGGAGCAGAGTGACTTGGAGGCGCCGAAAACCAGCGGACTACAACAGGCGGCTTATGGAGCCGGAGGCGATTGCGCTTCCCGGGCCTTTTTCGCTTCCTGGTACTGCTGGTACTGATAGTAGAACGTGTCGTAGCTGTACTGGTACTTGGGGAAGCGTTGCCGGAAAAGATTGTCCTGATTGGTGTAGCCCCAGAACTCCGGTTCCTGAGCAAACAAGAGGTACAGCGGCTGGTTGACGATGAGATCACCGGCGATGCCCAGGGGATTCAGCAGGAACGCGAACCATCGCAGGGGGTACCCGCCGTCCCAATCGCGCCAATAGAGGCCTTCATCAAGCCCAACGGACAGGTCCTGCGGTCTGGGTGTGGGATACACGTCCGTGGACATTCCCGGGGCGTTGGCGCAGCCGGAGAGGCCTAATGCCGCCACCAGCAGGATCGCCGTCAAGCTTCGCATGAATAACATGTCCAGCCTCCCTTCCATCAAACTGGTACTACTGGCAAGGAGTGTAGCAAAAGGCACCCTCAGTGTCCAGGAAAAAAATCTGGGGCCAGGCAAGCGGCATCGAATATCCGGGACGTTTGATCGAAGTCCCGGTCCCGCAAGCGAGGCGTGGTGGGCGATACTGGTTTTGAACCAGTGGCCTCTTGCGTGTGAAGCAAGCGCTCTCCCCCTGAGCTAATCGCCCATCCGTCACCGCAGAAAGAAACTGACGTTAGCATACCGGCCTGGGGCAGTCAACCGACCGCCGGCTACAAAACCTGCAAAACGAAGCACTTGAGGTACTCGCTCTCCGGCATCCCGAGGAGCACCGGATGGTCGCGTCCCTGGGCGCCCTGCGCGACGAGCCTGACGGTGCGGCGGACATCTCCTGCGGCGTCCTGGAGGAGCCGCCGGAACCGGTCGGCGGTCAGGTGGTGCGAGCATGAGCAGGTGATCAGATAGCCTCCAGGGCGGAGGAGTCGCATCGCCCGCAGGTTGATTTCCTTATATCCCGCGATGGCTTCCGGCAAGCGGGTCCGCGTTTTGACGAAGGCGGGAGGATCGAGGATGATCAGGTCGAAGGACTCGCGGCGGCGGTCCCGCTCCTTGAGCTCGTCGAAAACGTTGCCGACCCGGTAGACGCAGCGCTCGGCCAGGCCGTTCCGTTCGGCCAGAATCTTCGCCTGCTCAATGGCCTGGGCCGATTGGTCGAGGCCCGTCACGCGGGACGCCCCGTACCGGGCGGCGTGGAGACCCCAGAGGCCCGTGTAGCAGAAGCAATCCAGCACGTCCGCCCCGCCCGCCAGCCGTTCGAGCAGGCGATAGTTATCGCTCTGGTCCAGGAACAGGCCGGTTTTCTGGCCTTCCAGAAGATCCACCGCCACGTCCAGGCCGTTCACCTGCACGACGAGGTCAGGCGGCAATTCCCCGCACAGGACACCCCGCTCCCGAGCTAGGCCTTCGCGTTCGCGCATCGGAGAATCATTGCGGGCCACGACGGCCCTCGGCTGAAGGACCTCCGCGATGGCCGTGAGGATGAGGTCCCGGCGGCGGTCCATCCCGGCGGTCAACATCTGAATGACCAGCGCGTCGCCGTAGCGATCCACGATCAACCCCGGCAGCCCATCCGCTTCTGCATGAACCACGCGATACGCAGACCTTGCCCCCAGCAGCTTTTCCCGCCAGGCATGGGCCCGGCGGATGCGGTTGACGAAAAAGTCCCCGTCGATGGGCAAGCGGTCGCGCCCGAAGAGACGGATGGCGATATGGGAGCGCGGGTTGAGGTAGCCGCGCCCGAGGAAGCGACCACGGCTGTCCAGGACATCGACCAGATCGCCCGGTTCCGCGTTCGAAGGCCAGGCCGCGACTTCGTTCCGGAAAATCCAGGGATGCCCGGCCAGCAGCCGGTCCTGCTCCCCGGGCTTCAGGCGGACGAGATGCACGGGAAGGGGCGCGTCTTGGCGCGCCTGGGGTGGGTGGGTGCGAATCATGCACTACAACTCGAAATCCAGGATGCTCTTGAAGGCGACGTAATCGCTCGCGTCGGTCCAGCCGAACTGCAGGCCTGTATCCCATCCGATCCGGCCGAATTTGAACTTGGCGGCAGGCCCCCAGGAGTGCCGCTGGAAATTTGGCGTCGGAAAGCTGCCGAGCGGGCCGAAGTTGCCGAAGCCCTCCACGCCCAATCGCATGGAGGGCTTGGCGAACCAGTACCAGCCGTTCTCATACCCGAACTTGACCCGCGAGGCGTCGTTGAACTCCCGCTCCCAGACCGGGTTCAGACGGACCATAAAGTCCTGCACGCGGCTCTCCAGCAGGAGCTTCCATTCGACCTCGTCGTTGTGCTCGAAACGCCGCTGGGGGATCTTGTATTCGAGGTACAGCGCCGCCGCCGGCCAGAACCCTTGGCGATCCAGGAACCGATACACGGTTTCGTACCGCTGGCGGACCAGGGTCAGTTGTCCCATTCCCGCCCGCGTGGGGTTCTCGAAGTCCGCGTAGGCTTCGACCCACCAGCGGTCCGTGATGCCGTAAGCGAACTCGGCGGTGTGGCGAAGCAGGTGCTGCCGGGGAAAGGGGCCGGCGGACGTGGCGATTGGCGTATTGATGAAGGCCTCGAGCCAGTAGCCCACCTCCAGTTCGCCTTTGTCCAGGGCGTATGGGGTACGCACTTTGAGGTGGTTGCCTTCGGCCGTTTCGGCATTCAGAACCAGTCCGAGCAGACAGAGGAGCATGCAAATCAAAGAGCTGCAGTTCACGCGCGCGATACTCCAAGTGGCTGCCGAACGGGCGCAGTATAGCAGAAATTTCCGCTTGACAGGCGGAGCGGGGCCGCATACAATGGTTCAATATTGAGAACGGTTATCACAATCGTTTTCTGAATTAGCGATTTCTGCGGGCCGCGAGCCCCAACGGCCAACAAGGAGTTGCCACCGTGTACATCTGCCTTTGCAAAGGGATCAGGGAGTCGGACGTTCGGGATCTGGGACGGGCCGGTGTGCTATGCCCGGAGTCGCTGACCGCGGCGTTGGGCATGGACCAGGAGGATTGCTGCGGGCGTTGCGCGAGGAACATCGAGGAACTCGTGGCGTTGGCCGCCGGCGAATGGAACTGCGCGGGGAGAATATCATGAAGGCGAAAGAAGGTGTCATTGACCTGCTGAACAAAGTTCTGACCGCGGACCTCACAGCCATCAACCAGTATTTCGTCCACGCGAAGATGTGCGAGAACTGGGGGTATGAGCGACTTAACCATAAGGTCCGGGAACGAAGCTTCGATGAAATGAAGGACGCCGATGAGTTGATTGAGCATATCCTCTATCTTGAGGGCGTCCCCAATATGCAGCGGCTCGGGACCGTGCAGGTGGGCGAGACAGTGCCGGAGCAGTTCAAAGCGGATCTCAAGGCGGAACAGGAGATGCTCAAGATTCTGACGGACGGCGTCGCCCACTGCGCCAAGGTCGGCGATTACACGACCCGGCACATGCTGGAGGACATGGTCAAGGACGTCGATGCCCATATTGACTGGATCGAGACTCAGATCGAGACGATCAAGCAGGTCGGCCTCGAAAACTACCTGGCAGAGCAGATCAAGAAGGAAAGCTCATAGGCGCACGCTCTTTAGCTGTACCGACTAATCGTCGACCTTCGGCTTCTGTCCCCGATTGATCGCTGGGGGCTTCCTGTCCATGGCTTGCAGATGCGGTCGCCTTGAGGATCTCAAGCAACGCGCGCATTCCTCGGTCGTTCAGGTCGTGGACCAGGTGGTAGCGGAGGATGCCGAGCGCATCTATGACAAAGCTCTGGCACCGGGCAGGGGGCCGGTAACGAGACACTCCGAAACTGCGGGAAAGTCGTCCCAGGGGATCGGCGGTCAGCGTCAGTCCCCGAGGCCAGAGGTCTTTTTGCCAGGGACCGAAGAAAAGGGCGCCTTCGTCCACGACTCCCAGGAAGAAAGCCTTCTCAGCCTCGAAGTCCTGGACGCGGTGTTCCAAGACCGCCCGCTCGAGCAGCCCGAGCGGGGGCAGAAAACACAAAGTGAAGCTTCGTCCGCGTAAGCCTGTACTGTCGAGGAGCAGGAGGTTGCCTCCCACGAGCGCCGGCGCTCTGAAGTGCGGAGCAGGATGACCGATCTTCGTCATGGATATCTCCTCTATTCACTCCGTCAGTTTTGCTCATTCCCCGGCTTGGCCAGTTTCGGTACTTTTAAAGCCGCGTCTCGGCTCCTGGCCGCTCCGACGGCGCTCACCCGCAGCAGGTGGACGCGCTTGCACTTGCGGCACTTCACCTCGAGGCCCTCCGCGGTCATCTTCGCGAGGAGGTGCCCGCACTCGCAGCGGACTTCTTCATCGTCCTTCCGGCGTGGGTCCGATTTCATCTCACGGCCGCTCTAAGCGACGCCCAGAGCCGATGGCGAGCAGCGGCGGACGGGAAGTCAGGAGGGTGAACTTTCCCCGTCCGCCTGGGAGGCAGGGCAACCTCCCTGCTCGTGGTTACATCAATGACCATCGCCGATTCCTTCACGAGAAATAAAAAAAGCCCAAGGCGACGGCTGATCGCCTTGGGCTCAGGGATGGTTCCCTCTGGCCTTTATTCAATAATAGTTTTGACTTTCATTCTCAATTTAACATAAGCCGCTACATCCGTCAAGAGCTTTTTTTACTCGCCGGGCGGCGCGGCTGCCATCAACCGCTTCTTGAGCACCCACATCTCGTAGAGCGGCACGCCGGCCAGCACCAGGAAGGTGCCGAGCATGAGCACGTCGCCGAGCAGCATCACGAGCGCGAAATGAGGGCTGACGTAAAGGATGAGCCAGGGCGAGGCGAGATCGATGGCGACACCGCCGAAGGCCAGCAGGGTCATGATTACTTTTAATGTCTGACCGGCCATCGTGAGGTAGAAGACGTGGCAGAGGATCAGAAAGACGACCGGCATCGTGAAAAAGTGAAAGTGCGTCGTCTCCGCCAGCTCCCGGAAGGACTTGGGCTCGCCGAAGGTCTCATCTGAGCCGAGGTAGTGCTGGGCGATGCCGGTATAGGAAAGCCCGGTGGTGCTGTGCGCCCAGTAGATGGTGAACAGGAACCCCGCGAAGAGGGTGAGAATGAACAGGGTGTAGAGCAGGCGGATATTCCGGTCGGTGTCGAGCAGGCGGAAGCGGGTGTTGAAATTGCGCATGATGGGTTCAGCGGCGATTGAGGTAGAACTCGTCAATCAGGACGAGGGCGCGCTTCACCCCGGCGCTCACGGACCGCACCGACATCGTCGCGCCCGTGATGTTGATGATGTCCTTGTTGATGCGGATCGGGTCGAGCGGGGTCTTCCCTTCGTATTGCGAATTGAACCGCTTCATCCGGACTTCGCTGCCCTTGCTTTCCCGGTACACCAGGATCTCGATGTCGGATACTTTGCCGTCCGGGGTCACCCCCACGATGTACGTGATCGGGCGGTGCTTGCCGATCGTCTCCTGGATCACGGCGTAGCCGTCCACCTTGCCGTTGGTTTCGGCCTTGAAGGTCCGGAACGATTCTTCAGGGAATTTCCAGCCGATGCGCTCCTGGATCCGGACTTTCTGATCGGGCGTCGGCTTGAGCTCCTCCGCCCGGATGTGCTGAGACTTGGGAAACAACAGCTTGAGGGCCTGCTCCTCGGTGAGATAGACATCGATGCTGCCGAGTTCTTCCTCGGTCAGCCAACGCTTCAGGTCCGGGTCCCAGGTCCGTTTCCCCGGCTCCGAGGCGTCGACGAAGGGGGCGAGCGCGAACCACAGTGGCAGGGCGGCCGTCAGCACGCGTCTCAGCATCCCTTTTCCTTGAGACGCCGGGTGATCTCCGCCGCGACGGCCTGCTCTTCCGCGGTGTTGCCGGGAATCCCGCGCCACTGGCGCATGCGGACGCCCATTGGAGACCACTCCTCGCGAAGCTGGAGGACCGTTGCGACGGCCCCGGTCCCTTCCCTCTTCACTTCCACCACGTACTTCAACCGCTCTTTGTTGACGTCGCGCTGGAAAAAACCCGCAGGCCGGGAACCTTCGACCTCCACCCATTGCGTTTCAAGCACCCCCGCCGCCTTGTTGATCGTCTCGATCTGAACGTCAGCGATGGTCAAGATGGCGGCATCCCACGCTTGGTCGAGGGAGCACGAAGAAACCGCGGTCGGTTTCCCCGCCAGGGTCATGCACCCTGACAGCAGGACACACCCCAAGGCTGGAAGCTTTTTCCACAGCGTGACCATCACTTCTCTAAGGCGCGGCATCATAACTTTGCTCTCCTTCTAAAAGCAAGGAAGGGGAGAGGAAAGGCGCTGGTCGCCAGCATCCTTATCCTCTCCCCTTGGCACAGTGGGCGGGCGAGGAGGGTCGCCCGCCCACGAGGCACTCGCTTAGAAATACGTTGCGACGGAGAAGAGGAATCCATTCCCGTCAATCCGGCTGTTGTTGCCGGGAGTGAGGTTGGTGCCCACTTGAGAGTTGAACTGATAATCGAGCTTGAACACGGTGTCCTCGACCGGCCTGAAGTTCAATCCGAGCGTCACCCGCTGCAACTCGCCCGTATTCCCCCCCGTGGCCGTCAGGGTCCGATTGTTCGTATCGGTGTCAATGTCGTCCCATCGGACCACCGCCGTGAAGGTCGAGGCGTCGGTAAAGTGCGTGGGCGCCCACTTCTTGAGGAAGTCCGGGAGGAAGTGGTAGTTGCCTTGCACATAGTACCCAGCCATGCCGTTCGTGGTCACGGGACCGAAGCCCGGGGAATCAATTCGAGCCCATGCGGCTTCCCCGATCACCTCGAAGGGCCCACGCTGAAGCGTCCAGTCAATGGCATAAATATTGATGTACTTATCGGCGTTGGGGGTATAGGCCGCATGGGCGGCGGATCCGGCGACTTCGACGCCCAGGAATGGGCTGAAAGCCACGCGCCCGACCACCCCTTTGTCATTATTGTTGTCGGTTCTGGTGTTGCCCCCGAAGCCACGCAGGCCGGTAGCGTCGGTGACCGCGGTGCCTTGGGTTGTTGCAAATCCGTTGGTAACGTAGATTTCATAATCCAACTTCGAGAGTCGGGATGGATAGAAAGTGCCGTAGAAGCCCATGCCGGGCACGAACCATGTGCTGGGGATGATCAACCTGGACACCAGCGGCCGGTCGGTCAAGTCATTGAGGGGGGAGTCATGCAGCAGGTTGAATTTGCCCACCGGGGTGAGCAGAATGCCGGCCCGAAAGTTCAACGGCTCCGTAATCAGGTAATCAATCGTGGCGAACTCGATCTTGATCTCACCGCCTCCCCCTACATTGTTCGGCCCGCCGTGCTCGATCTCGATCTCGGCGGCCACCTTGATCCGATCCGTCACATCCCCGTAGATGAAGGGAATGAACCGGGCCACCTCAAAGTTGGTGGCTCGTGTGCGGGTTAAGTTGCGATCGGTCAGGAAGTTTGTTTCATAGTCCATATACCCGCCGACCGTGGCCTTGGGTGCCGAAACGAACGGCTTGGCATAGATCAGCTTGCCGCTGCCGGTGCTGCCGACGCTGAGCGGCTTCTCGCCGGCCTTCGCCGCCTTTTCCTTCTCCTTGCCCTCCTCCTTCGCTTCCCTGGCCTCGTGCTTGGTCAGCACTTCCACCATCTTCTCGAGCTTTTTGATCCGTTCCTCCAATGCCTTCTCGGTTTTCTCGTCGGCCATCGCCGAGAGCGGGGCGCCGCCCAGCAGGCAGGCTGAGAGGACCCCGATGATCGCCAGTCGTCGCATGACTTCCTCCTTGGTTCTTCGTTGCGATTGCTACTGGGACTCGGGGTCCTCTCGTTGCAGGATGGAACGCACGCATCCTGATTCATTCCGTCGCGGTAGTCTTTTCCGGGCTCACCTCCTTTGTGTGAGTGGTTCGTATCCCTCGATGTCGGCAAAGCGGATCAGCACGATCCGTTTGCATCGGCGGCACTTCACCTCGATGCCCTCCGGGGCCATCTTGGCCAGCAAGTTTCCGCATTCGCAGCGGCATTGCTCGGGGAGGACCGGCCGGTCACCGCAGCCAATCATTGGCACTGCATCCCGATCAATATGAGAGTGTAATTGCAATTCATTCTCAATTCACACGCAGAAAAAAGAGCCCACCTGTGGACGGTGAAAATGTTGTTTTAGCCTGATCAATCAAGTTATTTAGCAATTATATGAAATTGAGAACGAGTATTGATATCTTATGTGACTCTACCATGTCAAGGGTATTTTTCATAGATTTTGGGGCTGCGCAAGTGGTTGATTCGGCAGGGATTACGAGCGCTTGGTGAACGTGACGATGTGGGTGGCCACGATCTTGAGCTCGACCGAAGTGCCGATCGGGTACACCGTGGTGGACGCTTCGCTGCTGTGGAGATGTTGTCCGGAGGGCAGGAGCACGGTGTACAGGTTTTCGGACCCCCTGAACTGCCGTCCCGCGATCTGGGCCGTCCCCGGAGAAGCGGGCGTGATGTGCACGTCGTCGGGGCGGATCATGATTTCGACCGCCGCACCGGCCGGATGCCCGGCCACATTCTCGAAGACGCCCACTTCCGTGTGGATCTTGCCGTTGTCCACGCGGCCGGGGAGGAAGTCCGCCTGGCCGACGAAATTCGCGACGAAGGGGGTGGAGGGCGTGTGGTAGATGGACTCCGGGTTGTCGATCTGCTCCAGCCGTCCCCGGTTCAGCACGGCGATCCGGTCGGCCATCGCGAAGGCCTCATCGTGATCGTGCGTGACCAGCACGGCCGTAATCCCGGTTCGCCGGAGGATTTCCTGCACTTCTTCGCGCATCTGCCCCCGCATGTCGGGGTCCAGATTGCTGAACGGCTCGTCCAGCAGGAGCACGACGGGCTTGGGCGCGAGCGCGCGGGCGATCGCGACGCGCTGTTGCTGGCCGCCGGAGAGTTCGTGGGGGTACCGGTCCTTCAGGTCTGTCAGTCCGACGAGGTCCAGCGTCGTTGCGACCATGCGCGTGGCCGCCTGTGGCTCCAGGCGGCGCAACCCGAACGCGACGTTCCGGGCCACGGTAAGGTGCGGGAACAGCGCGTAGTCCTGAAACACCATTCCCACGCCGCGTTCTTCGGGCGGGACGCAATGCTTGCCGTCGCACACCAGGCGCCCCGCGATCCGGACCTCCCCGGCCTGGGGATGCTCGAAGCCGGCGATGGCCCGGAGCACGGTGGTCTTGCCGCACCCGCTGGGGCCCAGGACGGACAGGGTCGCGCCCTCGGCGACGTCGAGGGAGAGGTCATAGAGCGCCGGCTCAACGGCGTAGGGATAAGTGAGCGTCACGCGGGAGAGTTCGATCAGCGTCATACGAGCTTCTTCTCCCGCAGGCGCGTCACCACGAGCCAGGGTAGCGCCGTGAACGCGATCAGGATCAGGGCCAGTGCGCCCGCTTTGGCGTACTCGGCCTCCACCGTGTGAATGTAAACCCGCACCGGTAGCGTGTCGAAGCCGGCCGGACGGAGCAGCAGCGTGGCGTCGAGCTCCTTCATGGCGGAGATGAACACCAGGGTCCAGACCGCAAACAGGGTCGGGCGCACGAGGGGAGCCAGGATCCGGCGCAGCACGGTTCCCGGCGAGGCGGCCAGCGAGCGCGCGGCCTCTTCGAGATGCGGGTTGATGCCGGCGAGCGCCGCGTCGATGCCCTGGACGGACTGGGTCAGAAAGCGGATCAGGTACGCCAGGACGAGGACGCCGACCGTGCCGTACAGCCAGGGCAGGTACGTGTTGTACAGGAGAATCAAGCTCAGGCCGAGGACGGTGCCGGGGATCGCATAGCCCACCTGGATGGTTCCCGAGAGCGCCGCGCCGGTCGGGCCCTTGGCGCGCGCGGCGCTGAACGCGATGAGGAATCCGATGATCATCGCGAGGGTGGCGGCTATGCCGGCCACTGCGAGGCTGTTCTCGATGAATCGCCACTGTTCGCCCAGGACGTCGAGGAACTGGCTCACGGTGCCGGTTTGCGCGATGAGCACCCCCAGCGGGATGAAGACCGACAGGCTCAGGATGCCGCCCGCCAGCGCGACGGCGGGCCAGCGCCACCGGCCGAGATGGATGGGATGCGCGACCCGCGCGGTGCCGGTGATCGTGACGTATGAGCGCCGGCTGAGCAGCGCCCGCTGTCCGACCAGGACGCCGAGCGTGAGGAGGACCAGCACGAAGGAGAGCAGGGCGGCGGCGGCCTGGTCGAACCGCGTGTTGAGCTGGTGATAGATCGCGGTGGTGAACACCTGCACGCGGAGCAGAGACAACGAGCCGAAGTCGGACAGCGCGTAGAGAAAAGCCAGCAGCCCTCCCGCCAGGATGCTCGGCCGGAGCAACGGCAGCGTGACCCGGCGCAGCACGCCCAGCGGGTGTTCTCCCAGCGAGCGGGCGGTTTCCTCGACGGACGGATTGGTGGCCTCCAGCGCCGCGCCGACCAGCAGGAAGATGTACGGATAGGTGAAGAGGCCCAGCACGAAGACCCCGCCCCAGAAGCCATAGATGTTCGTCCACTGCTGGTGGGAACCGGTGAGCGCCGAAAGCCAGGTATTGAACGACCCGACCGGCCCCAGGAGCGCGATGTAGGTCATGGCGCCGATATAGGAAGGAATCGCGAGCGGGATCACGGCCAGCCACCGGCAGGCGTTTCTGAAGGGCATATCGGTGCGGACCACCAGCCATGCCAGGGGCAGGGCCAGGGTCATCGCCCAGGCGGTCGCGAGTCCGGCCAGCGCCAGCGTCGTAAAGGCGAGGTCGGCAAGCGCCCCGACCGAGAGCGCGCCGAGCGTGCCGGCCTGCATTGCCGAAGAGGCGAGATAGAGCAGCGGGGGGAGAATCAGGAGGCCCACGCCGGCCAGTAACGCGACGGTTCCTGCCTGGGCGAGCCGGCTCGACGCCGGAACAGGGCTCTCAAGGACTATGGGGGCGGCCTGCGTCATGTCACCAGTTCGGGTTGATTGATGTCAGGAGCTTGAGCGTCGGCTCTTCCAGCTCGGCGAGCCGCCGGGCGCTCACGGCCGGGCGCTTGATGGACCCGGCGGGGAGCACCTCGCCGGCGTCCGCCTCGGGGATCAACGGGATCTCGTAATCCTGCATGACCAGGATGCGCTGGCCTTCCGGTGACAGGAGGAAGTCAATGAACTTCCGGGCGGCGTCCGGGTGCGCGGCGCCTTTGATGACCCCGGCGGCATTGGGGTTGATCGGCGTGCCGAGGCCGCTCCCGTCCTGATCCGGATAGACCACGCCGACGGGGAGGGCCATCTTCTTCGCGAGGTGGTAGTTGGGGGAATTGGTGAGGCCGAGCGCGAACTCGCCGCGCCCGACGCCCTGCCAGACTTCCGTGTTGTCCGTGAGAATCTTGAGGCCGTTGGCCTGCAGGCCCGTGAAATAGTCCTTGGCGAAGGTCTCGCCTTTCATCGCGACGATCGCGGCCGCCCACGCCAGCGAAGTCCGCTCGCGCGTCCCGGCGATGGCGAGCTGCCCCTTCCACTTGGGAGCGGTGAGCTCGAGGATCGACCGGGGCACGTCTTTCTCGGCTATGAGATTTTTGTTGTAGAGGATGACCCGCGCGCGCCCGGAAATGGCCGTCCAGGTTCCCGAGGCGCTCTTGAAGTCGTCCGGCACGGCCTTGGTCGCCGCCGACTGGTAGGGTTCCAGAAGCCCTTCCTTGGCGAGCACCTCCATGATCCCGCCCTCGGTGGAGATGAACAGGTCGCCGCGCGGGCGGGTCTTTTCCATGCGGATCTCGTTGGCGAGGCCCGAGGTCTTGCCGATCTTCACATCCACGGGAATGCCGGTCTGTTTCGTAAAGGCGTCCACGGCCGGCTTGAGCGCCTTTTCCTTGCGGCCCGAATAGATCACGAGCCGATCCGACGCGGCCTCGGCCGGAAGCGGGCACAGGGTCCCGCTCAAGCCCAGCAATAACGAGGCGGCGATTAATTTTTGCACTGTCTGCACAGACCGTAGAGCTCCAGCTTGTGGGTCGTGATGGAGAAGCCGTGCCGCGCCGCGACCTGGTCCTGCAGGTGCTCGATGTCGCAGTTCTCGAACTCGATGATGGCGCCGCATTGGGTGCAGATCATGTGGTCATGATGGCGTTTATTGACGACGTTGTCGTAATGGGTCTGCGAGCCGAAGTGACGCTCCTGGGCGATGCCGGATTCGCAGAGGAGATTGAGGGTCCGGTAGATGGTCGCGAGGCCGATGTGCGGCTTGTGGCGTCCCAGCATCCGGTAGAGCTGTTCGGCCGTGACGTGCTCGTTCCGCAGGAACGCGTCCAGGATGACCTCGCGCTGCTTGGTGACCTTCAGGTGGTGCTTGGCGAGATGGTCTTGTAGTTTTGCCAGTTCCTTCGCGTGCTTCATAATTCAGCCCGGCCCCAGGCTTAAGTTGAGAACGATTATTAATACCGTATTCGCCCTTCCCCGTCAAGCTTCCCCTGCGTGGGTGGGGAGGGAAGGTGTTTGACAAGACTTGCGCGGGTGTGGCCATAATCCGCCCGTGCGTTCGCCCACCGACACCACGATCGATCGGCTGCTCCTGCTCTACCTCCTGAAGGTGGCCGCGCCCTTCGGCATCGACGGTGACGTCAAGTTCCAGCAACTCGTCTTCCTCTCCGAGCTGCAGCTGTTCGGCAAACAGGCCAAGGGCTTCCATTACCGGTTCTTCCGTTACGCTTACGGCGGCTATAGCAAGGAACTGCAGGACGATTTCCTGGCGCTCGGCGCCAAGAAGTTCGCGGATCCGGCCGCCTGGACGCTCACGGCGGCGGGCGAAACGGTCATCAAGGTGTTTCCCTCCGCTGTGGCCTGCCACGCGGACAACGAAACGGTTGCGACCATCATCCGGGAGGTCGTCCGGGCGTACGGCAAGTTCGATAGCGCCGGCATCGTGCCTGCGGTCGAAAAGATCGAGCTGATCCTGCCTGAAAAGCCCGACGCCGACGCCGAAGGGGTGTCCCAACAGGAGACCCTTCCGCTCGGCCACGTCTCCTTCCACGCGACGCTGCTGGTGCCCGAACGGATCGAAACGCCCGTGGAGTTCAAGCTGAAGGACGATCTGCTCGCGGTCCTGTCGGACATCTTGAAATGAGCCGCTCCGTTGCGGTGATCGGCGCGGGAGCGTGGGGAACGGCCCTGGCGTCGCTTCTGGCCGAGAAAGGCGAGCGGGTCCGGCTCTGGGCGTTCGAGCCCGAGGTAGCCGCCGGGATCGTCGCCGTTCATGAGAACAAGCTGTATCTCCCCGGAGTCTCCTTGCCGGCCGCCCTGGAACCCACTCCATCGCTTGAGGAAGCGGTCTTCGGCGTGGAGCTGGTGATCTTCGTGGTGCCGTCCCATGCGGCTGCAAACGTTGCCGCCGCGCTCGGGCCGTACCTTCCGGCCGGCGCGTCTGTCATCACGGCGACCAAGGGGATCGAACCGACGAAGCTGCGGCTGGTGTCGGCGCTTCTGGAAGAGACATTGCCGGCGCGCCGGGGGCCGGTGTTCGCCCTCTCCGGGCCAAGTTTTGCCGTGGAGGTATGCCGACATCTCCCCACCGCGGTCGTTCTCGCCGGACCGGCAGGGCCCCAGGCCGCCGCGTTACAGAGCCTGTTGATGACGCCGACCTTTCGCGTGTACGTGAGCGAAGACCGGTGTGGCGTCGAGCTCGGCGGCGCGCTGAAGAACGTGATCGCGGTGGCCGCCGGCGTTGTGGACGGCCTCGGCCTCGGGCACAACACCCGGGCCGCGCTCATCACGCGGGGCCTGGCGGAGATGGTTCGCCTGGGCACGGCGATGGGCGCCGACCCACGGACCTTCGCGGGGCTGTCCGGGATGGGAGACCTGGTGCTGACCTGCACCGGAGCGCTCAGCCGCAATCGGACGGTCGGCGTCCAAATCGGCCAGGGGAAGAAACTGGCGGACATCCTGGCCGGCGCGCGGACCGTGGCGGAAGGGGTGGGCACGGCGAAGGTCGCGCTGGCGTTGGCCGAGTGTCATCACGTGGAGATGCCCATCGTGCGGGAAGTGTGCGCGGTCCTCTTCGACGGCAAGGACCCGCGGCGGGCCGCCATGGACCTGATGGAGCGGGCCGCGCGCCCCGAGTTGGACCGGGCCTGACGGCCTTCATCTCTCCCTGACCTGCAAACTCCCGCGCCGTTTCCACGACGTCTCCCGCGTGAGCGGCCCATTCTTTCCCGGCACCATCAGCTTGGCCTGCACCTGATAATCGTAGGTGCCGTCGGGCACGACGCGCTTGGTCTGGTCGGTGCCGTCCCACAGTTGCACGATCTCGATCCGGCGGGGGCTGCCGTTCTCGATGGCGGCGTCGGTCATGGTCTTGTCCGTAAGCGGCTGGCGGCTCTCTAGCACCCGGATCGAGGACTTCGACGGGGACGTGATCAGGGTCGTCACGTTGAGCAGCGCCTCTTCCGGGAGCGTCCTCGGCAGTTCCACCATGATCGTCAAGGTCAGCGTCTGTTCGGTCACCACGAAGGGGAGCGGCGCCGGGTCAACGGAGAGGATCTTCAGGTCCGGGGGACGCGCCTTGGCTTTTGCCTTGGCGGCGTGGCTTGATCCGTCGCCGGGCCCGGTCAGGCACCACAGCGCCACGACGACACTGAGGGCCTGGACTGCCGCTCTCCGTCGTTTCATAAGAGTCGGGGGATGGTTGAATTGAGGATGGATCATTCCCGAGCGAAGTTGAATAGCACAGCGGGTCGCCGCTGTCAACGCATGGTAAAGGCGGACGCGCTTTGCTAAGATGCGGCCCATGCTCTTCTCCATGCTCCTCTTCCTCCTCGCGATCGGCGTCATCCTCGGCGGCGCCGCGGTCTTCACGAACGGCGTGGAATGGCTCGGCCGGCGGTTGGGTATCTCCGACGGCGCCATCGGCAGCATTCTGGCCGGCGTCGCCACCGCGCTGCCCGAGACGCTCATCCCGGTCGTCGCGATCTTCTTCGGGGACAGCCAGACCGAAGCCGACATCGGCGTCGGCGCGATCCTGGGCGCGCCGCTGATGCTAAGCACGCTGACCATTCCCTTGATGGCGGCGTTTCTCCTGTTCCTCGCCGGGCTACAGAAACGCTCGGAGCACTTCACCCTTGACTACCATGCGGTGCGTCTTGATCTGAACTTCTTCCTGCCGGCCTATGCCGTGGCTTTATTCGTGGCCTTCCTGCCGGCGCCGGCCCTGCGCTATGCGTCGGCGGCGGGGCTCTTTCTCATGTACCTCTGGTATGTCAAGATCCATCTCACCACCGGAGTGGTCAGCGAAATGGAGCTCGAGCCGCTGTATTTCGCGCGCAAGGCGGCTCACCCGATGACGGTGATGATTGCGGCCCAGGCCGTGGTCGGGTTGGGCCTGCTCATTGGGGGGGCGCACCTGTTCGTCCACGCGGTGGAAGACGTCGCGCTCGGCATGGGCGTCTCGCCGCTCATCCTCTCCCTGCTCGTGGCGCCGGTGGCCACGGAACTCCCGGAAAAGATGAACAGCCTCCTCTGGATCTATCAAAAAAAGGACACGCTGGCGGTCGGCAATATCACGGGCGCCATGGTGTTCCAGGGGACGTTCCCGGTCTCGGTGGGTTTGCTCGGCACCGGCTGGGACCTCGACTTCGCGTCGCGACTCAGCGTCCTGCTCCCGATCATCGCGGCGAGTCTTTTTCTCGCTCAAATACGCATGACCGGCAAGTGGCAGCCGCGCGCCCTGATCTTCACCGCTTTCCTGTACGGCGGCTACATCGCGTATCTGTTCCTTCGATGAGTCTCGGCGATGGGTCGGGGAGGCACAAAAACGGAACGAGGCGCGGTGCGTGAGGACGCGGCCGGGCGGGAGACGCGCCGGATCCTGTGGATCGTCCTCGGCCTGAACTGGGGCGTGGCGGCGGCGAAGCTGATCTACGGCTGGATGACCGGCTCCGTCGGCATGCAGGCCGACGGGATCCATTCATCGTTCGACGGCATGTCGAACGTGATCGGCCTCATCGGCCTGTGGGTGGCCGCCCATCCGCCGGACGCGGGACACCCATACGGCCACAAGAAATACGAGACCCTCGCGGCCGCCGCGATCGGCGTGCTGTTGTTCGGGACCTGTCTCTACATCCTCCGCAACAGCTATCTCCACTGGCGGGAAGGGATCGTGCCGGAGGTGACCGCCATCAGTTTCGCGATCATGCTCGGGACGATGGCCGTCAACTGGGGCGTCATGACCTGGGAGCGGCGGCGCGGCGAAGCCTTGCAGAGCGAGATCCTGGTGGCCGATTCACTCCACACGGCGAGCGATATCCTCTCCTCCATGTCGGTGCTGATCGGTCTGGCGGCCGTCGCGGCGGGCTACCCGATCCTGGACCCGATCGCGGGGGTGGTCATCGCGGGCTTCATCGGCCACACGGGCGTGCTGGTGCTCAAAGAGGCGTCGCAATCGCTCTCCGACCGGGCACGTATCGACGCCGGGGCGATCCGCAGGGTGGCGCTGACGGTTGACGGCGTGCGCTGCTGCGACGACATCCGGACTAGAGGCATGGCGCGACACGTCTTCATGGACCTGTGCATCCACGTGGACCCGGCCATGACCATCGCCAAAGCCCATACCGTCGCGCATAACGTAGAGGATCAACTCAAGCGGGCGTTCCCCGGCGTGGCCGAAGTCGTGGTGCACGTGGAGCCGGAGGACCATGGATGACAGGCATCTCAGTGCGCTGATCGGAGAACGCCATCCGACGTCCTCCCCGGCCGCGCTCCGGCGGGCTGAAGACTACCTCACCGAACAGTTCCGGCTCCTGGGGCTGGAAGTCTCAACCCATCCCTTCAGAGCGCTGGGAGACACGTATCGCAATGTCATCGGCACGATGCTGCCGCAGAAAGAAAATGGGGACTGTCCCCCTTCTCCTAGGGGACTGTCCCCTTTTTCTTCATCGCCGCTCATCATCGCGGCGCATTACGACACGGTGCGCGGCTCGCCGGGCGCCGACGACAATGCCAGCGCGCTGGCGGTCATGCTGGAGGTGGCGCGCTGCCTTCGGGACGTTCCGTTGAGCCGGGAAGTCCGCTTCATTACGTTCTGTCTGGAGGAGGAAAACCTGCTGGGAAGCCTCGCCTATGTCTCGTCTTTGAAAAAGGACGGCCACGAGATTGCCGGCGCCATTGTGCTGGAGTGCGTGGGCTGCGCGAAGTCTGAGGAAGGCTCGCAGCGCATCCCGCCTGGTGTCTCCGTTGCGGTGCCCACGGTCGGCGACTTTCTGGCAATCGTCGGCAACACCGCATCAGCCGGGCTGGCGGCGGTGGTGGAAGGCGCCGCTAAGGAGCATGTCTCCGGGCTTAAGACCGTCTCGCTTCTGGTGCCAGGGAACGGCGAACTATTGCCCGACACACGGCGGAGCGACCACGCGGCCTTCTGGCATTACGGCTATCCGGCCGTCATGCTCACCGACACCGCCGACTTCCGCAACCCGCATTATCACCAACCCACCGACACCCTCGACACGCTGAACCTGGAGTTCATGGACAAGGTCGCCCGGACCGTCACTGCCACGGCATTAAACCTGGCGGGTGCCGGAATGAAAAAATCGGTACAATGAAGGGAATGAGCTCCGAGAAGCCTCTTCTGGGCATCACGATGGGCGATCCGGCGGGAATCGGGCCGGAGGTGATCGTCAAGGCGCTGGCCCGTCCGGCGGTCCGGCGGCTCTGCCGTCCGGTGGTGATCGGCTCGCCCGAAGTGCTGGCCAAGACCGCCTGTGCGCTGAAGGTTCGAGTCAAGGTCAGGCGCGTCACTGAGCTGAATGTGAAGACGCCGGTCGGTGTGATTCCCGTGCTGGACCCCTTGCCCGAGCCGCTCGGCTCCTTCACGCCGGGCCGCGTCTCGAAGGAGACCGGCGCGGCCCAGGCGCTCTACATCAAGGAAGCGGTCCAACTGGCGCTGGAGAAACGCATCGCCGGCATCGTGACCGCGCCCATCAACAAGGAGGCGATCAACCTCGCGGGCTATCCCTATCCGGGCCATACCGAGATGCTGGCCGACCTGACGGGCGCCAAGGAAGTCGGCATGATGATCGTCGGCGGGCCGCTGCGCTTCCTGTTCGCCACGACGCACGTGGCCGTCAGGGACATGCCGGCGTTGTTGACACCCGAACGTGTGGAGCGCGCGATTCGATTGTGCCACCTGGGATTGACCACGCTGTTCGGCATCAAGAAGCCCAGGATTGCGGTGGCGGCCCTCAATCCCCACGGCGGCGAGGGCGGGCTGTTCGGGACGGAGGAGCGGAGCGCCATCGCGCCCGGCGTCGCAAGGGCCTCTGCGCAGGGGTTCCCTTCGACCGGGCCCTTGCCCGCCGACACGCTGATCGGCCAGGCGGCCCGCGGCCGGTACGATGCGGTGGTGGCCATGTACCATGACCAGGGACTGATCCCCTTGAAGCTCGCCGCCTTCGGCAAGTCGGTCAATATCACGGTGGGACTGCCGATCATCCGGACCTCCGTGGACCACGGCACCGCCTACGACATCGTCGGCCGGGGCAAAGCGGACGAGGGAAGTCTCCTCGAAGCAATCCGTCTTGCCGCGACGTTTGCCCGGCACAGATCGCAATAATGGCGCGGCCGCCGCTCGGACAGAATTTCCTGATCGACAAGAACATCGTCCGCAAGATCGTCCGGTCGGCGCAATTGCAACCGGGCGAGACGGTCCTGGAGATCGGGCCGGGCCGGGGCATCCTCACGGAAGCCCTTCTCGAGGCGTCCGGCCTCGTGATCGCGATCGAATTGGACGCCACCCTGTGTGCCCATCTCCACGAGACGTTCGGGGCCCGTCCCAATTTCCGGCTGATTGAAGGCGATGCGGTCACGTTCGATTACGCGCAGGTGCCGAGCCCCTTCCTGGTGGTCGCCAATCTGCCGTACTACGTCTCCACGCCGCTTCTGTTCCGGCTGCTTGAGCAGGGGCGACGGGTGGACCGCATGGCGCTGATGCTTCAGGAGGAAGTGGCCGCGCGCCTTGCCGCGGCTCCCGGCCGCAAGGAGTACGGCGTGCTGTCGGTCGCAGCGCAGTTCCGGTGCGACGTGGGGCCGGCCTTCAGGGTGCCGGCTTCGTGCTTTCGCCCCAAGCCGCAGGTCGGATCGGCCGTCGTGGCGCTCACGCCGTTGGCGCAACCGAGGGTTTCGGTCCGTGACGAGGGCTTGTTCTTCAAAGTAGTGCGCGGGGGCTTCGCCCACCGGCGCAAGGCCCTGCCGAATTCGCTGCGCGATGAAGGCTTCGAAGCGGTGAAGACGGCCGCCGCGTTGGAGAAGGCCGGTCTTGATCCCCGCCGGCGGGCGGAGACCTTGAGCCTCGCGGAATTTGCCTCGCTGGCCGACGCGCTGTACTATACCGCCCCATGAGTCTTCTTGTCACAGGCGCCTGCGGGTTTATCGGACATCGGATCGCCCGGACCCTCCTTCAGCAGGGCAGGAAAGAACTGATCCTGGTGGATACCCGAACCTACCTGCATACCCGGGACTGCGCGAGAGGACTGGAAGGCCTTCCGTTCATTGACCGGGCCGAGCTCTTCGACAGATTGCCGGGCCTCACGGGCGTGGAGGCGGTCTTGCACCTGGGCGCCTGCACGGACACGGGACAAACCGATGAACAGTATATGGAAACGTGGAACACCGGCTACACCAAAAAATTGTGGCGCTGGTGCGCGGAGAAGAACATCCCGCTGGTCTACGCGTCCAGCGCGGCCACCTACGGCCGCGGGGAACAGGGCTACTCCGATGACCACGCCCTGCTTGCCGGGCTCAAGCCGCTGAATCTGTACGGCAGGAGCAAGCACGATTTTGACGTCTGGGCCCTGAAGGAGTCCCGGACGCCTCCGGTCTGGCACGGGCTCAAATTCTTCAACGTGTACGGCCCCGGCGAGAATCACAAAAACCGGATGGCGTCCACGATCTACCACGGCTTTCATGAAATCCGGACGACCGGCAAGATGACGCTGTTCAAGTCCCACCGGGACGACGTGCCCGACGGCCAGCAAAAGCGCGACTTTGTGTTCGTGGATGATGCCGTGCGGCTCTGCTTATTTTGTCTGGAGCGGAAGCCGGCCTCCGGCATTTACAATTGCGGCACGGGCGCAGCGCGGAGTTTTCTCGACTTGGCCCATGCCTTGTTTCAGGCCCTGGGTGTCAAGCCCAACATTGAATGGGTGCCGACGCCGGAGCGGTTCCGGAACGGCTACCAATACTTTACCCAGGCCGACATGAGCAAGGCGAAGAAAGCCGGGTACGACGCGGCGGTCACGCCGCTGGAAGAAGGCGTTGCGCAATACGTGCGATGGCTTCGAGACGATCATCCATGAACGAAGACTGGTTGGCCGTCATCGTCGGACTCTTTCTGGTCGGGCTTGTGGCGCTGGGTGTGATCACCAGGGTGCCCTGGTGACGCAGGCGCCCGACGCATCGTCGGACGGCCGGAACGCTGCTCTGATCTGCGCCGCCCTCTCGTTCCTCCTCGTCGTTGCGCTCGCGATTCTCGCCAATCGCCTGACCCACGAAAGCAGGCAATGGCTCGGACGAGACCTGTTGGAATATCCCCTGTGGGCGGTCTCGCTGGGCTTGCTGGCCAACCTGGGGCTTGCTCTCTCCGGCGCCCGCGAGCGGTTGGGCGCCGCCTGCCGCACCGAATTTTTTCTCAAGACCGGGCTCGTGCTGATGGGCGCGACGATCAACTTCCGGGACATTCTGAAGTTCGGGTCGCTCGGCATGGTGCAGGCGGTGCTGGTGGTGACGGCGGTGTTCTTCTTCACGTGGTATGTGGCCGGCTGGTTCGGCTTGGACCCCAAGCTCCGCGCGTTGATGTCGGCGTCGGTCTCGATCTGCGGCGTGTCGGCAGCCATTGCGGCGGCGGGCGCGGTCCTGGCGAAGAAGGAGCACCTGGCCTATGTGGCGGCGCTGGTGATCGTCTTTGCGCTGCCGCTGATGCTGATCGTGCCGTATCTCGCCAAAGCGATGGGGCTCAGCGCGGACGTGGCCGGCGCCTGGATCGGGGGGAACATCGACACCACGGCGGCGGTGGTGGGCGCCGGTGCGATCCACAGCGAGGCGGCGATGAAGGTGGCTACGGTGGTCAAGGTCTCCCAGAATGCCCTGATCGGCGTTGCCGCCTTTCTCCTGGCGCTGTATTGGGTGGTTGTCGTGGAGCGCAAGCCGGACCAGAAACCCAGCCCGATGGAAATCTGGATGCGGTTCCCGAAGTTCGTGCTTGGGTTTCTGGCGGCCTCGCTCATTACGACCGCCGGGCTTCTGTCGCCCGAATTGGTCAAGGCGGCGATCGTCCCGTTACGCAACTGGTTTCTTGCCGCCGCGTTCGTCGGGATCGGACTGGAGCTGGCCTTCGGCGAATTCCGGAGCGCCGGGTGGAAACCCGTCCTGGTCTATTTCTTCGCGACCCTGGTGAACACCGTCCTGGCGCTCGCGGCGGCCTGGATCCTATTCGGCTAGCGCGCCGGCACTCCTTCCAGGATCCCGTTTTCACCGTCTTTTCGCGTTCCTGCGCCCGGTAACAGCCTGCTTCGCGCATAACCAGCCTTTCGCAGCCACGCCATCACGTCCCGTGCCGCATACGTGTTGCCGGTGTCGGTGAAGAGCAGCATGATCAGGGCGAACGCCGTCGTGTCGATGGGATAGAGGCCGGCGCGATCGGTGAGAAACGCATCCTGGATGAGCACACGGCCGCCCGGGTTCAGCGCCCGCCGGATCTTCCGGAAGAGCGTCAGATTCTGCGCCGGCGAGTAGATGTGGATCACGTTGGAGAGCCAGACGACGTCATACCGGCCGGGCACAGGATCTTTCATGAAATCCAGCGGCGTGAACGAAAGCCGCGCTTTCGCCGGCTGCGTCGCCGCGATCTTGCGTGCGATTTGCAGCGCCGCTGGGCGATCCGCGACCGTGGCGCGCAGATGAGGATTCTCCGCGAGAAACGCCATGGCGTAGGTGCCGGGGCCGCCGCCCAGGTCCAATAAGGTGCGGGCCTTTCCTAACTTGACGATCCGGGCGATCCGTTTCGCCTGTTCCCGGCTCCGATGATGCATGGCCCAGGTGAAGCGTCGGCGCCAGGCGGGCGTGTCGGGCTGATCCGCGTCAATCGGACGGCCGGTGCGCACGCTGTCGGTGAGCTGCGTGAAGTCGTCCCAGTGGTTTTTGATGAGATCCAGGTATTCGGCCCGATAGCCGGGGCTGTGCCGGTTCAGGTCCCTTCTCGCGAGAGGCGTGTTGCTGTAAGCCGAGCCTTTTTTGACCAGCAGGCCGAGCGCCGCGAGGTTCCGGCACAGGATGTCCAGACCGCGGACGCTGACCTTCAGACGCCGGGCCAAAGACACGACCGGCCAGACGCGGGGGCCGAGGACGCTGAAGAGGTCAAGATCCAGTGCGCTCAGGATCACGCGCGAGTACTGGTACAACAGCGTAATGTTCCGGAAATCGTCGAAGGTTTTGATGGGATAGGCGCCGAGCTGGTTAGCCACGCCGGCAGTATACCATCTTCATGAGCTATCCCGTATATTGTGGTCTGGCCCGAAAGACCTAGTCCTGGAAAGCGGCGGGGTCCTTTTTCCCGATAAAAAAAGTCAAAAAAATTGACCGGCACGCTGGAAAAACCGAATCGGTGCCTTATTATAAGTGAATCGTCGTGTGAAAAAAAATTGGAGGATGCAGATGCGTAAGTGCAAGAAGTGCCAGGGTGCGATGTTTCCGGAGCGTGTGCTCGATATGTTGGATGGGTTGGTGGCCCATTTCTACGCCTGCGCCAACTGCGGCCGGCGGGAAGAGGCCGAGCATTGCATCCGGCCCATGCATACGGCTGAAGTCGGCGGCGCTTCCCGTTCCTGATAGACGACTCCCCGTTGTCGCTCCGTTCTTCCCTCTAGCGGTTCCCCCCAGGATTGACACCTTGATGAGGCGGGTGTAGCATCGTTCCGAAAGGAGGAGGTGTTCTATGGAAGACCTTACTCCCCCGGACCATGTACGCCCGCCGACGGCGGCGCCTCTCTCGCCACGGTGGGTCTTCCGCGCGGTGCCGAGTCGCCTCGCATAAGCCTTCAGTCCGGTGCTTCTAGGCACGAGATCGCCGCGGCGATCGCAAAGGACGAGGCTGAACAAGAGACACCCCGGCAAGGGGTAAAGGCGCCCGGTTCGTATCACCGACGGAAGCGTGCCACTCTCCGCTGAAGGCAGGTACCACACAACAAGGCGAGTCCATCATGATTAGATGGCGCCCCAAGCGCCACGGCGGGCCACTTCCCCAAAGGAAGTGGCCCGTTTCGTTTACGCCCCCATGTACAGTGGAAGCATTGATCTCTCGCCACTCCATATGGTAGCCTCCCCGTTATGGCCGCTGCCGGTGCCACCAAAAGCGGTGCGGCGGAAAACCGACATGAGATGGTGGGGGTGGTCTTTCTCACCATGGCTCTCTTGCTCGGGCTTTCGCTGCTGTCCTACTCGCCCCGCGACCTGCTGCTGTCCGAAGAGTCTTTCCATTCCGAGTCCATAGACAACTGGATCGGCAAGGTCGGGATGACGCTGGCCGTTGGTGTATTTTCGGCTGTCGGCGGGGGGGCGTATCTCCTGCCGGTTGCCTTGGGCGTGCTGGGGTTCCGTTGTTTCCTGCGCGGGGGGATGGCCATCACCATTCGCAGCGCGGGAGGCTTCACGGTGCTGCTCCTGTTTCTCTCCATGCTGCTGGCGCTCCGCCTGCGCGGCATCCCAACGGTGGGAAGCGGATGGGTGCAGCTCGGCCTCGCCGGTGGCCATGTCGGCGGATTCCTCAGCGAGCTGCTCGTGGCCTACTTCGCCCCTGTGGGCGCGCACATCGTCGTCATCGCAGGCTTGCTGCTCTCCGTCCTTGTCGCGACCCCCGTGTCGCTGGTGACGATCGCGCAGCAGGCCGCCGAGAGCGCGGCGACACTGCGCGAATGGGCGCAGGAACGGTGGACGCAGTTTCGTGCCCGATCGGCTGCGAAGCCTCGTAAGCCCAAGGAACGCGCGGTCAAGATCATCCGGGCCGAGCCGGTCGTGCCGGCCGGCGAGGCTGTCGGCGAGCGCAGTACTGCCGAAGTCGGTCTCCTGGAGATCCCGCAGGAGGCGGGGGCCGTTCCCGCCGCCCAGCCGGAACGCCGCCGTCGGCGGAAGAGCCCGCGGCGCGAAGAACTCCCCGAGCAAGTGCTGCTCCCCGAAGTGGTCGGTGGTGGGCCCGGGTACGTGTTGCCGGATCCGGTGCTACTGCTCGGCGACCCCGCGACGACGGTGGAGCGGCTCAGCGACGAGGAGATACGCGCGCAGGCCCAGATTCTGACCCAGGCGCTGGCGAATTTCGGAATCAACGGCCAGGTGATTCAGACGCACGTCGGCCCCGTCGTGACCATGTACGAATTCGAGCCGGCGCCCGGCGTCAAGGTGGCCCGCATCGTGAACCTTGCAGACGATCTGGCGCTGGCCCTCAAGGCGGTCAGCATCCGCATCGTGGCGCCCATTCCGGGGAAATCGGTGGTCGGTATCGAAGTGCCGAATCCGCGGCGCGACGACGTGACGCTGAAGGCGATCGTCCTGAGCGAGTCCTACAAGACGTCGCGGTCGCCCTTGAAGCTCGCGCTGGGGAAGGACATCTTCGGGACGCCCATCGTCGCCGACCTGCGCGGGATGCCGCACCTGCTCGTCGCGGGTGCGACAGGGTCGGGCAAAAGCGTCGGGCTCAACACCATGATCCTGAGCATCCTCTTCGCGGCCAAGCCGGACGAGGTGAAGTTCCTGATGATTGATCCCAAGATGCTCGAGCTCACGGAGTACGAGGGGATCGCCCATCTGTGGCGGCCGGTGATCACGGAGCCCAAAGCCGCCGCGCGCGGGCTCATGCTGGCCGTCAAGGAAATGGATCGCCGGTACAAGCTGATGGCCGAGTACGGGGCCCGTAACATCGACGCGTACAACCGCGTCGTGGCGGAAGCCCAGGGTGTGCCGCCGCCTCAACCCGTCGACATTCCGACAGAGGCCGAAGTCGTTGCGGGAACGGAGCCGGAGCCGGCGTATCTGTCCGAGGAAGACCGGCTGTCGGCCGGTGAAACGACGGAGCCGGCCGGTCCGGACCGCACGACGCCCCCGACGCCGCTGCCGTACCTGGTCATCGTCATCGACGAGCTGGCCGACCTCATGATGGTGGCGGCCAAGGACGTGGAAGACTCCATCGCCCGGCTGGCCCAGATGGCCCGGGCCGCCGGCATCCACCTCATTCTGGCCACGCAACGGCCCTCCGTGGATGTCCTGACCGGTATCATCAAGGCGAACTTTCCGGCGCGCATCGCCTTTCAAGTGGCGTCGAAGACCGATTCACGCACCATTCTTGATCAGAACGGGGCGGACCAGCTACTGGGCCGCGGGGACATGCTGTATCTCGCGACCGGCACGGGCAAGCTGACCCGCGTGCACGGCGCCTACGTCCCGGACGGCGACCTCAAAAAAGTAGTGGACTTCGTCACGGCCCAGGGCGGGCCGGCGTATAGCGAAGAAGCGGTCGCGGCGGAAGCGGAAGGACGGGGCGATTCCGGCGAAGGCGACGAGATGTACGAGCAGGCCAAGGAGATCGTCATCGGCACCGGCCAGGCGTCGGCGTCCTTCCTGCAGCGCCGGATGCGCATCGGCTACCCCCGCGCCGCCCGCATGATCGAGATGATGGAGCAGGACGGCATCGTCGGGGGCATGTCGCGGGACGGCCGCCGTGAGGTGCTCGTCAAGCGCGTCGGCGTGGACGAAGGCCTATGACCCGGCGCAGGGTCGCCTGGGGACTCGCCCTGGCGACGTTCGTGATCGGCGTCGGTCTTCCCGGTGCCGCGCAGGCCGGCGACCCCGTCAAGGACCTGGTAAAGAAGGTCGAGGCCCGCTACCAGAAGACCACCGACCTCACCGCCGAGTTCGCGCAGACCACGTCCGTCAGAGGCTTTGCGTCCGCCATTAAATCGGCCGGCCGGGTCTATCTCAAACGCCCCGGCAAGCTCCGGTGGGACTATCTGGAGCCCACGCTCGAGCAGATCTTCGTGGACAACGACAAGGTCCAGTTCTACATTCCCGAGCACAAACAGGTGCTGAACGGGCAGCTCTCCAAAATGACCAACTCGCAGGCTCCCCTCCAGCTCCTCCAGGGCATCGGCCGGCTGGACGAGCACTATCTGGTCGCGATCGCGCCGGGCGGCGCGAAGGGCGCCGGCGGGCTCCCGCTCCTGAGCCTCACGCTTCCGGAGGGCGGGCCCGACCAGCCGCGCATCGTCGTCGAGGTGGACGCGGCGACCCACTTCCTGCGCCGGGTCGAGCTGCACGACGTCAACGGCAACGTGTCCACGTTCACGTTCAGCGGGATGAAGGCGAACACCGGCCTGAAGGACGCGCTGTTCGTGTTCACCGTGCCGACGGGCGTGGAAGTCATCACCGCCCCCACGCTGGCCCCACCCTAGGCGATCGTCGATGCCCTGGACCGCCAAGTGGATCGCCGCCATCATCGGGACGTTCGTCGTTCTGGTGGTCGCCGACCGTATCTGGTACGTGAAGGAAATGAAGGCCCTGGCGGGCGCGCTCGGCGTGGAATGGTCCAAGATCGAACGGCGCGGCACCTTTCCCTACGAGCACTACAGAAAAGTGGTGCATTACGGCATGGCGCGGGAAGAAGCGCGGAAGATTATGGCCCACTATTCCAGCGTGGAAGAGAAGCAGTACGGACAGTATCTGTACGAAACGTTTTATTATCGCTTTGGGGCCCTGAGCCGCCACGGCGTCCGGCTCGAGTACGACCAGTTCGGCCGCGTCCGCAAAGTCGACGATGCCCCGCCGGTGCCCCCGCAGGACTTCTCCAAGTAGATCGCGCGCACTACTAGCCCCTTTCGCATCCCTTTGGCGGGGTGTTAGAGTAGGTCTTGCTGGTGGGGGCTCATGCGATGCGCCGTGTTGTTTTCGTCATTTCTGGATTCGCGGTATGCACCGTGCTGGGGCTTGGGCCGCTCGATTTGGCGCATGCCGCGCCGGTTTCGAAAAAGAGCAAACCGTCGCCGGCGCTCGCCGCCGCGCAGCGGTACGCCGAGGCGGTCGCGTCCGGCGATCGCGTCGCGGCCGGCCGTCTGGACTTTGCCTGCCAGTTGGGCATGGTGTCGGCCGGATCCGCCCCGCTGAAGACGTTCCCCCCCGATTCCGATCCGGTCTACGCGCGGTGCTGGGAGGGGCTGGCGAAGGCCCACGCGACGGCGGTGGAGCAGCACGATCAAAGCGTGAGCGAGCTGTGGCCGGGCAAGGGAGTCCTGGTGTTCTTCAACGAGGACCTCGCCGAGTACGCGCCGTCCTTTTTCGTGATGGACCGGCTCGGGCTGTCGCCTCCGGCCGGCGGCCTCAAGATCGAATCCCTCAACAGCGCGCCGTTGCCGGCCGCGTCGTTTCGGATACGTGGAGGAGCCCCGCTGGTCGAAGCGCAGGCCGCGGTGGTCAAGCTCGGAGTGACCTACAAGGATCCGCTGACGTCGCCGGTCGCCTATGCGCCCAGCGAGGACCTTGTGACGAGGAAGGCGAAAAAAGCGCGCCTGGCGCTGAAGGGGGTGACCGTCAAGTGGGTGGTGCTGACGGGGCTCCGGAGGCTCGGGTTCCCCGGCGATGCGGCGGTGCTCAACCTGCCGGTGGCGGGCGCCGACGGCGCGACGGTGCCGTTTGTGACCGAGCGGGGCGGCTATCTCCACGACACGCGCGTGTGGTGGAACCCCGCCGACGTTGCGGGCGTGCTGAACGCCGCGGTCACTCGGGCCTCGCAGTTGCCGGAGCAGCGCGACCGCTTCGCGATGCTCAACCGGGTGTTGCTCATCGATCCGGTCCAGCCTCATGCCTTGACGGTGCTTTCACGCGAACTCTACCGCACGCTTCTGAACGCCGGGGCGGCCGCCCACAAGGTGCCGCTCGGCGATGCGGCCCTGGCCGCCCGCTTCAACGAATTGTATTGGAACGCGTACGCGCAGTCGGCGCGAACGGAGATCGCCGAGGCGATGTATCTGACCAACCGCGCTCAGCCGACGCCGGCGGATTATCTCTACCGGATGCTCCCCGCCATGGAAAAGCTGGCAAGAACCAGTCCCGAAGATCGCGAGAACCGCTTTCGGCTGGGGATCGCGTATCGCTGGAACAATGACCAGGATGCGGCCGCCGCCACGCACGAAAGTCTCTTGCAGGAGATTCCGAAGGAGCAGGCCCCGGCGCGTGTGCGGGCAATGCTGGAACTGTCCTGGACAATCATCACGAGGGTGGCCTGGAACCGCGACTATGCGGATCCCGCCATCGAGGCGGCGTACCAGCAGGCGGAAGAGGCCTTCAAGCTCACGGACCGCCCGCTCGACAAGTTCACGGCCGCCTATACGATGGCCTACAGCCTGGCGTTCGCGCCGCACCGCGACAATACGAAGATGCTGGAGCTGTTGACCGAAGCGCGCCGCTGGTACCAACAGGTACCGGGCTCGACGCCGGAGTCCTGGCGGTACCTGCTCCAGTTCGACACGCTCAAGGGCGTCATCGAAGCCGACCCCGCCTTCAAGCCGCTGCTGGCCGCGTCGTAACGGCACTACTTCTGTTTGGCGATGATCCGGTCTAGAGGCGAAGATTCTAGTGGTGCAGATGCTTGAGCGTCGAGGCCATGAGGACGATGAAGATGCCGAACCAGAAGGCCGCGCGCAGGAAGGGGACGCCCTCCGGGTCCGCTTCTTCGTCCTCGGCTTGTCCCTTCTCCGCGGGCGCCGGCGGGAAGATGATGTTGTAGAGGAAGATCGTCATGATGCACATGACGAAGAAGAGCTTGACCCCCAGCGCGATGATATAGGGGTTGGTGAACCCTTCGCCGTTGATCGCCTTCATCAGCTTGTTGACGTACGCGATGTTGATCCCGCCGGTGACCAGGATGATCAGCATGAGGGCGCCGATGATCCGCTGGTATCTCTGGTAGATCGCGTTGGCGAGCGGCTTGACGAGCTCGCCGGGGACCGATTTCCGCAGTGAAGGCACCACCGCCATCATCAGCAGGCCGAGCCCGCCGATCCAGAGGATGGCCGACATCAGGTGAAGCCAGTGGTTCACGATGGGGATCCACTGGTCGACGAAGGCGGTGATGAACCGGTCCATCAGAACTTGAACACGGGCTTGTCGTTGCCGAAGCGGGCCTTGCGGAGCTCTTCCATGAAGTCGGGCGTGATCACGGATAGGCCGCGCTCGCGGGCCTTGGCCTCCACGCCCTTCTTGACCATGGCCTGCATGAAGTAGGGGATACGCTTGAAGCGGGCCGTGGCCTCGTCGGTCCACCGCACCTCGAACGTCCCCGGCGCGGCATCCACGCCGATCTCGTTAACCTTGACCTTGGGCCCGCCCTTCGGGCGGTAGAGGCACCATTCGTCGGCGTCCAGCCAGTCCCCGTGGTCCGCGTAAGGACGGGCGCGGCAGCCGCCGCAGATGTCGGAGTACTCGCAGTCGGCGCACTTGCCTTTGAGCTTCGGCTCTCGGAACGAGTCGAACACCTCGGAGCGCTCCCAGAGGTCCACGAAGCTGATCTCCCGGACGTTGCCCGCGCTCAGCGGCATGTAAGGACATGGGGTAAGGTTCCCCTCCGGCGTCACGCGGGCGTAGTTCGTGCCGGCGAGGCAGCCGCCGCCCATGTAGCCGGTGGCCTTGGTGATGGGGGAGTTGGGGTCGCGCTCGTAGGCGATGCGCTTGAAGTGCGGCGCGCAGCGGGCGCGCACCAGCATGTCCGGGTACTGTTTCTGCGTGTCCACGAGGTAGGTCAGCACCTCCTCGTACTGCTGGGGCGTGATGTCCGTCATCTCCTCGCCGCGGCCGGTGCAGACCAGGAAGAACAGGTTGAGCACCCGCGCGCCCAACTGATGGGTGAAGGCCGTCATCTCGGGCACCTCGCGGTAGTTCATCGGCGAGACGCTGAAGTGGACCTGGAACTGGAGGCCGTGGCGCTTGCAGGCCTCGATGCCGGCCATCGTGCGCGCCCACGCGCCGGGCAGGCCGCGGAAGGCGTCGTGCTTGGCCGGGTCGGTCGAGTCGATGCTGATGCCCATGCCCATCACACCGATGGCGACCAGTTCCTTGGCCAGCGCGTCGTCGATCAGCATCCCGTTGGTTCCGAAGACCACCATGAAGCCGCCCTTCACGGCGTGCCGGGCGATGTCCAGAATGTCCGGGCGGGTGAGCGGCTCGCCGCCGGTGATCACGACGATCGCGTGCTTGTTCACGACCGCCATCTGGTCCAGGAGCCGGTACACTTCCTGCGTCGTCAATTCATCTGATGCACCGGAAGCCCGCGTCGTTGCGTCGAGGTAGCAGTGCCCACAGCGGAGGTTGCAGCGCTTGGTGAGGTTCAGGGCGATGAGATACGGCTTCCAGTCGTTCTGCGGGGTGGGCTTACGGGCTTCCGGCAGGAGGCCGGGCCGGTCCACATACCGCAGAGGGATCGGATTGATGAGCTGGAGGGTCTCGTTCACGACTGCTTGTTGCCGATCAAGCTCTCGATGATGTCCTTGAGGTTGCCGGTCTTCAGGGCTTCTTCCATGTAGCCCTTGGCCTGCTCGATCCCCTCTTCCGCGATCTCGTGGGTGATCGTCGTCGCGGCGATCTTCTCGGCGTGCTTTTCGATCAAGGCCCGCGTGCAATCGCGCATATAGCCGGCCGGCGCACGTTCCAGGCGGGCCACGGCGTCGGAAGTCCAGGTGAACTGGGAGACCGGTTTCGCGTCGGCCGGCGCTTCCTTCTTCTCAGGCGGGGGAAACGCGCCGGTGCCTTTGTTGGCGAAGATCGGGGTATAGTCTTCGCTGGCCGCCTCATCGATGTACGGTTTGGCGTATTCCAGCGTGATCGTCGTCATGCCCATCTTGCGGGCCGTCTTCTCGATCTTGGCCTTGGCGCGGCGGCGCTGGAAGCCGGCCGGGACCGCGCGGATCGCCTCCTTGGCGTCCTTGGTCCAGGCCATCGGCACATCGTCGTAGGCCAGCTCGGTCTCGAGGATGCCTTCGGTCTTCGCGGCCGCCTCGAACATGCTCTTGTCGATCAGCTTGAAGGAGTCTCCGCCGGCCTTGCAGATCGGGCACGCGACCGGTTGGTCGCCCTTGGCGGTGTAGCCGCAGCCGTTGCAGAGATAGTAGTTTTGCTTCATCCGGTCGAGGTACGCCTGTGTGCCCGGGCTGACGGCCGGCTTCTCTTCCACGATGCCGCTCATCATGCCCGACAGGGTCGAGCCGATCATGTCGCGGGCCACACCCTTGTCCGCCTTCATCTTGTCTCGGTCGATGCCCTGCTCGTCGAGCGTGGCGCCGAGCTGCTTCATGGCCTCCATGGCGCCTTTGGGCAGAATGTGCCCGACGGCCGCGTCCACCACTGAGTTGCTGATGATGGTGTGGCCCTTCTCGATCGCGTAGCGATGGATGGCGGTCTTGGCCACGCCGCGGGCGAACACCGGGATCCGCTCCATGCGCCGCAGGGCTTCCTCCGTCCAGGCGATCGTGTATTCGGCCTGCTGGTCGATCGGTGGCACGTACTTCTTGTTCGAGATCATCACGTGGCACTCGGACATGCGCAACAGGTTCTCGGCGTTCGAGCCGATGTCCATGTCCTCGTCGCTGTGCACGCCGATGCGGCCCATCACGAGCATCCAGGGCTTCTCCCGGCGGACGAACTGGAGGACCTTCTCGAAAGCCTTGCCGTCGAGGAGGGTCGTCTTAATGTCCTGCCCTTCGGCCTGGGCGATCTCGCGGGCGATGTCCAGGTGCGCCTGGTAGATCTTGGCCAGGCCGCTGTCGATGATCTCCTCGTGCAGCTTCTCCTGCTCCTTGAACCGGAACACCTTGCCGGCTTCCTCGTTGAGGACGCCGGAGATGCTGTGGAAGGCGGCGTAATGGAAGTACGGATCGAAGGCCGAGACGGCTTCCACCGGCTTGTTCAGAGCCTTGCCAAGCGCCAGCGCGGTCTTCAAGCCCCCGAAGGAATAGTGGCTGCCGTCCAGCGCGACCACGATGGAGCCGCCGTTCATCGGATGGGTGTTCTTGATGATCAGCATGTCCGAGGCGCGCACGCGCCGGACGACGCGCTCGGTGACCCCGCCGATGACGCTGTCCTTCACGGCGCCCACGCCCAGGGCGCCCATGATGACGAGGTCATAGGCGTTTGTGTTGATGTCCTCGACGAGGACCTTGAAGTTGCGGCCTTCCAGGGAGCGCCGCTCGACCGGGATGTTCGCCTCGGCGGTCTTTTTGTCGACGATGTCGAGGTAGGAGTCGGTGATGATCTGGAGGCCGCGGGTGATCAGCGAATCGTGGATCTGCCGCTGCCGCTCCAGCTCGTTCTCGTCATGGTATTCCTCGGGGAGGCCCGCTTCCATCTGCTTGAAGCGCTTGTCGTGCATCTTGGCCGCGTACACGTGGCTGCCCACGAGTTTGGCCCCGAAGGTCTTCGCCAACGAAACCCCGACGTCCAGCGCCATGTTGGAATAGTCGGAGTTGTCGACCGGGACGTAGATCGTCTTATACATGCCGTCTCCTTACCGAAACACCCGAGCCTGGCCGCCACAGTAGGAAAATAGGGTGAAGCGAGGGGGTATCCTAGCACCGAAAATTG
>Ga0137796_10000157_pt1 | contig 41632 bp, 53 predicted proteins | sample OV2TP3_FD_97704 | JGI IMG/M metagenome (GOLD analysis project Ga0137796, IMG submission 97704) | reverse complement strand
TGTCTCTCCTCCGCGACGATGTGCTCCTCCGCCTTCTTCTGAACAACCCCCTCCTCCTCCGCCTTCATTTTGGGCAGGAGGAGGCGGTAGACCGCCCAGTAGCCGACCCCGATCTGCCCGATCAGCACAATGAGGATCAGAAAGACGAACTGTTTGGACCGCCCGCCGGGAGGAGGAGGGGGCGGGGCCTGTTCCGGAGGAGCGGGCTGTTCTGCGGCCATAAGGTCTCTTTCTTGCCTTGATTTCCCTCAACCCGCGTGTTATCTTTGCGCGTAGCCGACTGTCGTGAGACTATAATACATCCGATCTGGATGCGAACGCAAGGAGATTTTCATGGCCATAGACAAGGTGGTCATCCCGGTGGCGGGGCTGGGCGCGCGCCTCCTCCCGGCCACGAAATCGCAGCCCAAGGAGATGCTCCCCATCGGACGAAAACCGATCGTGCAGTACGTGGTGGAGGAGATGATCGCCCAGGGCCTCCGAAAGTTCCTGTTCATCACCGGCCGCAACAAGCGATCCATCGAGGACCACTTCGACCGGGACCCGGACCTCGTCAACCGCCTGGCCGAGGCAGGCGACCAGGACGCCCTGGACGAGATCCCCTACGAGCAGGAGGGGGTGGAGTTTTTCTACACCCGCCAGCCCGTCCCGGCCGGCCGGAGCGCCCCGGCGGGGCTGGGGGCCGCCGTGGGCCTGGCCGAGGAGTTCGTGGGCCGGGAGCCGTTCGTGGTGGCCCTCGGCGACACCGTCATCCGGTCCGGCAACCACGCCGGCCTGGTCAGGCGGATGATCGCCGCCCACCTCAAGCACAGCGCCGCCTGCACCATAGCGGTGCTCGAGGTGGAGCCCGACCAGGTCAGCCGCTACGGCATCGTGGCCCCCAAGGGCCGCATCGGCAGCGAGTTCAACGCGCGGGACGTGGTGGAGAAACCCGCCGCGGCCGACGCGCCCAGCCGTTTTGCCATCGCCGCCCGCTACGTCCTCCACCCCGACATCTTCGACGCCATCCGCGTCACGCCGCCCGGCGTCCACGGCGAGATCTGGCTGACCGACGCCATCCGCATCCTGATCAAGCAGGGGCGCACGGTCCGCTGCGTCCGGCTGAAGCCCGACGAGGTCCGCTACGACATCGGCAACCCGGAGTCCTACTTCCAGGCGTTTTTCGACTTTGCCCTGACCGACCGGCGCTACGGCTATCTAATTCGACAGTACATCCAGAAACGCCTGAGAGAGATATGACGATGCCGCCCCCTCGGGCCTTCCTCTGCACCGCCCCCGGCCGGGCCGGGATCATCGGCAATCCCACGGACATGTACGGCGGGACCGTCATCTCCTGCTCCACGGCCGAGCGCGCGGCCGTGCTTATCGAGCCTGCGGACCGGATGACCTTCGAGGTGGCGGGCCGGCGCTTCGCGGTCCGCGCCCCCCGCGACCTCGCCCTGGACGGCAGCTACTTCGACGTGGCGAGGGCCGTCGTGGACTTTCTGGACATCCCCGACGTGGCCTGCCGCATCCGGTGGGCCTGCGACGTGCCGTTTGCCGCCGGGCTGTCCAGCTCCTCGGCCATGATCGTCGCCCTGATGAACGCCCTCCTCGCCTTCCTCGGCAGGTCCCACCACAGGTTCCGGCTCGCGGAGATGGCCCGCTGCATCGACCTCCACTACATGGGCATCCTGTGCGGGTATCAGGACTCCTACATGTGCACCTTCGGCGGCCTGAACTACATGGACTTCCGGGAGAAGGAGTTCTACCGGAGCATCGGCGAGGAGCCCTACGGCACGGTCGAGTCCCTGACCCCCTACGTGAAAGACCTCCCCTTCGTCCTGGCCCACACCGGCGTCCGGCGCATCTCCGGGACGGTCCACAAACCCATCCGGGAGCGGTGGCTGGAGGGCGACCCCGATGTCCGGCAGGGCTACCTCCGCATCTCCCACCTGGCGCGGGTGGGCAAGCGGGCGCTGATGGAGGAGGACTGGGAACTCCTGGCCGAGCTGATGACCGAGAACCACGAGATCCAGCGGGACTTCGGGGGGTCCGGCCCGGAGAATGAGCGCCTGATCGAGGCCGCCCTCGAAGGCGGGGCGATCGGGGCCAAGCTGGCCGGGGCCGGAGGGGGCGGCACGATCATCGCCCTCTGCCCCGACCCGGAGACGCGAAGGCGGACCGTCGCCGCCCTCAAAAGGGCCGGGGCGTCCCGCCTCCTCTTCCCGAAACCCTCTCCGGGGGTGACCGTCACGCCCATAGAGGACGCCGGGGCGCTCCGCGAGGCCGAGGCCGAATTGAAGCGGCGGGAGGCCGGGGCAGACATAGATAAAAGTCCTGAGTAACGAGTCCTGAGTCAAAAAACAGTCCTGAGTCCTGAGTCCTGAGTTGAGAGGCTTTTGAATTTCCTCAGCACTCAGCACTCAGCACTCAGCACTTTCTTCTGGCACTCAGCACTCAGCACTCGGCACTCTATTTTTGAGGTCGTCATGCGCATCCAACTCGACTACGGCAAAGACGGTCTACTAATAGACCTGCCCGACAGCCTTCACATCGACATCCTCAACCTGAACTGTCCCCCCCCACTCCCGGACGCGGCCGCCGCCGTGGAGCGCGCCCTGCGCGCCCCCATCGCCTCCCCGCCCCTCTCCGACCTCGCCAAAGGCCGCCGGAGCGCCTGCGTCGTCATCTCCGACATCACCCGCCCCATCCCGAACCGCGTCATCCTCCCCCCCCTGCTCCGGACGCTGGAGACCTCCGGCATCCCACGCGACCGGATCACCATTCTCGTCGGCACCGGCCTGCACCGGCCCAACGAGGGGGACGAGCTGATCGAGATGGTCGGCCCGGAGGTCGCGGGCCGCTACCGGATCGTCAACCATAAGGCCCGCGAGCGGGAGACGCACGCCCACCTCGGCCAGACCTCCTCCGGCGCGCCGATCTGGGTCGATAAGACCTACCTGGAGGCCGACCTCCGGGTGGCCACGGCCCTGATCGAGCCCCACCTGATGGCCGGCTACTCCGGCGGACGGAAGGCCATCTGCCCCGGCATCTGCGGGGCGGACACCATCCGCGCCTTCCACGGCTTCTCCATCCTCTCCCACGAGCGGGCCACCGAGGGCGTTCTGGACGGCAACCCCGTCCACGCCTTCTCCCTGGAGGTCGCCCGGAAGGCCCGCGTGGACTTCATCCTGAACGTCACGATGGACGAGTCCCGCCGCGTCACCGGCGTCTTCGCAGGCGACCTGAAGGAGGCCCACCAGGCGGGCGTGGCCGCGGCGGAGCGCCAGGCCCTCGCCCTGGTCCCCGAGCCGGCGGACCTCGTCCTCACGACCAGCGCGGGCTACCCCCTGGACCTGACCTTCTACCAGGCCGTGAAGGGCCTGACCGCCGCCCTCCCGGTCGTGCGGGACGGGGGGACCCTCCTCATCGCCGCCCGCTGCGCCGAGGGCCTCGGGGGCCGGGAGTTTCAGGACCTCCTGTTCCGCACCGGGAGCGCGGACGCCTTCTTCGAGGCAGCGGCCTCCCCGGACTTCTTCACCATCGACCAGTGGCAGGTCCAGGAGCTCTGCAAGGTCCTCCGCCGGGCGAAAGTCCAGCTCTACAGCGAGGGCATCCCCCCCCACGCGCGCGGACGCATCCTCGTGGACCTCGTCCCCTCCGTCGAGGACGGTATCGCCCAGGCCCTGGCCGACTACGGCCCGGAGGCCCGCATCGCCGTGATCCCCAAAGGCCCCTACGTGCTGCCCCGCGTGGGGGAGGCGGCAGAGGTATGATCGAGGTTGCCATCCGCGCCGCGAAGGCCGGCGGGGAGACGCTCCTCCGGTACCACGCCAACCTGCGCCGCGACCAGGTCGCCCTCAAAGGCCCCAACGACTTCGTGACCGAGGCGGACCGGGAGTCGGAGCGCCGCGTCTCGGAGGTCCTCCGGAGCGCCTTCCCGGACCACGTCATTACGGGCGAAGAGGGAGGAACCCCTGCGGGATCGTCGGCCTATCGCTGGTTCATCGACCCCCTGGACGGTACCACGAACTTCGTCTACGGCATCCCCTTCTTCTGCGTCTCCGTGGGCCTGGCGCGGGGCCGCGACCCCCTGCTCGGCGCGGTCTACGACCCGCTCCGGGACGAACTCTTTGTGGGGGAGCGGGGCCGGGGCGCGACCCTCAACGGCATCCCCCTCCGCGTCTCCGCCTGCGCCCGGCTCGACGAGGCCCTCCTCATGACCGGCTTCCCCTTCAAGCAGGTCGGCCACGCGGACGCCTACGTGGCCAGCCTCTCCGCCCTCCTGCGCCAATCGCGCAGCATCCGCCGGTGCGGGGCCGCGGCCCTCGACCTCTGCTACGTGGCCGCTGGCCGGGCGGACGGCTTCTGGGAGTGGGGCCTGTCTCCGTGGGACATCGCCGCCGGGGCCGTCATCCTGTCCGAGGCCGGGGGGCGCATCACCGACTTTCGCGGAGGCGACGGTTACATGAAGGGCGACGTGGTGGCCACCAACGGGCGCATCCACGAGGCGATGGCCGGGATCGTGCAGGGCGCCTTCGCGCGCCTCCTTTAAAACCTGGAGTTCACCATGACATCGAACGACCGCTTCCGCACAGCGCGAGACCGGGGCTGCGCCTACCTGCTCAGGCAACTCCGGCCCGACGGGGGCTTCGGTCCCGAAGAGAGGGGCCTCGCGGACTACTACAAGGTCCCGTCAGCCCTCCAGGCGTGCGGGGAGACCCGCGCCGCGCACCGCCTCTGTCAGTGGATTCGCCGCTACGGGATGACCCCGGAGGGGGACTTCGGCCCGCGACCCGAGGAGACCCACGGATATTACTACGCCTACTACAACACCTGGGTCATCCTGGGCGCAGACCGCCTCGGGCACTACGACCTGGCCCGGCGGGGGATGGACTTCCTGATGCGGTTTTACGACCCCCTCAGCGGCGGGTTCTACTCCAGCCCCACCGGGCGGACCGCCGCGACCCTCCAGGACATGTGGGTCGTGTGCGGCTGCGGGCAGGCCGCCCTCTGCGCGGGCCGGATGGAGGCCGCGCAGGGCGTGGGCCGATGGCTGAGGGAGGTCATGCGCCAGCAGCCCAGCTACCCGAAACAGCTCTACAGCGTGTTCAGTCGGGAGAGGGGCCTCCACACGGTCCCGGACCCTGCGGACGACATCCGCTACGTCTGTGCTCAGGACGCGACGCGCGACCAGTACTTCTTCCACCCCGGCATCTCCGGCGGGTTCCTCTGCCGGCTCCATCAGGCCACGGGCGAGGCGGAGTGGCTCAATCTGGCCAGGGAATACATGCGGTTCGCCGAGGGGGCCAACGACCACCTGTTCCGCCTCCTGCGCGCCGGGAAGGTGGGCTGGGCCGCCTCGCTCCTCTACACGCTCACTGGCGAGTCAAAATACCGGACGATGGCCCTCCGCGTGGGCGACCGGCTGATCGAGACACAGAGCGGGGACGGGAGCTGGGTTCCAGGCGAAAAGTATCAGAACGACTTCACCGCGGAGCTGGTGGTCTGGCTGGACGAGATCTACCAGGCCGTCGGTTCTGCCTGAGGAGAATTCATGGTTGACGACCTCGACATCTACCTCTTCGACCTGCGGGGATACCTGCATCTCAAGGAGGCGCTGACCCCCGAGGAGGTGGCGGACCTCAACGCCTGCCTCGACGCCATCCCCCCGCTGAAGCCCGGCGAGTGGTACGGCCACATCCAGGCGCACGCCTACGGCCAGACCGACGGCCTCAACCTGCAGCAGGTCTACGAGGCCGGAGAGCCGTTTGAAAAACTGATCGACCACCCCTCCTGGATCGACAGGGTAAAACGCTTCGTCGGGGGCGAGGGGACCTTCGACTACCACCACGGCCCCCTCTTCATCGACGAGAACTTCGCCAACTTCCGGGGGCCGGGCGAGGCCATCGGCATCCACTCCGGCGGCTACCCCCCGATCCACCGCAACCAGTTCCGGTACCACAACGGGCGGTTCATGTGCGGGCAGATCAACGTCCTGCTCGCCCTGACGGACATCGGCCCCGGAGACGGAGGGACCGTGCTCATCCCCGGCAGCCACAAGTCCAACTTCAAACACCCCCACTACGACCAGCACCGGATGGCGAAGGGGTCCTCCGCCGAAGGCATCGAAGGTGCGATCGAGGTCCACATGAAGGCCGGGGACGCCCTCCTGTTCGTGGACGGCCTCTCCCACGGCTCGGCCAGGCGGGGGAACCCCGGCATCCGGCGCATCGCGGTCTATCGCTACGGCCCCTCCTGGGGCAACTTCCGCTTCGGCTACCAGCCCTCCCCGGAGCTGCTCTGTCGTCTCACCCCGGAGCGCCGGAAGATCGTCCAGCCCCTCCAGCTCCTGCCGCGGGAGCCTAATTTGAAAGACCCCTCCCCCTAACCCCTCCCCGACACGGGGAGGGGGGGAGACCTCACCCCCCGGCCCCCTCTCCCATCCTTCGACTTCGCTCAGGTATTGAGCGTCAAGCAGAATCGGAAAAAACGTCAAGCAGAATCGGAATTTCTGAGGGCAAAAAATATTTTTTTGAACTTTTTTGGTCTTATTCAGCAGACAAATATAACCAAAAGCGGGCAAAAAAACAGGAAAATTATTCCTGATTGCCCGCTTTTTTAGAGGCTTTTAAGCGCGCTTTAGGGGTCCAAAATCAGAACCTTCCAGGCCAGAACTTCTTCAGATATAGTCTCCACCCTCCATCGTCGCATGTATCTCTTGTCGCCGCACCGGTCGTGTCCCCTATATTGACCCCTGATGCCATGCGTATCAGCGTCGTTAGGGCCGCGTCCCGGTGCACGTGGACTCTTCCGGGAACATAGGTCCGGACGTATCCTCCACTGACGACCACGCTATCCCGAAAGGCGGGCTCTCCTCCCACAACGAAAAGGTCTCGCATGGCAGCTTCCACCCGGCGCTTCTCGGCGCCCGACATGGATGTGAGCGGAAAGTCCACCTGAACCCATTCCGGGTGCTGATTGGACTTCATCACGCGGATGCCGAGGGTCTCCCGAAGATAGGGTCGATTCGTCACCACGGAGTCGATGGCCGCGCGGGCCGACTCGATCTTCTGGGCGTCGCCCTGTGCCCAGGCGACCGCTGGGACGCATAGGGCGAAAAACAACACCAAGCTCTTCCGCATATCGCCTCCTAGTTGTAGAACAGGCCTTTCAGGATGTGATGCGCACGGTTCCCCTCGATGATCACCAGCCGCCCCGTCACCGTGCCCGAATACGTCACGGTGGGGGCGATGAGAACAACCAGCCCGGCTGCACCGCCGCCGTTTCCGCCCGCTCCACCAGCGCCGCCATTCCCGCCCGAACCATTCGCTCCGGCAGCTCCTGCGCCCCCCCCGCCCGCGCCGTGACCGGAGACGAAGGCCGAGACGCCCGCTGCTGCCGCTGCGCCGTTTCCTGGTGTTCCAGACGATCCAGCGCCTCCACCTCCGCCCCCGCCCTGACCACCCGGAAGACCCGCCCACACGCTTTTGGACGAGAGTGTATAGAGCGCCGTGGAGCCAGCCGAGCCGTTTCCGCCGTTGGCCGCGCCAAAAGCTGCGCCTCCACCTCCCGATCCTACCGCGTTCGTCGTCTGTGCACTACCGCCGTGCCCGCCACTGGTTCCGGCGTCTTGCCCCCCCCCTCCTCCTCCCCCACCATTGGTTCCTCCCGTTCCTAACGTCCCTCCCCCTACTCCTACCCCGTCCGCAGACGCCGCTGGAACTGTCCTCGGAAGAAAGCTCTGGAATGAATCAAAAACACTTAGGGCCAAAATGCTCGATCCGTTTCCTCCATCTCCTCCAAACGTAGCACCGTCAGCACTCCCAATCTCTCCAACTTCGTCTAATGATCCGCCGCCACCGCCCTGATTGTTTACCGAATTTCCTCCAGCGTTTCCTGTAATAAATCCAGCACCACCTGCACCGCCCGCCAGACCCTGTGACGCCCCACCCCCACTCCCTCCATAGCCTGCGTGTCCACCAGGCTCGCCGGAGTAGCTCCCCGCCCCTCCTCGTGCTGCGGCTGTGCCATGTCCGGCCCCGGCGCTTACATCTATCGCACCCGATCCGCTAATCGTGCCCGCTGACACGACCACGACCAGGCCCCCACCTCCTCCGCCGTCGCTCGTGGTATTCGTGCCCGTCGCCGTGACAGCGGCCCCAATGGAGACGTTCCCCGACGCGAACATCTGTAGGATGCCACCACACAGCGACGAGCCGCCCCCTCCCGGTCGGATCGGCCTGGGGATGCCCTTCGTGCCGAGGGTCGCGAGGATGTCTCCCAGCTCGATCCCCGGAGATCCCCAGGTAGTCGGATAGGACCCGCGCGGCTGGCCGTGCTGCCGGGGCACGGTGATCGCCTGGGTGATCGTGATCGTAGAGGTGGCTCGCCACAGGTTGTTCGCGGACGCGAGCGTCACCGTGCCGCTCTGGGCGATGGTGGTGGCATTCAGCAGTGAGTCAGCCGCAGCGATGTTCGACTTCGCGCCATCGCTGCCGGTACCGTAGGCCCCGGCAGCGATCTTCGTGGAGTCAGAGTCTACCGTATACTCCGAGGCCCAGGCAGGATGAGCCAGGACGAATATTACTACTGCCAAAAGTCCAACGAACCGTCTCATAAACCCTCCTTACGCCACGTTCCCGAACGCCACCTGCCGGTACCAGATCCCCTCGTTGAACTCCCCACTCTGCGGTCTATACCGCGCCCTTCCGCCCTCGTATGTCTCCGGGATGCCGTTAGGTGACATCGGCACCCAGAACGCCGAGGCGTCGGTTTTCGTCCAGATATTCCAGTCCACCAGGCCGTTGGCCACAGCCCCGGCGAACCCCTTCGCGATCTTGGCCTGATCCCCTACGATCTCGTCCACGTAAACATGCCGATCATCTTTCGGGACCGGTAACACTATCGCGCCCGGCACATACGCGGGCAGCGCCCCGCCGTCGTTGAGCGAGGTGTAGAGCCGGGCCGTCAGGGTGGTAGACGTCACGGCCTCGTCGGTGTCTTGATAGATGTCCGCATTGGTCTTCAAGATGAAGAGTGTGCAGATTCCGTTGTTCGTACCGCCTGCTAGGCTCTTTCTCAGGTTCACTTCGGTCGTAGTGATCGTGCCCAGGATGACCATGCGGTCGGCCTGGTCCACCACCAGGATGCGTGGAGCCGAGCCGAAGGTGTCGGTGATGTCCTGTCCGAAATCGTCGTTCCCCAGGGAGGCAAACGTCGTCGCGGCGAATGATGTGGACGTGACCGAGACTCCGGACTTCACGAAGAAGTCCAGGGTCGGATCACTCAATATGAACAGGTCCACCAGGCCGTTCGCCACCCCGCCCGCAAGGGACTTATCGAGTGTCACGCTAGTGTTGCCGACCGCTGTGATGAAAACTCGCCGGTCGTTGCGTGGAATCACGATTACGCGGGCGTTCGTGATTGTCGTCGGGAGCGTGGCGCCGGTGAACAGGTCCGTCTTGGTGTTGTAGGTGACGACCGTTGACCCGGCCACGCTCACGCCCTGGACGTAGTAGCCGGGGATTGGTTTTAGTGTTGGCGGCGTGACCTGATGGTCAAACCTCAAATGCGTAATCCCATCCTGGCTGTTTTTGGTGACCAACTTGGAGCTGTTGAAGCTCGTCGTCATATCCGCCCGGATCTGGGGATAGAGCTTGTCCGAGCCGGGATCGGATGAGGAGATGCTGAATTCGATGTTCTGGAGCAAGTCCTTCTGGAACTCCCCGTCCGGCGGCTCTAAGACCGAGGGGGCCACCGGCAGGTTGTCCACGATGAAGTAGTCGGATTTGGCCAGCCGGTCGTCCGCCCCGCCGCCTCCGCTGGCGTCGTCGCAGGTGATCCCGATCTGGACGTTTGCCCAGGAGTTGTTGCTCCCCAGATCCGTGACCGAGTTCCATGTCTTGGTGTGGGAGGTCCCGGCCTCGGAGACTGTCAGGCCGGTCACGGCGCCGGTGATGGTCGCGTTGTTCCACGTCACCCCATCGGTGGAGTACTTTATTTGCACCGAGCACGCGGTCACCACGTAGCTCTGGAGGGTGAAGGTGATCGTGATCGCCGTGCCTCGCTGCGTGCTGCCCTTCGTGGGCGCGGAGATCGCCGAGACCTTCGCGTTGCCGAGCCGGTAGTCGTGTGTATTGGTTGGGGACCAGGGGCCGAGGTTGAGGGCCATCCCATCTCCTTAAAATCCTTGCTACTCCAGCATCGCCTTGAGTTGCTCGATCTGCTCCACTTCCACCTTTATTGCCAGGCTCCGGTCGTTCAGGAGCTTCAGTCTGCGCTGGCATTCCTGAATTTTCTCGTTGAGGGCCTGTATCTCCTTGCTGTCGGTCTCGATCTGCTTAATGCAGGCAATCCGTTCCGCATCTTTCTCGGTGATCTGCGCGTCGAGCTGCTCTTTCGTAAGTGTCATTGAATGCTCCTTTCTATTGAATGCCCCTTTCTGCGGTTTTAAACATCTCCCAAAATCAGATAGAAAATATCACTGCCCGGATTCTGCGTAAAAGCTATGTAGGCCCCCTGCGTGGGGGCGCTGGCCATCTTCGTGACGCTCAGGCGCTTCTTGGTCAGGTCATCGGCGATGACCGGCCCATTGGCGTTGTCAGGGACCACCACCAGGCCCCGGCCCTGCACTCTCAGTTCCGCGTCTCCGCTGGTCGGCAGCCCGAACGAATACCGGTCGCTCACATCATCGTAAAAGTAGAATCCGTCTGTGCCGAATTCGTTATTAGCGCCAATGGTCCATCTGTTTGTGGCCTGGTCGATGAACTGAATTCCGGTCTGGCCTGTCGCCCCGGCCTTGAGGCTGATGAGCGCATTGCCCGCCCCGGCGTCCGCCGGCCCGACGTTCAATGCATTGGAAAAGTAGCCGTCGATGAACCGCGCGCCGCTTTCCCCCAGGTCCCAGGTCGCATCCGCATTCGGCTTGACAGTCCCCTTGAAAACCACCTTGTCGTTGAGCGCGTCCCACTCGGCCAGCTTCTGGGCGATTCCATCCTGCATCACGTAAAGCTCTACCGAGGCGTCTTCGAGCCCGGCCGTGAGATCCTTCCAGATGCCGTCCAGGCGGGCGACCGTCTCCTCGCCCCCGGCCAGGTTATGGCCGAGCACCTCGAATCTGCCCACGATGTCTGCGGCTGCCGGAGTGCTGCTGCTGTGCTTCGTGCCTATCGTCGCACCGAAAGCCCCGCCGTTGGTGTTCTCTGCCTGGATGCTGGCCGCCTCCGACGTGGTGCTCCTGGTTGCCCGGAGGACGCCCGACAAGACGCTCGGCTCCACCGATTCGCTATAAATCGCATATCTCTTATTGGCGGTCGCGGTGATCGCATTGGCAATGCGAAGCCCATAACCAGTCCCGCTGACCGATCCGCCTGTGACCTCCGCGATATACACCCCCGTGGCATCCCCGGCTCCGTTCGTGGCCTCGATCAGGTTGGCGTAAAAACCATACGAGTCCACCGAACTCTTGATTCCCAGGTTCGATATGTCTGAATAAGTCTGAAACCCTATGGCCTTCCCGTCTACATTTTCGGCCGAGGCCCGGAAGGGTACCAGGACACCATTTTGTCCGACGCTACGGTTGGCCGCGTACAGGCGGGACATAATGCCCACCTCACTTACCGTATCGGCCTCTCCATCCGCATCCCGCACCACGTTTGCCATGATCCCAACTGGCTGAGTGCCTCCCGGCACTGTCCCTGCAGGACCATCCCGGAGCACATAGATCAGTCCTTTTTCATGGTTTACGACCAGCCCTATATCGCCGTGAGCCAGGGGATTTCCTGCGATGTCCCCCAGATCTACCACCGCCGCCCCTCCGCGATACATCACCAGGTCCTTCGTCACCCAGGACATCGTGATGCGGTCGGTCGCCGAGGGCGATGCGCCCACGGTCAATATGCCTGTGACGATGTCCGTGCCGGAGAGCTGGGGCTTGCCATCCGCCGTGGTGATGATCGTGCACCCTGGCTGCGTCGAGGCGCTCGTCACGGCCGTGGCCACGCTCGCTTTGCGTGGCCCGACACTGGTGGTATAGGTGGTCGTTACCTGGAGGCTGCTGGCGGGCGCATCCAGATCGAAATAGAGGTAATAGGTCGTGGAGGCCGTCAGGCCGGAGATCGATCCGCTCCCGATCGCGTAGACCAGGTCCGTCCCCACTGTGAGCGTGCCGGCAGTCCAGGAGAAGGCATTGTAGGCCGTCGAGGAAAATACCCCGGAAAAGCGTGCCACCAACGCGGTGATGGGCCGATCCACGGACAGGGCCGCCCCGGCGCGCTCGGACTTGTCCTGGCTCGTCCGGGTGCGCTCCAGGGTCGCCCTGAACTGCTGCTGATCGTCCGTCATCAGGTTGCCCAGGGACACGACCACGTTCCCGATATCGAAGCCGGACTTCTCCGGCCGGATCACGTTCCAGGTCCGTTTCTTGATCCGCTGGCTGACCGTGATGTCCAGGTCGTTGTCCTCGACCTTTACCGTATCCCCGAGGCGGACTTGGTAGTCGCTCCACTTCTCGGCGTCGGCCTCGTAGAGGTCGAGCGCGTCGATAGAGTAGGTCACCTCCGGGTTCTTGCGGGCGTTCAGCTCGTCCAGGGCCTCGTTGTAGAGGATGTCGGCCATATCCCCAATGACAAACTTCTTGAACTCCTCCGCCACGGCCACGAACGCCGCGTCCGCGTAGAATGTCGCGTTGCCGCCTTCGGCGTAGACCTTGAGCGTCCCACTTGACCCCGTGAACTCGATCCCCCGGCGTTCCTCGGCCACAAACGCCCCCGTGGTGGTGATCCCGTCCCCGTTGAGGAATCGGGCCGTGCCATCCGTGACCTCGACCCTCACCTTCGCCAGGGCAGCCAGGGACTCCACGTAGATGTTGACCCAGGCCACCATCCGGGCGGTCGTGGAGGCCGTGAACGTGGTCTGCACGCCCTGTGTGTCGGTGGCCACCACCTTCTGGCTTTTGGTGCCGCGCTGGTAAAAGGTGGCATTCGTGTTCTCGCTGACCGTCGGCGTGCCGATCTTCGTCCACCCGGCGCACAGGCCGGCCGTGTAGGTCCCGGACAGGTCCGGGTTGTTGGCAGCCGGGATGATGTTTTCGATGTCTTCCAGGTCCGGGTTGTGGTAGACATCCACCCGGCTATAAAGGGCGTGCAGGGCCGCGTCCTGAACGTAGTCCAGCCCCCCGGCCAGGGAGGAGGCCGAGAGCTTCATGGAGGGCGTTCCGCCCCCGATGGCGTAGAGCCGGGTGACCATCCGGCTCTTATCCGTCTTCCGGGTGATGCCCTGGAGGTTGAGGCCGTAACGGAAACGGGCGCTGGTCGTGGCCCCAATGGTCGACGGGAAGTTGAGCGTGATGGGCGTGGTGGACTCATCGATGGACATCTCCCGGCCCATCTTGGCGACTAAGGACCGAAAGGCCCAAAGGACAGAGTGGTGGTTGATCGTGAAGAAATCCACCACCTCGCTGGGGCTGGCCACCGTCCCGATCTGGAATTCGGCGTTGGCGCCGGAGGTGTTCAGGATCTCGGTCAGGAGCGTGGAAAGGGCCAGATTGACGAAGTCTCGTGTGTTGGGGTAGATATAGCGGTCGCGCAGATGCACCCAGATGCGCTCGCCCTTGACGACGAGGGCCTTCTGTCCCTCTTCGTGGACCAGGTCGTGGGTGATGATGACATAAGTCCGCTTCTCGGAGGGACTGTCGAGATTGACCAGGCGAATGAAGGCCGTCTCGGCCGTCAGATTGGTCGCATGGGTGTCCAGGTCGTGGGTGACGTAGGAGAGGGTATCCTCGCCCCCCACAGTCTCCTCCACGACGCAGGAGCCTGACGGAACCTCGGCATAGGGGTTCCAGAGGATGCTGACCTTCGTCTTGGAGGCGTTGAGCGCCTGGATCTCCCAGCCTTTCATCGACCTCGTTCTCTTCTAAAGAACTTCGCCCAGAAAGACGGCCAGGGACTCCCCCAGCGCCAGACCCCCCAGGCCAGGGCTGCCGTGCCGGCCCACAGAGCCACAACCGGCCAGCGCCAGGGCGCGCCGTAGCCCCACCAGCAGCAGGTGGCCAGGGGCACGTAAAAGCTGCCCCACTTCACCAGATGCCAGAGATCCGTCTCCACCCACAGGACCCGGATGGGCCGCCGCCAGGCCCGGTCCCCGAAGTGTCGGTCCCTGAGCGAGTCCATCCAGGAGGAGAACAGGACGATGGCCAGAGTGATGACAGTCGTCCAGATCATAGATACCGATTTCTCCACTGCACGTAAAAATTGTCGATGGCCGTCGGGTGATAAATGGCCGTGTTCTCGGCTGCCAGGACGGGGATGATATACCCATCGTCCGGGAAGACGCCGGTGGTCAGGACCCCCGTGCTCACGTCCATCCGCTTGCCGGTGTAACGGTCATCCGTTCGGTCAAACTCCAGCCAGTCCCCGTCGGCCAGCGTGCCGGTCCACAGGAGGACCTGGTTGCGATTCTTGATGTTCTCCTCTGGGTCCGAGGCGATCAGGGCGTGCTCGTTATCCGTGAGCTGGCTGCTCCACCCGGCCAGGGTATGGACCTTCATGTTCGCGCTGAAATTGGAACCGTTGGCGTGGAGCGTCAGAGTCGCGGGGTTCCCGGCCATCGCCCCGACCACGCCATTCTGCTCCACCAGTATTCCATCCACATAGATCTTCATCCCCCCCGTGGCGTCATAGGAGATGCCGATCTTAATGGCGTTTCCGCTGACGAAGTTCTGGTGGGCGCTGGCCACGTAGGACCCGGCCCCGGCCACGTACTTTACAAACACGAAACGCCGGTCAAACTGATCGACCCCGGAGCCGTTGACGTAATAGAGGACGACCCGATTGTCGGCGTCGTATCGGTGCTCCAGGATCGTCTTTGTCCCGGCCTCCGTGGAGTCGAACTGCGGCTCCACGATGACAAACCACGTCCCCGCGCTCTTATTGCCCGTGACCGCCCACGAGAGCTGGTAGGCGCCATTGGCCAGGAAGGCGTGGCCTAATCCCAGATCCGACGGCGAGAAGAGGCCCGCCTTCTGCGCGGCGGTCCCGGAGAACGTCCCGGCCACGGTCGCGCCGAAGACGTCCGTGAAGTCCGTCGTCAGGTCGAAAGGACAGATGAAGATACTGTCCCCGAAAACGACCTTCGGATTGGTGGCCGGCCCCTCGATGACCAGCCGGGGATCGCTGTCAAAGGTCCCTGTGGCTATCGACCTGAACGTTCCCGCCGGCGCCGCGTAGCGATCCTCGGACAGGGATGCGGCCAGGGCAAAAGGGGGCTGGGCCAGAAGTCGGATGGCATAGTCCGCGATGGTCCCGCCCACGCGGGGCGAAGCTGAACCGAAGATCGCCTCGCCGTCAAAGTGGCAGTAGAAGAACCGATCCGTCATCAGCGGGTCGATCAGCTTTAGCCGGCGCGGGGTGTCCTTCCGAAAGGTGTTCAGGAAGGTCTTGGCCGCCTCGATGTTGGTCTTGAGGTCCGTGACCGTGTTGGCCATGATTTGACCGGCCATGACCAGCGGTTTGGCGTCGTAGTGCTCCTCGAAGACGAATTGCCCATGCGCCCCCTCCCGCATCACCCGCCGGGGCTTGATGGGCGGCAGATCCTGAGAATTGAGGCTCAGGACCGACATCCCGAACTGGTAGAAGTCGCGATTGTTGAGGGACCCGCCGCCGGTCAGGCTGGTGGAGCCAGACTTGAGCGCGTTGGGCTGAACAGGAGTAGGCATAGGCGATCTTTAGAGTCCGGCGCTGCGCCGGCGCACGTAGGCGTCTGCCGCCAGGCCCTGGGTCAGACCGGAGGCGCTGACCTTGATGCCTGCGGCGAGCATGTCCCGGATCGCCAGGAGGTGGCCGTTCTGGAGCTCGGACAGAATGCTGGTGAGGTTGGCGACCATCTGGTGGCCGGTGGCCTCCGTGAGCGTGGCCACCGAGGAGAAGGTCCTCGACCCCTCCTGCTGGCGCTTCAGGCGGAGCTGCTCGATCTGGGCCGTGAAGGTGTTGATCAGGCCGATGTTCTTCTGCGCATTGCCGTACTGCGATAGCCGTTCTATCTCCTTGCGCAGGTCCTCCTCGGTCATCTGATCGAAGTCGGGGTAGGCGGGACCGCTTGGTTTTCCGATGCCCAGGAAACCCCCGATGCTCTTGAGTATCCCGATCCCGGCGCTGGCGGCCTGGAAGATCCCCATCCCGGCCATGAAGATGTTGGCGCCGGTCTTGAAGGTGTCCCCCAGCCCTCCCAGGCCGGGGACGCGGCCCAGGTTTTTCGAGAGGCTGTTCGGCAGTCGGTCAATGGCCCGTTCCGCACGGAAGATGCCGTCGATGAGCCGGTTGGTCCGGGCGTCGAACATCGTGGTCAGTTCCTGGATGATCTCCCGCGTGTCACTCTGGACGTTGAATTGCTTCTCCAGGGTGATGAAGTTCTTCTCCTCGACGGTCTCCAGGCCCTGGACCAGCTCATCGACCAGCTCCTGCGGATCCATCGTCGGAGCGCCGCCGAAGAATCGCTCGACCCGGCGCTCCTCCGGTGTGGCGGCCATCCCCCTTGGACGCGCCTTTTGCTGCTCCTCGGCCATCTGCCCCAGGAGCTTGGCCTCGCCGAGACGGGCCTCGAAGCTCGCCCGGTCCGCCTTTTCGCGGGCCGCCCGGGCGCTTTTTTCAGCATCCCTGCGCTCTTTGTCCTGGCGGGCTTTTCGCGCTGCGGCTGCGGCTCGCTCGCGGGCATCAAACTGCCGGGCCACCTGCGCCTGCTCCCGGCTCAGACGCTCCCACTGCTGCTCCATCTCATGGACCACAAATCCCGGCGCGCCGCCCGCCCTGGCCTCGTCGATCTGTTTGCCCAAGGCGGCCATCTGTGCCTGGATCTGGCGGACGCGGCCCACCAGGGGGTCTGCCGAGATATCCTCCACGCCGAATAGCTTTCCGAGCGCCTCCGCCGCCGTCAGGGCCAGTGGGATGAGCGTCTCGATGACCGGGATCAGCTTCCGGCCCAGGCTCTCCTTGAAGTTGTCGATCTGCGCCCGCGCCCTGCCTAATTGGTCCGCGAACGTCTCCTGGACGCCCCCCATCTCCTCCACACGCTTCTTTCCTGTCTCCAGCACAGCATTGTAGATCGCCATGCTCTTCTCGGTGGCCGTGGCCGTCGGGCCGAGCTGGCGAATGACATCAATAAACTTAATGCTCCCGCCGAAGAGTTCATCGAGCAGCTCGATCTCCTGCTTCGAGATGCCCCGGACCAGGCGCGAGATCGCCTCGGTCGCGTCGATCCCGACCGCCTGTCCCAGCCCGCGCGCGACTTTGGCCAGCTCTTCCATTTTCTCGGCGGAGGCCGGCAGGCCGGAGATCAGCGCCCGGTTGGCCTCCTGGATGAGCTTGAAATCGCTCACCGTCCCGGCAGTCCCCCGGCGCAGGGCGGCCAGGATGCGGTCGCTGCTCTCGCCGGCAGAGGTGGCCAGGTTGGAGAAGGCCCGGCGCAGGCCGTCCCCCCGACCGGCCAGCTCCGCCATTGCCAGGGCGGCCTTGCCCGCGCCGGCCACGATGTGAGCCGCGATGAACGCCCAGATCGCCGTCATGCCGGCTTTGAGGCTGTTCATCGAGCGCAGGATGCCCTTGGCGCCGCTGTCCGCGCTCTTCTCGGCGTCCTTGAAGCCCTTCGCGAAGTCGCCGGCCTTCGCCCGGAGCACCCAGACCAGCTCCTCCACCGTGATACCGACGACGAGGGGGGCCAGAGATCAGGCCGATATGTGAAAGTCAGGCAGAATCATCAGGGCGCTCCTGTGGGCTTAGCGTACGTGACCGTGACCGGCCTGGCCGGGTCCGCGATCACCTCGTTCTCCTGCGTGACCATCTCCAATGGGCTGCCACATCTCTGGCAGCAGGAAAACTCACTGTTCCAGACCCGGCCACAGTGGGCCGTGTTCGTGCAGCGCCATTTAATATCGCGATTCTTCATGGCTCAATCCAGGTAATCGAGTGAGGATGGCTCCCGCCGGCGTCCGATACCAACAGTGTCATCGCGGTCGATCTTCGCCTCCAGCACCTCGCACCCGGCCAGCCTCAACAGGACCTCCATGCCGTCCGGAAGGATGCGCCAGCAGTCTACTGGATGCCGGTGGACGTCCCAGCGCCAGGGCGCGATGATGCAGCAGTAGCCTTCCGGGGCCAGCACGCGCCCGATCTCGGCTGCGATCTCCCAGGGCCTCCTCGTATGCTCCAGGCACTGGCCGGAGATGGCCACCGGGAAGTAGCCGTCCTGGAACGGCCAGGGCGGCTGGGGCGCGATCACGTCCACGCTCTTGCCCGGCGTGAGGTCCAGGCCGGTGTAACTCCAGCCTGCTGGGACCAGGGACCGGTACGTGCCGTTCACATTGGCCGACCCCACGTCCAGGATGCGGCCGGGAGGAAGGGAAGATACAAAGCGAGCGAAGAACTCAGCCATGAGCTTGAACGAGTTGGGATGCATGCGATCTCACGATGAAAAACCGCATCGGCCTGAACCACTGCGCGTTCACCAACCAGTACTCCACCCCACCCACGGTCCGCCAGAAGATTTCCTCTCCCGGCGCAAGCACCCGTTCGCCCACCGGTTCTTTCTCTGAGGCCAGGACGACTTCCCCCGGCCCAAAGCACCGCTCAGTTATCGGAATAACCACCTTCATATATGATCCCTCCGAGCATCAGAATATCTGCGCCGGTGAGCACTCTTTTGGGGCCGTTGGTGGAGGGGCGGGAGGAATCGTCGAGGGAGCGGGAGAACAGGACCAGACGCCCCCAGGAGACCTCCTCCAGGACGGCGTCCACTTCGTTCAGGGGGACGCGGAAAACACGGACGGCAGCGACGAGGATGTTGGCCCAGACGAGGGCAGGGTTTTTTTTTCGACCTCGTCGGCCGGCGCAGGTCCGAAGATGACCTCGGCGATCGCCTCCACGTCGTGGAACTTCTGATACTGCTCCACGATCTTCATCCAATCCTGCCAGGACGCGGAACGCAGGATGCCCCGGATGCGCCGGCGCTCTTTCCAGACCCTCACCCACCGAAACCGGCCCTTCGCCCTGCCCTTCAGACAGGCCGTCAGCATCATCTCGCAGGTCCGCTCCAGTTCGACCAGCCACCGGCGGTTCCAGAAGGCCAGACGCCGGTTTTTCTCCCAGGCCCGGAACGCCGGGTCCGAGGAGGCCGCCACGAACGCCCGGTACTGTTGGAGCGCCCAGCGGAGCCGCTCCCGCTGCGCGGCAATCCGAAACGTCACCCTGGGGGTGACGGACCAGATCTGGACCGTATCGCCCCCGGAGAGCGTCAGCTCCGCCGGCTCGTCCAGGAGGTGGGATAGAGCCTTTGTCGTGGCGTCTTCCTGCGTCATGCCGCCCCCTTCAGGGACGCGCCAAGATCCTTCAGAGCGTCCTGCAGGGCTCGAAAGACCAGGCCATCCCAGGTCCAGCAGCTCCGCACGTAGAACGAGGCCGCCCGCCCGATTTGCGCCGCCTCCTCACGGTGCTCATAGCACCAGAGCATCTTCTCCTTCAGTTCCTCGGGATCCACCAGGGCGTCCTGGCCCCTTTCCGGCCCGTAGATGCTCTCCTGCATCCCGTACCGGCGCAGCGGCAGGGCAATGTCGTCGCGCAGATAGTCCCTGGGCCCGGACCAGTCCGTCACGATGCAGGGCAGGCCGGTGGCCATCTTCTCTAAGGGAATCAGCCCGAAGCCCTCGGCCCTCGTCGGCCAGACGAAGGCGTCCGCCCGCATATCCAGCTCGGCGATCTGGTGGGGCTTGGCCCAAGACGCGATCTGGTGGACGCGACCCCGGTCCAGCTTCATGTCCATCGCCCCGCCCGGCCAGGGCACGGTCTTCAGTATCAGCCGGGCGTCCGGCAGGTCCAGCTCCTCGAAGGCCCGCTGGACCACCCAGCCCTGCTTCCGGTCCTTCTCCAGATTCGTCCCCTGCCAGAAGAACGTGTAGGTATCCCTTGCGGGCCGGTCCATCGGGGCGAACTCCCCCGGATCGACGCCGTGAGGGACTACGTGGACGGGGATGGTCACGCCCCCAGAGACCAGGGCGTCCCGGCAGAACGTGGACGGGGTCCAGACGGCCAGCATGCGCTCGTTGATTTGCCGGACCTGGTCGGGGTCCACGATCGTATGCTCGAAGACCACGTACCAGATGTACCGCTCCGGGATGAGCCGCCACCAGGGCAGGTTGGCCAGGGACGAGAACCAGACCTCTACGTCGCAGGCGAGGGGGCTGTCCACCAGAGTGACGAGCCGGGCAAGCTGCTCCCGGAGCTTGATGTCCACGTAGCCGATGGAGATACAGGGGTTGTTGGTGTAGGATGAGAAATGAATCTTCAGAGGCATCACGCATCCCGGATCTGGAGAAAGGACTTGTCGCTCGGGTTCTGGAGGATCTCGAACTCTATCTCGATGCCGGCCTGCCCGGCCATCGACATCACGTAGTCGCCGGTCCGGATGGAGACGCAGATCGGGCAGTCCACCGTGCGCGTGGAGCCGTTGGGGCCGGGTCCCTCGATGATAATGGACTGCTCGCCCAGGACGTCCTCGTCGATCGTGAGCGTGCTGGCCACCAGGTTTCCGGCCACCTGGTTGAACGCCTTCTGGAGGTTGGCCAGGGTCTTTTCCGCGACGGCGGTGGTGATGAAATAGCGTAGCCGGGACTCCTCGCGTTTGACCGTGCCCTTGAGCTGCTCAACCGTGAACTCCCGGTGCTCGACCTCCTTGCGCAGGACCACCGGCGCGAGGGTGCTGCCGACAGAGACCTCCGAGCCGTCCACGCCGATCTTGACATCCGTGGCCGGGCCGTTGAACAAATTGCCTTTCGTGATCGTTGCGGGCATAAGCGGACTCCTTTAGAATCCACGCATGGATGCGTGAGGGCTTAAACGCGGGCGCGGACCTCGTAGACCTCCAGGACCAGCTCGGAATGATGGCACAGGACCCCGGCGAACATGACATGATTGGTCCGCCGGAGGCTGACCGGCGAGCTGCCGAAGGGGGCGTTCTTGCCCAGGCTGTAGTCTCCGTCCAGCTTTTCCACGATCTGCTCGCACAGGTCGTGATGGGTCAGCTCGCTGGCCTGGCCGTCCTCGACCTGGGTGTAGCCCCGGATGAGAAAGACGTGTGTCACCCGGTAGACATTCCCCCCGTCGGCCTGCTCGTCGTCTGCGGCAGGCGTGGCGGGCGCGGCCTCGCGGGTGATCATCCAGACCCGGATGGAGTCCCGGTACTTGCAGAGGTTTTTGAGGTCGGTCAGGTTGGTCGAGTAGCGATGATAATCGTGGACGATCCCGACCTCCGGGATGGAGGCGATCTGCGTGGCGAGGTAGTCCCGGATAATCTTTAAGTCACTCATCGGAAGTGCTTTCGGATCAACTCAAACCCGAGGCGTCGCCAGACCCGCCTGATTCTGTCCTCAGATGCCTTCCAGCCCTCCCGGAACATGTGAGCGCCCTTGGTGCCCCGGCGGGAGATCGCCCGGCGGACCAGGAACTCCACCCGCTCGGCCTGCGCCCCGGCGATCCCCAGGACCCGCTCGACCCACTGGAGCAGCGCGCCCCTGGGCGGCCAGTGGGGTTTCGTGCCCTCCTCCACCGGCAGGGCGTAGATCTCCGGCGATCCCACGTGCCCCACGACCTCCTCACCGGTGACATTGACGGCCTCGCCGAAGATGGACCCGCGCAGGATCTCGGTGGCCCCCACCGGCGTGCGCTCGACCACCGCGCCCTCGAACTCGTTTACGGAGATCTGCATGGCCTTCGTCGCCTCTTTGAGCATTTCCCTCGGGAAGGTCCTCAGCCGGCGCAGGGTGGGCTCCAGGTCGGAGAGGTTGTGTATCTCGCGCGCGATGGCCATCAGCGTTGTCTCTTGGGATGCGTGAGGCGATCCACGCCGGTCTGGAGTTTCGGGTCCCAATCCACGAACCCCCCGGCGGCCACGGCCTCCGAGGGCTTTCCGATGTGCTCCCGGTACATCCGGGCATAATCCCTGGCCAGGGCGCGATAGCGAGAGTCCTTGCTCTTGTGATCGACAGTATCCGCGCCAATGGTGGGATCGCTCTCTCTGGCAAACTTCGACGCCATTCGCCCGAAGGCCACCGAGGCCGCCAGGTTGGACACGGCGTCAACGTCGGTAACCGGGATGTTGATCGACTCGCTCGGGTTGCTCGTGGTGAACTGGTAGGGCACGGTGAAGGTGGCCCGGAACTTCTCGCTGGTGGCCGGGGTGGCCTCCTTGAATCTGAGAAATAGGCCGGAGGGCTTTCGATACAGCTCCCACTCATCTTCTTCCAGAAAGTCCTGCTCCTGGGACGTGTCGTCCACTGGATACTCCATCTTCGTAATGGTGGAGAAGCCCTCCACGTAACCCGTGAGGGTCGTGATAGCGTAATCGAAGGCCCCCGTCCCAGTCACCTCCACGACCTTTTCCTCGGGCCTATCCTTGGAGTATCCGGCACGCACGGCCTCTTTGACGCAGTCCCGGAGGGAAACGGACCCCAGGTCCTCGTCCGCGCCGACCTCGTTGAGGATCAGGCCGACCTTCGTTTCCAGATCGCCGAGCGTGACAGACATGGATTCCTCAGTTCTTGCAGATCAGCTTGGCCGTGATCGTGAACGTCGGGCTGCCGGTTCCACCAATGGTGTAGGACAGCCGAAGTTGCCGGCCGATGTTGGTCAGCAACACGGCGTTCTTGTTGCCGTTCGAGGTGATCTGGGTTACGGCCGTGTGCTGATGAAAGGTCCCATCCGAGGCGTCCGAGACCTGGACGATAAAGTCCAGGGTGGGATTGGTCCCCCCGGTCGCAGAGACCGCGATCAGGAGCTGTGCCTCCGTGAACTCGCCCACAGAGAAGGCGTTCGTCTGGCCGCTGGCCGTGATCACCTGAGCATTGATGAGCGTGAAAACGTCGGTCTTCCGGTCCATGGTTTACTCGTACTGGATGTAGGCCGCCGGCGAGGTGCCGGTCAGGGCCGCAAAGCATCCCTTCCCGAAGGGGATGGACCGGGGCGGCACGTAGGGCACGGTGGTGTTGGCTGCGGCCTTCAGTGTGATAAGCTTCGTCCCGGAGGCGGCTGTGTTGTCATAGATGATCAGCGTGGCCGCATCCGACCCGCCCGTCAGCACCACAGAGACGAGATGGCCGGGGGCGGATTTGACTGCGCCATTCTCCGTTTTTTCAACGATCTCAGTGGGTCCCATGCTACCTCCCCCTCGGCCCGAGCGCGCCCCAGTCCACTGTGCCCTTCCCGATGGTGCCGCGCGCCGATCCGGTCAGGTAGTGGACATTGAAGATGATCGTCGAATCGGTCACTGTCGTGGGGATGGCCACGAATGTGGTGTCGGTGTTCGTGGACCGGACCCCCAGGTGCGTGATCGAGGGCGTCGCTGAAAAGGCTACATAGCCCTGGGCGGTGAATTTGATCGTGTCCGGCGCAGAGTCCACGGTCATCGACCCGACCTGGATGATCAGGGAATCCCCCTGCGTGCCGGCGGCGTTGCGCACCCCCGGCACGTCATACGTGACCGAATCCCCGACCGAGATCCCGAACCCCCGTGTGCTGACCGGGTAGGATTTCGTGTGGGATTGATTGTCCGTGGCCACCGCCACCTGCTCCCGGATCACGAGAGCCAGGAGAATGAGGACCAAACCGCCCCAAATGGTCTTTTTCATGAAAAATCCCCTCTTTGAAGACTGATGCAAGGCCAGACCGCCCCTAGATGCCCTAGAACCCCGTTTAAAAATCGCGATCCCTGGGCATCCCGGCCCCAAACGCGGCCCAATCCAAGATCGTGCCCCTATGGGGCGTTTCCTGAATTGTCAGACTATTGTGGCCGATATTCCACGACCACAAGCATCTCCGGTACCAGGAGTCCGGTCCCGACCTTTTCAAACTGGAGCGTCAGGACCACTCCGGTGGCGATATTGAGCGGCGTGGCCGGGGTGTAGAGGTTCTTGTTGTCGTAGGCCGTCAGGTCGTTGCCGCTGGTCAGATCGTAATTGGCCAGCTCCGTAGTCCCGGCCCCATCCGCCCCCCGGTTGACGAGGTTCAGGTGGGTCGTGTTCGTGTTCGCGCCCGACACGGCCGCGCCGGGGATCAGGCGCACGGCCACGATCGACACGCCCTCGGGGGCATCTGTGGGCGCGTAGAAGATCGGGATGTCTTCCGTGGCCGTGGCGGCGGCGTGCTTGGGCGTGACCACCTGCGCGACGTGGACGCCAGGCAGATCGTAGACTGCTGCCTTGTTGGGCATTTCAATCTCCTTCGTGATGGTGAAAGGCCTGGGCCTCCGCATTCATTTTGGGACCATCGCCCGCCCTGCCTACGCCGGCTTCTGGGCGTAGAAGGAGCGGTGGTCCAGGGCTTTGGTGCTCCAGATGTGCCGGATCTTGTAGGTGATCCGGTCTGACGTGAACACGCTGCCGAGGGTTGGGTTGTCCTGGACGAAGAGCTCGGGCTCCTCCCGGCCCTGGTAGACGCCCACCTCGATGGTCGGGGCCAGGTTGGGGTCGGCCACGTAGTAGTGGTCGTTGGCGTCCGTCCAGTAGGCCACCGGAATCTGTTCTATGCGCCCGGCGTGGAAGTTGGCGTTCCGATCGGTCAGGTCGTGCTCGCCCTGGCCCTGCGTCCACCCCTGCGCGAGTTGCCAGGCCGTCTCCTCCAGCTCGTTGGGATGCAGGAGAAAGCGCGGGACGTTGGCCAGGCCCAGGACCTCTGAGGAATCCCCGTAGGCCGTCTGATCCATCATCGCCTGCCGGGCGACGCTCATGGAGGCGTTGGAGAGGGCCGTGGACCCCAGGTTGCTGTGGTTGGCGTGGAACATCGCCACCCCGTCCGCCATGTTCGCGTTGGTGGTGAAGATGTCAAAGACGCCCCGGTAGAGCGTCTGCGCGGCGGCCCGGCCCAGCTTGAGCGGGATGTTGCGCAGGGACCGGATGTCGTCGTTGGCGATCATCTCGATGGTGAGGTCCTCCAGCCCGCCCTTTTTCGAGATAGAAAAGGTCTCCTCCTCGTCCGTGGGGGAGGTGAGCTGCGTGTAGGTCCCGCGCTCGGCCACGGTCGGCAGGGTCCCGTAGCCGCCCATCCGGGGCCGGTGCTGCGTGCGGAAGTCCATGATGGGTGTGATGTCCGAGACGATCCGCCGCCAGACGTTGAGGTCGGGCAGGTTATACATCCGGATCATCACCCGCGCCACGGAGTCTCCCAAAATCTCCCCGAAGTCCGAGGTCTTGAGCGACTGCATGGACATCATATACCGCTGCCGCATCGCCGGGTTGACGGCCGCGTCCCAGGGCACGAAGAACCTGGCCTCCGCCAGGATCGCCTCGGGGGTGGCCATCGCCTGGCCGGTCATCTCGTAAAAGGCGTGTTTGAGCGAGATGAAGGGCTTCACCCCCTCCGGCTTGCCGGTCAACAGCCCGATCATGCCGTTGAGGGCCTTCTCCCGCGCCTCCTGCCCCACCTCGACGCGGGGTATCGACAGCGGCGCGGTCTGCATGACCTGGGCGAGCATCTCCCGGTGGTCCCGCACGGCCTCCTCGATGGTCTGGCCGGGGACGGGGCGTCCGGCATCCAGCTCCGTCCCGAACTGCTTCCGCAGCATGTTCTGGGTGGGGACGGGGAGGTTCGAGCCGGACAGCGCCGCCTCCAGGAAGGTCCTCGACTGGCGCACCTCCATCTCGACCAGGGCAGCCTGCGCCCGATCCGCGTGCTGGGCGGCCGTAGATGCCGCCTGAGTCGCGCTCGCCGCATTGGGGTCCACGGCGGGCCTTTCCGGGGCGGCAGGCTCAGGGCTGGCCGGCTGCGGCGCAGACTCCATCGCCTGGTCCAAAAGGGCGACCACCTGGGACTCGGTGACATTCTGAAGATCCAGCGTGGCGTAGAGGTCCGGCCGTCTGGCCTTCAGCCTTTCCAGAAATTGCTGAAGCATGTGTAAATCCTCCTTCTGATGAGTCAGACTCGCAGCCATCTCGACCAGGTGGCCGCCGGCTGCGCCTTCGGACACCACATCCACGCTGAACACCTTCACGATCTTGTCCGGGACCCGCAAGAGCTGCCCATCCATCATCCGCATAGAGCCCATCGTCAGGACGTGGATGGAGAACTCCACGATGTCCCGCTTCCCCTTCTCCCACGCCGAGACCAGCAGGTCTCTCAGCCACTGCGCATTCTGGGCGATGTGGAAACGCGCCCGGAGACGGTCATTCACGAACCGCACATCGGAATACCAGCCCACGATGTCCTGGACGCGGCGGTAGTTGGGGTCCGCGTGCGGGCCGTCCTGGTGCGCGTAGGCCCTGGCCCCCTCGAAGAGCGGAACGGCCTCCCGGAGCACCTCCGGCCTCCAGAGCCAGCCCACCAGGCTCACGCCCGCCGTGACCAGGTCCACGTCCCACTCCCAGCCCCCTGACCCGGCCGCCTCCTGTGCGATCATCCCGCACTGGAACCGGGCGGATTGCTCGGAGGCGGCAGCGACCGGGCGCAGGCTCATCAGGAACCAGGGAGGGCATTGCAGCTCGCCGGCGATAGCCAGCAGGACCTCCTCGGGAGGGTCCGGGACGCGGCCCTCTTCGATGTCCAGGAGCATCTCCTCCTGCAGGCCCGTGCCCTTGGCCAGGGCCTGGAGAGGCATCGCGCACTGCTGGCGGTACTGCCGGATGAGTTCGCCCAGGGTCATAAGTTCCTTACGGCCTGGCCCAGGAGACCTTACGCCCATCCGCCAGGCTGATGATGAGTTTCTGGAGCACCTTCCCCTTCTCCATCACTTCCCGCTCGGCCCAGGGCGACGCGCCTGGGGCCAGGTCCTTCTCGGTCAGGCCCAGAAGCTTCAAGACCGGCCCGACCTCGCCCCGGCCGCCCCCCGCCTTCGTGGGGTCGAAGGCCGCGAAGACCTGCGCCGCCGGGGGCAGGGGCGGCAGCTCCTTCAGAATCTCCTCCAGCTCGGCCCTGGCCGCCTGGGGGGTCAGGTCCAGGAGCGCCAGCACGCCTTTCATGCCCTGCTCCGCGTAGATCTCTTTTAGGTCCGGGGTCTTCTCCTTTGCGTCTTCCTTTGCCATCTGCATCTCCTTCTGCATCTCCTTTCACGCCTCGTCGAAAAGCCGGTCCGGGAGTTTCTGCACGGCCTCGCACCGGCAGCGCACGCTCTCCCGCGCCGGCAGGGACCAGTCGCGGGGGTACTGCGCCTGGAATCCGCCCACCATGAACGCCTGGTCGATGGGGATGGACCTGGCCTTCGCGTAGCTCTCGCCTGCGATCCGGTGAGAGTAGCGCACCCTCCGGTCTCGGGAGGTCAGCCACCACTTCTCCAGCCCGCCCCCGATCCGGTCGTTGAGCTGGCGGTTCCGGGTGTTTTTGACCTGGCTGCGGAACCGCTTCAGCTCGGTCTCGTAGATCGTTTCGGCGCGGGCGCGGATGCTGGAGAAGACCCCTGGATCGTCCAGGTTGGTCCCGATGGCCTCGATGGTCTCCGCCCGCTTCTTCGCGCCCACTGCCGCCAGGCCGATCTCCCGCGTGATCTTCGCCTTGGCCTCGTCCATCACGCCTTTGATAAGGTCCACCGTGAAGTTCTCGTAGACCTCGATGGTCGCGGCCGGGATGGCCGGGAAGACCGCCTCGATTCGCATCAGGCCCATCGGTTCGGCCACCTGGCGCGTGGCCGAGCGGACGACGTCTTCCCCGGAAAGCCCGACCTCGTCGCCCACCCGTCGGGCCAGGACCTCCAGGAGCCGCTCAATCTCGGAGCGGAGGTTCGGGAGGAACTTGCCCTCGAAGTCCCCGGCGTCATTCAGACGGCGCAGGACCTCGCCCTGCGCGTCTCGGACCAGCTCCGTCACCCGGCGCAGCTTTTCGTTGTCCTCCGCGTTCGCCTGATCGAGTAATCGCTGGACCAGGCTGTCGAACTCAGCCCGCGAGGCCACCGCGCCCCCTCTGCGTCTTCTCCGCCAGCTTCAAATAATCGACCATCTCCCCGGCCGGCACATCGTCCATCAGCTCCATCGCCTCGTCCGGCGAGCAATCCACCCCGAGCTGTCCGAAGAACGCACAGATGACCTTGATGCACTGCTCGTCCGTGGCCCAGCCCTTCTCCCGCGCGACGGCCATCGACTGCACGACCTGGTTCATCGTGTTCCCGATGCGCTGAATGTCCTTCGAGGAGATCTCCGGGGCCTGGACGGTGATGGTCTTGCCCTCCTCGGTCTCCCGGATTTCCCTGGCCAGGATGGCCTGGTCCCGCACGAACTCCATCACGGTCGTGACGATGTGCATCAGGTCCTTCTGCTGAGACCTGAGCGCCTTGACTGTGGGGAAGTCCATCTCCCCGGCCGTGGCCCGGTTGGTGTTGCCGCCCTCGGCAAAAAAATGCTCCGGAAGGTTGCGGGAGCCCAAAATGTGATTCTTGATCATTCGAGCGCCCGTGGAGACATCCTCGCTGTTCAGGCTCGGGCTCACGGCCTGCCAGACCTCGTTGTCGTTGTGCGCCCGGACCGATCCGGACCTGGGGGGGGCTTTTCGGTTGCGCAGCCACTCGTTGATGCGAGGCTGGTCGTAGCCCTTCAGTGTCACGTCCCAGATGAAGGCGTTCAACAGGCCGACGCGCTCAAGCTGGTCGAAGAGCATCTTGTCGTAGCCATCCATCCAATCGACCAGGGGGAACAGGTCCGGCCTTCCCCGCGTGGCCCCCAGGACCGAGTTCTTCTTGAAGAAGAAGCACTCCCCGTTCAGCCTCCCGTAGCTTTTCGAGGCGATGTCCATGTCCGGCAGGATGACCTTCAAGATCTTCTCCGTCTCGCCGGGGGCGGACCGCAGCACGACCTCCCCCTCGAACTTCTGGTTCATCGGGTGCTTCCGCACGGCCTTGATGTTGCTGGGGTCGATGTAGCCCAGCATCACCCGGCCGTTGATCGGGTTGATGGTCACGGGCCAGAGCTGCTCGCCCCAGATCTTCCATTCCAGGCAGTATTGAGGCAGGAAAAAGTCCCACTTGTTCTGGGGATCCTTCCAGTGGTCGGTGAGGACGCGCTGGAGGTCCTTGTCGGGCGTTTCGACTCGAAACCCATCCCCACAGATGATGTCCCGCTCCAGCTCCAGGATACGCTTGGCGAAGGGATTGGTGTCCCAGAGGAAAAACGAGAGCTGCTGGGCGCGGGCCAGGGTGAACCCAGATACGTCGCGGGGAGATCCGGTCAGGGGCCGGTAGAGGTGGTCGTCCGGGTCCAGCCAGCCCCCGCCGTAGAACCCACCGTCCGCCAGGGCCTCTTTGGCCTCCATTGGGCGGGAGGGGGCGTCCGTGGGCGGGACGGACGCCCCCCTGGTGGCGAGGGCCGCATCTGTGATCTCAGTGGCTCTGAGGTAGCTCCTCAGCCTGTCGATTAACGTCATCGCTCAAGTCCTCGATGGCCTGTTCCGGCGTGATATTCAGGAGGGTCAGCACGCCCTTCATCCCCTGCGCCTGATGGATCGCCTGGACCTCCGAAACCTCCCCGACCCCCTCGGGTTCCGGGGCCATCCCTCCGAAGATCCGGCTTCTGTGCTGCGCGTGGTAGTGTCCCCGTTCGGCCTCGATCCCGCCCCCGGCTGCCGGGGGCGAGCCCACGGTCCTGGCCTGTTCCGCCAGGGCCTTCGCCCAGAAATGGTCCGCGTGGCCGGTGGCCTCCGACCTCTCCGCGTCGAACCGGAAATGCCCGGTGGCCGTCTGGAACCGCTTGATCTGATGGAGCGACTGCCGGATCGTGGAGTCTGCCGGGATGCGGCTCAGGTTGTCCTCGAACCGGTTCTTGATGACCGTGGCCAGGACTTCCTTATTGGCGCTCGTGAAGGGGATGCCCTCGACCTTGCTCTCGCCGAAAACGTCTTTCGCCTTCTCGGCGAGTTGCGCCCCAATGCCGGTTTCGTCAATGCACCCCCGGCGCATCTTCGGATGGGACAGCAGGGCCAGGAGGATCTTCTCCTGCACCCAGAACGGGGTTTTCGCCAGGTCGATGGCTGCCCGCGTCCAGGCGATGCCGTCGATCTCCTCGTCCAGCCACTGCACCGAAAGGTCCCGCTTCCGGGCCACGTCCATGCCCAGGTAGAGATCGCCCACGAAGGGGATTCTCGCCACCAGGGGGGCCAGGGCTAAATCGCCAGGATCGACCTTGGTCCGCTTCCAGACCTCGTAAGCCTCGCGGGCAGCTTCCACAAGCTTGACGGCCCAGTTGGGCATCCGGGCCGCGCTGTCGTGCTCCACTCCGCCAATCAGGTCATAGGACAACCAGGCCGTGGCCTCGTCCAGGAATTCGAGGAGGTACTCCTGCGCCCAGGCTTCGTCGTCATCCAGCGCCCGGCGCAGGTCCTCCGGCGTGCAGGGCTGGCCCTGGGCATCCCGCAGTTTCAGCCCCCCGGCCACGGCGTCGAAGATGTCCGTCTTGTGCTTGGACCAGGTCCCCTCCGAGGTCCACATCTCGTAGAACCGGTTCTGTTTTCCGAGGGGGGTGGATGTGACGGCGATCCGGTAGCCCCGCGTGATCGTGGGGAAGAGGGCTGTCCAGATCGCCCGGCTGTCTTTGTGGATCGCGAACTCATCCAGGTAGACGTTGGCGCTCCAGCCGCGCGCTGTGTCGGGGTTGGCGGGCAGGCCCACCACCCGGCTGCCATTGGCCAGGAGCACTTCGAGCTGCTTGTAGACTGTGCCGTCCTCGGCCTTGAAGTCCGCCTCGATCTCTTCGATGGCCCGACCGATGGCCCGCAGGTGGACGGAAAGCTGCGACATCAGCTCCCGGCTCTGGCGCTCCCCGCGCGAAAGACAGACCCAGCGCGACCGGGGCCGCTCCGTCACATCCAGGCCGATCTCCAGGGTCGTTCCAAAAGTTTTGCCGGACTGCCTGGACCACATGCCTATTTTGAAGCGGCTCTTATCCTCAATCCAGGCCCTCTGGTACTGAGTCAGCGGAACCACTGCTTTTCGGCCACTCGCCATACCGATGGTGTCCTACCAAAAAAGGCCCTCGCTGCAACTGAGGGCTGTGATTCCTCAGAAGCAACGAGGGCCGGGTTGTTCCCATACGCTCGTGAAGCTATTCGGTTTTAGGTGCTCGTCCTGCTATATCACCACTTGGGCAACCATAGTGCAACGGCAACCCGTTTCCGACGTGCATTTTTCATGAGGGAGTTCGGGCGCTTGATCAATGGCAAAGATTTTGCCTTCCAATTTCTGACAGGCTTCACAAACTCGATTTTTAGCCGTGAGTATCTTCACTTTCTTTATGTCGCCCTTGCGGTAATTGCTCAACTTCTGTTGATGGAGCGCGTAAAACAAAATCATTCTTGCGGCTGATTCGCCGCCCAACACAAGGCCCGTTTCAAGGCCGGAAGGCAACCATTCTTGAGCGCGATTGCCGCCCCACAAGTGCATCATAGCCGCAGTTATGCGGAACGATTGCATTTGCTCATCGGGGAGCGCCGCAAGAATCTTAGGCTTTCCCCTGAAGATGGTGTCCAGAATCGCCAGATCACGGTCAGGGGTGTAGTTTTTCCAATCTATCCCCATCCCGCGCTGGAATACCTGTCCAACCTCAAATGAAGCGACTGCTTCAATAGCCTCCCTAAATCTTCCCTTCTGAAGTGCGCCCAGGATTCGCCCCTCAGTATCCAGCCGCTTTTCTTTTTCTCGTGCCAAGCGTTCTTCAGCTATCGCCTTGCCTTGCTCGGAACATCGCCACATCACAAGGTCAGATGTGGCCTTCTTCATTTCTTCAGGGTCGGCCTGAAGCAGTCGGGTGATCAGTTCTTTCTTTTGCCCTGTTGGAGGCAGCCCGCGCTGTTTCAGCATCTCCTTGAGGGCTGGAACCTTGAACTTGCGATCAAGAAGCTCTGCCAGTCCTACGGGTTCTAAAGCCCCATCCTCAACAAAGCGCCTGATTGCCTTTTCTGGATGCTCCCCAAGAACGTCTTCCCAGGAATCCGATCTTGAATAAGACTCCCCCGAAGTGGGGTATAAGAACCTGCTCAGTAGAAGAAGATGCGCGGGCGATTTCTTCCAGGCGAGGCCAAAGAGAGAGCGGAAAGTCATCTTCGCGCTTTCTTCTTGGGCTGTGCGGCCTCTTCATCTGGGATGTACTCGAAGATGTCTCCGGGCTGACAGTTAAGAACGCGACAAAGATTATTAAGGGTAGACGTGTCGAGCCTGGCAATATCTCCCTTAATCATCCTTCCCAGGTTCGATTGATTGATGCCGGTGGCCTCAGCTAGGGCTTTGCGGGTACGATAGCCACGCTGTGCCATCACCTCAAAGACCTTAAACTTTATCATATTGGGTCCTCCTGCCATAATATAAGCAAAAGGACCAAATAAATCAAGAACAAGGCAGAATTATTTCGCAGAAAACGGCATTTTTCTCTTGACAAGATGCCAACTAATGCTTATATTATGGGCACAAGAAGGCAATAAGCCCGGCCAGTGCTGATACACCGACCGGGCGAAGTCGAAACCAGCCACCCGTAAGATGGAGGAAACGACGATGAAAGATACGGCAACCATAGCCCAGGACGCAAGGGAAAACGCCGCCGCCCGCCTCGAAACCCTGGCACTGAAAGCCGAACGCAAGGGCGACCTGAAGCGAGCGGAAGAACTGAGACACCGCGCAGAATTCTTGAGGGCGGAGTGAACGAGCCGGGGCCGGACAATCCCCGGCCCCTTCACTTTGGAGACGCGAACATGGAAACGACGATTCCCCTTGACGTTCTGACCCGGCCCTTCGACCCCTCCCAGGTCAAGCAGCGCGAAGGACGCGGGGGCAAGATGCTGGACTATCTTGAGACCCATGCAGTTATCACCCGCCTGAATGAGGCTTTCGCCGGGGCGTGGAGCTTTGAAGTCGTTGAGCATCATATCCTCGACAACGAAGTCTTTGTCCGGGGCCGGTTGACGGCGGTCGGGCAGACCAAAGAGCAGTTTGGGGGCACTGAAATCACCCGAACGAAGGACGACGGTAAGGCTCTCTGTCTTGCCGACGACCTGAAGTCTGCCGGATCGGACGCCCTGAAAAAGTGCGCTACCCTGTTCGGCGTGGGCCTGGAACTCTACGCCAAAGATGGCCCTGCAAGGGCCGAGCCTGAAGCATCCGAGAAACAGACCGGCTTTCTCCGTGCTCTGGCCTCATCGCCCCTTCTCTCCCCGGAGGAAAAGGCGAAGGTTGAGGCCGAGATTCAGCCCACCCTTACCCGGCAACGCGCCTCCGATCTGATTGATGAACTCCAGGCCACGATCAAAGACAGGGTGCAGGCACAGAGGGCACAGAAGCCCGCCCCGGTCAACGGAACCAACGGCAGGACACACCAACCGGCTTACAGGTAGAACACTCCCGGAGGGGCTTTCCCCGGCCCCTCCTTCATCTCAGGAGAGTTTGATCTTGACTCCCCACGGTGACATTTTCCCCACTTTCTGCCTGCGCCGGATGGAAGGGGTAGAGGAAGGAGCCTGCAAAGCCTGCTTTGAGAAGCACCCCCAACTCAAAGCCGCTTACCGCTCCTGGCCGCGCTGCACGGCGGAGAACCTGATCTCCCCGGAAGATGTTGCTACCCCTTGCGCCGGGGGGGATAGCGCCATAATCGACAGCCTTCTCTATGCCCTTGCCGATGCTATCGCGCAACTTCCATCCGATGAGCGCAAGGCGATCATGTACCGACAGGACCGCACCCCCAGGGGCAGGATGTTGAGCACTTTGATGGCTTGGGCGCACGTAGGGGCCAACATAGGCCGTCCAAAGCTTCAGGTTATGGACTTCCGGCGCTCTGATGAAGCTGTATGACCCATAGGGGGCCTGATCGGGGCAGGCCCCTCCTATCCACGTTTTTCAGTCAACTTGAAGTTCTCAATCTTACGAACATGCACCGGATCACCTGCTTCATGGAGCACTTCGAGCGTGACATACTGCCGCTTGAGCCGGATTTCAAGCTCAATCTCGATGAGCTTTCTGAGGGGATCTTTAGGGGCTAATTCCTCACCGTCAATTAGAATTCTTCGCATAGTAGACTCAGGCAAGGCTATGAAACGGACCTACAAATACAGGCTCTATCCCAACAAGGCCCAGGATAAGGCCCTTGATTTCCTGCTCTGGCAGACTCGGAATGTCTACAATGCCGCCCTGGAGCAGAGAATCAAGACGTATCAAGAGACTGGCAAGGGTGTTAGTTTCCCCGCCCAATGTGCTCATTTTCGGATTGAGCGCAACGCCAATCCTGAAACATTGAGCAAGCTCAACAGTCACAGCATGCAACAGATGCTTCGCCGCCTGGACAAGAGTTTTGCGGCCTTCTTCCGTCGCCTGAAGGCCGGGGAGAAGCCCGGTTTCCCGCGCTTCAAGGGTCGCAACCGGTTTCACAGCCTGGAATACGTCTACGGAAACGGATGCAAGTTGAGGGCGGACGGCAAAGGCCGGGCACTGTTTTATGTGCAGAACGTGGGGGAGATCAAAGTCAAGTATCATCGTCCGATCCCCGACGTTGCCACGATCAAACACGTCATCCTCAAGCGGTCGCTGGATGAGTGGTACGTCTGCCTGTCGCTTGACATGCCCAACCCTGATCCGGTCATCCACGACGGCCCGGCGGTCGGTGTGGATGTGGGCCTCAAGAGCCTCCTGGCCCTGTCCGACGGCACGACGGTCGATAACCCGCGCTGGATGCGGGGCAACCTCCGTAAGCTCCGGGTTGCACAGCGCCAGTTGTCCAGGCGCAAGAAGGGCAGTAACCGGCGACGGAAGGCCGCTCGACAGGTTGCCCGCCTTCATGAGCGGATCACCAATCAGCGCCGGGACTTCTGGCACAAGACCACGAAGCACATGGCTGACACCTATAGCCTGATAGCGATTGAAGATTTGACCCTCAATTTCATGAGACAAAACCGTCACCTGTCCTTGAGTGCATCTGATGCAGGTTTGGGCATGTTCCGACAACTGCTTGAGTACAAAGCTGAAAATGCTGGTTCTCAAGTCGTGACCGTGAACCCGCGCAATACCTCGCAAATGTGCAGTGGATGCGGTGAGGTTGTGCCGAAGAAGCTGAGCGTAAGGACTCATGCCTGTCCTGTTTGTGGGCTGATTGAAGGTCGGGATGTCAACGCGGCCCGGAATATCCTTGCTTTAGCTTTGCCTCAACCTTGTTCTTCTTCTCCCTCTCAGTCTTTGCCAGGTGGCACAAAGCATCCACTAAGGAAAAAGCCAGGGGGCCGGAAGAAAACAGACAAGGGGCAAGGGGCTTGCAGGGGCAAACGGAGCGAGAAACGCGGGGGTATTTCACCCCCTTCAATATCCCAAGCTTAGCTTCATCCCCGCTCGGACGGAGCGGTCAGGGCGTAACGTAAGCGCAGTAAGGCTATGCGTGCTCTGAGAAGCCGTCGCCGGAAGGCGTTGGAGTCGTCACCACATGCCGATCTTGAACCTGGACCGTTAGCCTTACCCCCGCTCGGACGGAGCGGTCAGGCGCTAACGTGGATGCTGTAAGGTCTGCGTTGCCTGAGAAGCTGTCACCTTTAGGTGATGGAGTCGTCACCGGTCGTTGATCCATTTCTTCTGGTAATCTGTCAGTGGGACGATCGCTTTAGGCTTGCTGGCCAAGGCCGTACATCTCCTCCCGGATAATCCGCTTGGTCTCCGGGTCAAGCTGCTTGTTCGTGGCTTTCTGGACCTTCTGCTCGATCTTGGCCAAAGCCCTCTCCGTCCGGTCCTTCGCCTGCATCTTGAGGCGTTCGCGGGCCACCCGCGCCCGCTCTAAGTCCGCCAGCATCCCCCCGATCTTGATGGGGTCGGACTCCGCCATCATGTCCATCCCACCGTTCATCAGGGCCTGGATGGCACCGCTTACCATCAGCTCGTTGGCCACCTCGGCCGCTTCCGTGTTTGGGTTGTCGCGAGCCTCCTCAGCCAGGACCTTCACGTGCTCCCGGACCATCTTCATCCGCTCTGCCACCTCGGTGATGTTGGAGTGCCACCGCTGGATGGAGGAGTGCCCGACCGGATGTCCGAGGGTCTTGAGGTGGTCTTCGATCTCCTGGTAGGTCTTTCCCCCCTCGTTCAGGAGGCGGGAGATCTCCACCCGGATCGACTCGGGAAGCCCGGAAACCTTGTGGTGTCGGCGCTTTATGGTTCGGGTGGCCATGTCAATCGTGCAGGGTGATGCCGGGGTCGTCAGGGACAGACCCTTCGATGAGGTCCTGCGCCTTCACCGTGTTCCTGACCATGAAAATCGTCAGCCCCATCGACTTGCGGGCCGTGTCCTTCATCTCCACGTAGCCCTTTTCGGCGAGGTACTGGCATTGCAGCCGGATGTCCGGGATGCGCACATCATGCCCGGCAGAGGTCAGCATCTGGTCGAGCGTGAGCGCCCCCACCCACTGGCCCTTGGTGACCTCCAGGGCCTTCAAGATGTCCCCGCGCAAGATCTTCTTTTCGATGGCCCGAAGGTCCTCACTCATCTTGATTTCCTTCCCGAATGCTTAGCCCATCCACGCCGGTTTTGATGCCGTCCAGGTTGCGTTTCACCTCCGATACGTCTATCCAGTACTCGTCGCGCCCCACGTATTCCTTCGGGAGGTTCGCTCGCAAATCTGAAAAGCGATCATACATGTCATCGATGCGCTTTTCCATCCGGGCGGAGCGGGCCAGGATGATCCCCGACAGGGTGCTCAGGAGGACCGCCAGAAGCAGCCCTATGATCTGCTGCGCCTCCATCTATTTTTTCGCCTTCCCCAGGTACTTCGCGGCGGTGGCCAGGCCGGAGACCGCAATCTGCGCGATCTGGTCGTTGCGGCCATCCTTCTCCTTCGCCAGGTGAATCCCGGACAGGACGATCCGCGCCTCCGATTCCCCGATGGGGATGCCTGCGGCGCCGGCGGCCTCCACGAGCTTCTGGGGGGCGTTGCGCTTATTCACATCCTTGTTTTTGCGGTCTGCCGCCGCGTTGTAGACCCGCTCGGCCAGAGGACCCAGGACGATGACGGAGTTGGTGATGGCGCTAAAAACCTTGCCCCACATTTTAGGCTCCTTTCGGTGGCTCTTCACGAATTTCCTTCGCCCCCTGCTTCAGGCGCTGGGCCAGGGCGATAACGACCTTTGACCCTCCGGAGATAATCGCGGCGGTGATGTAGATGCCCACAGGCGAGACCGGGCGGTAGAGGAACAGACTCAGGGAATCCAGGCCGTAGACCTGGCAGACGAGGAGCGACAGCCCCACGGAGATCGGGACCTTGAGGCTGTAATTCCCCAGATAATCCTGGTAGTAGCGCCACTCGAACAGCACGGCCAGCGCCCGCTCCAGGATCAGCGCGATCACGAAGAGCAGGACCAGGCCGGAAATCGTCGTGCCCAGGAACAGGTCGATGGGTGGGACCTGGATAGGCTGATTGTGAGTGGCTGTGGTATCCATCAGACTGCTCCTTCCAGGACGACCCTGGGATATTCGCCGATGGGTCGGTAGGTTCCATGCCACCGGAACCACCGCGCTCCATAGGTGGGATGCGACTGGTCTCGCAGGTCCACATGAAAGCCTTTGTTGTTCCACTGAGGATAGAGGCCGATTCCGCCCAGGCCGAAGACCAGGAGCCTTTCGTAGACCCCGAAGAGGCCCTCGTCCGTGGTCGCGGCATCCGTGTCGAAATCCACGGCCAGCCCGAGCTGATCGGGCTTGGGGATGATCTTGCCGAGCCGGAAGGACAGATCGTGGTCGATACCCCATTTATGAAGGCTGAAATCCTTGTGGCTGCCCGCATCCGGCGGTACGGCATCTCCGTTGGGGTGTCGGGGCTGGCCCGCCCGGAGCGTGAACCACATCGGCGCATCCAGGGCGATCCGGATCTCTCCGAGGACCTCAACCAGGCGGGGATCTATTCGGTCGGGATGAAGGAACTCCTCCGGCTTGATCTTTCCGCTCTTGTCCGGCCAGTTCATCGGTCCCCCATGATCTGGAACTCCGCCCGGCGGTTCTGGGCCCAGGCCAGCTCGTCGTGGCCGGGGTTCAGGGGGCGCTCCTCGCCGCAGGTGACAGTCATCAGCCGGGCAGGATCGACGCCGGCGGCCACCAGGAAGGCTTTCGCGCTCTCTGCCCGCTTAACCCCCAGGGCCAGGTTATATTCGACGGTCCCCCGCTCGTCACAATGCCCCTCGATCAGGAGTCGCAGCGCGGGCCTTGCGGAGAGCTGTCCTGCGTGGCACAGGAGCACCGGTCCGTGGTCCTGGCGAAGGTTGTAACGGTCGAAGTCGAAATAGATGGCCTCGAAGTCGTAGGGGCCTGTTGCGTGGGGAGCGGGGGGCGCGGGAGTTGGGCGGATCGGCGCAGGGGCCGGGGTGGGCAATGTGGTCGGGATCGGCTGGGGAGTGGGCTTCCGGATGGCCTGGTGGGCCGAACAGCCCCATAGGGCGACGAGGATGATCCAGGGAAGGATTCGTTTCATCTGGCCCTCAACAAAAAAGCCCCCGCCGCAGCGGAGGCCGTAACCTCGCTTGCAACGGGGGCTCAAGTGCTTTGATACCCCTGAAACTGGATATTCCGCCCCTCGCCGGGTGGAGGGCGAGGGGTTATGGGAAAGGAGATGCCGAAGCATCTGTTAAAATATAAGCATAAACGGCTTTGGAATAAAGCGAAATTTAGCCCGGTCTTGAGATTTTCAAAGACTCGGTCTTCCGCAGGCGCACGAGTTCCCCGGCCTCGAAGATCGCCTCCAGGGTGACGTATCGCGCCTTGAGGCGGATGTCGTGGGCCAGGGTAATGAGGTCCCGCATGGGGTCGTTCGCCGGAAGGTCCCGGTCATCAATTTGAATACGGAGCATGCGCCCTCCCTATGATCTGCGCGCCATCTCCCAGTGATACATCTGGATAAGCCTTTTCAGATTTCGCTCAAAGATCCGACTACACCGCTTTGCAGTTGCCCCCGGCTTCGGCAGATGCTTCGGGCAGATGTAGCGCGAGAACTCGGAGGGCAAGCCGTGATCCAGGATGACCCGTTCCCATCCGGACTCCACGCCGGGATCGGATTCCTGGACGGCCCCGCAGAAGGCGCAGATCATCTCCTCGCCCTGAAAACTGATCGGAACATGTATATTCATCTGAGCTCCATCTCAAGCTGGCCGAGCAGGGCCTCCAGCTTGCTCGTGCGCTTGAAGACCGAGGCGTGCTTCAGGATCGACAGCGCCAGGCCCACCAGCCAGCGATAGCACTCATTCACCTCCTGCGCACCCCAGGGCCGATAGTAGCCGTAGGGCGGGCCGCAGGTGGACGCGATGGGCAGGCGGTGGAGTTCGATGAGGTGTTTGATCAGGTCGCGCACATAGCGGCTCCTGGCTGCCGGGGTGTTGTCCGCCCCGATCCCGGCGGCCTCGGCGATGTCGATGGCCCGCAGGGCGTTCTCCCGGCCCCATCGGTCCCGAATCTGCCGCCAGACACGGACCTCCTCGTCGGTCCACTCAGACTCCGGCCAGTGTTCCAGCAGGCTGTTGTTCGCGCTGGTCTCCGGCATTTTCTGCCTTTCCCTTCTTGCGCCGCAGGATCGCGCTCAGGCCCTCGATGATCGCCCGGCCGTGGCGGATCGTCTGCGGCCACGGATGGCGGCATTGACGCCGACTGAATTGCTGTTGCTTCTCCGGGTCGGTCCAGCCCAGGTCGTGAAAGAGGTGCTGGATCTTCGCCATCATGGCCTGGGAGATCGGGGCGTCCATGTCCGCCCGCCTGCGCCGCTCCTGGATATGGCGCGTCCTGCCGTTGGGCTGGTAGCGGTTATAGCCGCCGGTCGGCATCCATCCCAGGTCGTAGTATGCTTGCATGACGGCCTCCACACCTTTCTGATCCAGGTCCACCGAAGAGCGCACTCCGCCGCACGCCTGGAGGATGTCGCGGTAGGCGTCATCATCCAGGCCCAGGGCAGCCTTGCCCATGTGGAGGAGTTTCTTCTGGTAGTTCGTGGCCTTGGTGGTTTGGGCGATCATGTTTCGTCTCGTATTTTATCCGGGCCGGATCTGTCCCGGCCTGGCCTGAGTGATCCTATTGTTTTTTACGGAAGTGCCCGATCACGGAGCTTGGCGCTGTTTAACGGACCTCTCAGGCATCTCACGTTTCCCCCCGACCCAGCCCACCTTCTTGCAACTGGCCAGCACCACTCACGCCAGCCAGCCCGCCTCGGTCCAACGGGGTTTCCTCCGCGTCTACCCCGGCGATACCCATCGTTTTAACCCGCAGTTGCGGACAGATCGCCTGCGGGTGGCCTTCCTGTCGGGTAGCCCCTCATTTGTCGAATGTCGCCAATGTCCTGAAAGCCCTGAAAATCCTGGCCCTCCCAGGATTTTCACAACACCGCTTGCGACCTTCCAGGAGGACGCCGATGTGCTGCCGGGGGTGGATGTAGCAGGGGACCTTCCACCCGCCGCGCTCCTCCAGGCAGAAGGTGTGCGTGCGCACGACGCCGCCCTGACAGCGATGAATGTGGTCGATCTCCGCCTCGTTCATCTCCATACAAAATTGCCAGAGCGCGATGGGGACCCCTACCAGCTCTGCCTGCGCCAGCTTCGCGTAGTGGCCCCGCTCGATCAGGGTCTTCGGCGCGAACATCTGCCAGACGGTGTAGGCGCAGACGGGCCGGCCCTTCCGGTCCTCCTGGCCGGTCTTCACGCCGTAGAGATAGGCGACCCAGGCGCCCTCGCCGCGCGGGTCCTGTCCGAGGGTGTTTGCGGTAGGCGTCCAGAGCATGGAGTGTCCTTTGGAAAACGCAGAAGGTCCTGCATCCCGCCCACAATACGGTTATGACGAGCAGCTTCAAGGGATTGGGTTCCGGAGACTGAAGGTGGCGCCTCAATGCCTGGATTTTTCGTTTCCAGGGATGCGGGCTTGAAGGGTTTTCAAGGTCGTCCAGCATCTCCAGCGCCCACTCAATCGCAACAGCCGTTTTCTTCTTTGGCATCTCATTTCCCCAGGATTATCGCCGCATCCCGCAGGGCCACCCGGCGCGCGGAGTCGGGGATCGTCACGGCCAACCTCCTGGCCTTCTCCTCCAGCACCCGCAGTTCCTCAATGGGGTCGGCCTGGGGTGGCGGCAAGGAGATCGGCTGCCGGTGCATCAGGTAGATGGCTTCCATGGAGAGGATCGGGGGCTGGGATATTGGTTGCTCCCGGTGATCCAGGCGGTCTGCAAAATAGGGAATGCCCAGGCCGATGGACCCGAAGAGCAACGCGAACCAGATGATTTTTTCCAGCTTGGCTTTCATTTTCCGCCCAGGATCAGGATGAGCAACGGCACCAGGATCAGGGGAACAACGAATAGGGCCAGCAGGGCCACCCTTATCAGTCTCCGGGTTCCCATAAGTCCTGCTTGAGGCCGTGTAGCCAGGCCCGCATACGCTGCGATAGCCGGGCTTGGGGCACATCTTTTATGGATGCCAGGAACCGGGCCGACCGATCCCAGTAATCACCGGGGTTCCGGTCATCGCCCCGCTCCAGGCAGCGCGAACGGCAGCGGGCTATGAGCTGCTCAATGCTTGGCATTTCAGGCGTTGACCATTTAAAAGCTGACGCTGCACAAGAAAGAATTCCAGGCCGCAGGCTTTGCACCTGAAAGGCTGAACGATCACTGTCCAGGCCCGTTTGATCAGAACAACCTCAATTGCCCGGACTTCTTCATGTCGCCGCAAAGGAACGTTC
>Ga0137796_10000151_pt1 | contig 42202 bp, 50 predicted proteins | sample OV2TP3_FD_97704 | JGI IMG/M metagenome (GOLD analysis project Ga0137796, IMG submission 97704) | reverse complement strand
CTTTGCACAGCCGAATCGCCTCACGAGACTGGGCGCAGGCGCTGCCGGAGGCGATGATCACCGCCTCGGCGCCTTCCACGTTCTCGGGCGTGCACAGGCCGCCCATGTATTGCTCGATGTACCGCCGCGAGCGCTCAACCCCCGCCCAGACTTCCTGCTGCCACACGGCATGGATGTTGTAGGCCATGAAGTTGCTTTTCTGGACCGGTGCGTCGCGGGACAGGCGGGCCGGCGGATTCTCCGCGTCCAGCACCGGAACGGCGCCCTTCCAGGCCTCCCGATGGGGGAGCTTGATGCCCTTTTCCTGCATGTCCACGTAGTTGCGGGCATGCGTCACGAAGAAGCCGTCGCAGGCCACGCCGACGGGCAGAGTGACATCGTTCTTCTCGCCTATGATGAACCCCTTCATGATGAAATCGAACAGGTCCTGCTGGTTTTCAGCATGGAACACGATCATGCCGCAGTTCAGGAGGTACGAAATCTCGATATTGTCGGGCTGAATCGCCAGCGGCGCGTTGACCACGCGACAGGTGAACATGGCCACGGCCGGAAGCCGGTGGCCGGGCCACGAGGCGATCGGCTCCAGCCCCCGGAGCGTGCCCGGACCGGCGGTCGCCGTAAAGCAACGGACACCTGCCCGGGAACCTCCGGCGATGGCCGACATGACGCCGTATTCCTCTTCTCCGCGATAGTACTCCTTGACATACCCCTCTCCGTAGAGAACCCCGATCAACTGCATGGTTTCACTCTGAGGGGTAATCGGATAGGCCACTGAGAAATCCACGTTGGAGCGCCGCACCGCTTCTTTCGCCGCCTCGCTCCCGGTAATGAATTCCCGCTTCCGGGGCGCCTCGAAGAACATGTACTCAGGCGTCACCACCCGCTGCTTTTTCGCCCCCTCGTGCGGATCCTTCGAGCCGCCCCCGACCTTGATCGGGGCGGCGGAGGTGATCGGATCGCCCTGAGGGTTGGTCTTCTGTTCAGGTTCGACGGACGTGATCGGATCCCCTTGCGGGTTGGTCTTCACTTCGGATTCGAGAGGGTTGCTCATTGTGGTCTCCTTGCTCTAGGAGTCAATACGTTGTCGCGATCAATGGGGCTTCTGCCCTTCCGGGGGCATGCGAACACCGGAAGGAGGAGGAGATGCCAACTTGAACGACAGCGGGTTCACGTGGGTCTCGCCCCCGTTCACGCGGCTCTGAAGGCCGGTATAGCGGACGGTCTTGCCGTCGGCCGGAAGAGGAATTTTCAATTCTTCACGCACCCGTTTGAAGATCTGGGCCACCTTCCGCAGCTTGGCGGCATCCATGTCGTGGACGCTCAGCATCGCGTCTTCATGGCCCTGCTCGGCGCAGAGCGCCGCGGTACAGCAGTTCGTGCCGGCACGGATCATCTTCAGCGTGAGGTTCGCATAATGGCAGTGCACGCCGACGAAGATACACGCTTCAATCTTATTGCCCCAGATGGTCAGGTTCGGGTGATTCGGATTGATAACTTCCTCCGGATCCACCTTGGGGTACTTCGGGCGGTAGTCCGGCATGGGAATAATCAGGACATTGGGAATCTGGGCGGCGATCGCCAGCACCGCCTCCGCTTTTTCGGCGGCGTGCTCGTTCCACGCCCAAAGGACCATGGGGCCGGGAAAGATCGTGGCGTTCGGCTTGGTGAGCATCTGCCGGGCGACCTCTGCGATCGCGATGTCCTCCGGAGTGTGATGCCCGTAAGCGATGCCGACCCCCGAGGGAGGCAATTCCACGCCGAGCTGGGCAGCGGACGGCGGCATGAAGCCCGCCGGGCCAGGCACTATGATGCGCTCTTTCTCAGCAGGGAGGGTTTGCAGCAACATCATTCCCTCCCTTACGCTACTTCAACCGGAGCGGCTATCGCCTTGGTCCCACCCTTGTCGAGGTAGGTGATGCGATCGGTGATGGCCGCCTTGGGGAGTTGGTCGATCATCGTCATCGTGATCGCATGGTGCTTGGCCATATTGTCGCAGACCCACACGCACTGCGCGCATCCCTTGCAGCGGTCCACCGCCACGTACGCCGAGCCGTACTTGAGGCCCTTGTCCTTGCCCGCATTGTCGTTATAGAGAATTGTGTTGGCCTCCGGGCAATACTGCGTGCACAGCTTACAGCTCGTCGCGGCGCAGATGTCGACGTTGATATCGGCAACGAGATACATGCAGGTCTCCTCCTCTTGGGCTCAGCGGGAGGCAGCCTCGGCGGCGGCCAGATCGTCGGCCTTCTTCGCCTCAGCCCTCTCTTCAACACCCCAGCCGTGTTCCTCAGCGTAGTCCCAACCGGCCTTGATGACGGCTATGTTCTTGTCTATCAACTCCTGCTTCTGTTTGAACTTCTTCTCCACCACGCTGTCCAGCGCCGCAGTCCCGCCGGACACGACGAAGCCCTTCCCTAGGAATCGATCTTTCACGGCCTCTCCGAGCGCCTCGAGAGTCGTCAAACGGGTGATGGCCCCAATCGCGCCCATCAGCGCCATGTTCGTGGCCAAGTCAAGGCCCGCGACTTTGAGCGAGAGCTGCGTCGCCGGAATGTAATAGAGCTTGGCGTTCCGTTCCTTGAGCTCATTCGTCTCCTGCGGAGGCAACTTCATCGGCCCATCGTGGTTGATGAGGAGCACCCCGTTCTGTTTCAACCCGAAGTAGAAGGGCATCGTGTACGACTTGCCGTGCGTGATCACCTGGGGGTGGAAGATGATGCAGATGTGGGGGAAGGTGATCTCGCCGATCTCGTAAATCGGCTCGTCCGAGACCCGCACGTAGCTCTCGACCGGAGCCATGCGCTTTTCAGACCCGTAGAACGGGACGATCGTGCTCTCCCCGCCTGCTTTGATCACGGCCGTGCTCAAGATGTGTGAGCCCGTCACGACCCCTTGGCCGCCCACGCCCGCCATCCGAATGTTAAAGCGCTTTGCCATCTGTCTTCCTCCCTAATCTTTCCCCCCGCAAGAAGGGACTTGCAATTAGGCCTTCGGAAGGGCCGCCGCCGTTGCCGGCTTCGGCAGATATTCCTTGAACCCGTATCTCGTGGCCAGATATTCCTTGGCTTCGTCGGTGATGTGCTCGGAGAAGGCATACCGATCATTCTCGACGTTTTTCGCGTCTTCCATCACCTTGTCGGTCGGAATGGAATATTCGATGTTGCAGGAGGTATAGGCTTGGATGTACGTCGGCCCGACCTCGCGGGCGATCAGGACGGCTTTCTTGATCACGCTCTCGACACGCCGCGGATTGTTCGGCACGACCGTGGCCACATAGGCGCAGCCCGCCAGCTTGGCCATACCGACCATGTCCATTTTCTCGAACTTCTTACCGAGCGGGGCCATTTTAAGGACCTGGCCCTTGTTGGTCATGCCGCTCTCCTGGCCGCCGGTGTTCCCGTACACTTCATTGTCCAGCATGATCGTCGTGAACCGCTCCTTGCGGAACCAGGAATGGAGGGTCATGCTGAAGCCGATATCAGCCATGCCGCCGTCACCGGCCATCACCACCACATCCTTGGGCTTATCGCCGAACCGCAATCGCAGTCCCCGACTGAGCCCGCTGGCAACGGCACTCTGGTCCCCGTAGTTCCCATACACGAAGGGGATGGCCGCCTGGGAGATGGCCAAACGCCCGCAGCCGGCCGTTCCCACCGTGATCGTATCCTCCGGATTGGGGAAGGAGATCATCGCCAGCCGAATAAACAAGGTCATGGCGCATCCCGCACACATGGGATGCTCCTCAAGGATCTCCTTAAAGGTGCCCATTTGCGAAACGGTCACCTTCTTGCCGAAGGGACCGTGCTCCACCATATCCCGGTATTCCTTGGGCATGAACTTGTCAAAGCCGGGCGAAAACTTGACATAATCGAGACTCATATCGGTACCCTCCCTGGGTGAAGCGTGACTCCGTCGTTTTGCCGAACAGACCAGGCTAAATTCTTCTTGCCTTACAAGGAATTAAGTTGACTGCGCTCATTCCGAAAAAGCGCAGCAAGCTTAGCAAAGGCCTGAGATTCTTGTCAATGTGAAAAATGGCTGCGGACACCCCGCAAAGCCTTCACGGCTTCTCACAGTAAGCTAACCCATGCAACCAATGCAAGCAAACAGAAGACCTACTATTCTCCTATGACGGCCTAAGTCCTGCCACAGGGTTAGGTCTTTTGCCCTATAATTCATAAGTTATTGAAGTTACTCGCTCTTTGATTTAAAAAGAGCGATTCTGAAGAAGAAAGCCGTGAGCTTTCTCTTGCGCTCACTTTCTCCATTCCCTATAATCGGCGAAATTCTACACTCCCAATCCATATGTATGGCGAAACCCTGAGGGTTCTGCCTATGCCGACCACATCGAAAGTCATCACCACCGACCTTGTCGAGACGCTCAAGGGAGTCGTTACCGAACGCATAGCCGAGGCCTCCAGCCGGCACAAGTTCTGCCGGTATGCGGATCTTCGGATCGAAATCACCGAGGAGAAACGCGCCGGCGCCGAGAACGGCGACCAGAAATTCAGCAGCGAGGATTGCCGTTTCGCCTTCAGTGTCCGGGTACTTGCCGGAGACGGCGCCGTCGCACCCGGCTATTTCGGGCAGACTCTGGGCAAGGCCGACCTCGCCAGCCTGCCCTCAAGGCTGGCCACCGGCGTGAAACACGCGTACGAGCGCGCCCTCGGCAATGCCCGTGAGAAGGCATCCGCCAGGGTCAAATTCAAGGACCTTGGAGAGTCCCTCTACGATACGCGGCTTTCCCCCATCGAGGTGCACCAGGACACGGTCAAGGCGGAGTACGCCGTGGACCCTCGGCGGGTCCGAATCGAAGATATGGTCCGCTACGTCACGGAGGTCTCGCGCGCGGTCCAGGACGTGGACGGGCAGGTCAGATACAATTCCGTGGGAGCCCTGACGATGTTGACGCGGGAGCTCTTCACCAGCTCCGAAGGAGCCTGCATAGACCAGTCGTTCGCTCTGACCCAGGGCACGACGTACGTGGTTGCCGTCAGCGAAGCCGGCGACCAGGAACTGTATGATTACATCGGCCATCAACGGGGATGGGAGGTCGTCACGGAGGGCATCGTCGAAGAATATATCAGAAATCTCGACCTCCTCACCTTCGCCACGAATCTGGCCCGCGATGCCGTCAAGCTGGCCAATTCGCCGCCGCTACGGGGCTCCGACAAGGAGGTCGTGGTGGTGAGCGACCCGCATTACAACGCCCTGAAGGCCCACGAGATCATCGGGCACCCTACCGAACTGGACCGGGCGCTGAAGATGGAGACCGCGTACGCCGGTCGAAGCTGGCTGCTGCGCTCCCTGAAGGAAACACAGATCGGCAAGCAGGTGGCGTCCCCGCTCGTGACCGCCTATTCGGACCCGTCACTTCCCGGCTACGGCCACTACAAGTATGACCACGAAGGGACGCCGGCCAAGAGAGTCGTGCACATCGAGAAGGGCATCTTCAAGGGCTTCATGAACAGCCGGCAGACCGCCGCCATCCTCGGGGCTCCGCCCAACGGATCCTACATGGCCACGGAAGCGGGGCTCGTCCCCCTCATCCGCATGTCGAACACGGTCTTCGGCGCGGGGACGCGGGCACCTGGAGACATTATCCGCGAGATCGATAAAGGATACTACGTCGTGGGACACCGGGTCCCCTCAATCGCCGAGTCCCGGGAAAACTTCCGGATCTCCGCGCAGAAGGTGTACGAGATTCGCAACGGGCAGATCGGGCAACTCTACCGCGGCGGAGGCATCATGGCCGACACCAAGGACTACCTGATGAAGGTAGACGCGGTAGGCCGGGACTTCCGCCTCTACCCCATTCCGAATTGCGGGAAAGGACAACCCATGCAGAGCAGACGCCTCGGTAACGGCGGCCCCACAATGCGGAGTCGCGCCCGTCTCACGGGCATGGGATAGACGAGGCCCGCGATGGTCAGCCTCGCAACGCTCAAGCAAACGGCCGACAACGGGCTCCGGTACCTCCAACGTCAAAAGGACATCGCCGAGGCGGAAGTGTTCGTGGCCAGCAACGCCACCTTCACCGCGCGCTTAAATTACACCTCTCACATCCCCTGCAACGGGGTCGAAGAGCCGAAATCCACCGAGTCCTCCGGTCTCAGCATCCGCGCGGTGTTCCGGGATCCGAAAGGCTCGCGCGTCGGGATGGGAAGCGAACCCGGCGACCTCTCGCTGGACGGGGTCAAAGCGGCTCTGGAGAAGGCCCGCCGGGTCGCGGTCCACGATCCCGACTTTACAACCCTGCCGACTCCCTCGCTTGAGCGGCGCACCCTCACCAAGTACCACGACCCCAAGGTCATGGACCTCAAAGACGCCGATCTGGTGCATGTCGGCTGGCAACTCCTCACCCAAGCCCTCGGAGCGTTCGGAGAAGCCCCCGCGCTTCAGGCCCTGCCCAACGCCAAACGGAAACTGCGCGATCTCGGCCTCATCGTCGGTGGGGACATCACTCTCTTGCTGGAACGGATGGCCATCGGCTCATTCCGCCTCCCCAAGGTCCAGACCGACGAATCCACCTTGATCGCCTCCTTCGTGACCGCCATGGTCGAACAGAAGGGAGCGAAGGGAAGCGGCTACGCCTGCACGACCAACCTCAACAAGTTCCGGGGAGAGGCCGGCGCCGAGGCGGCCCGGAATGCCGTTGCCGCCATGGAGGGCGTGCGGATCAAGGACGGCGAGTACGCGGTGGTCCTGGGGCCCCAGCCGGTCACGGATCTCATGAACAATCTCGTATTGCCGAGCCTCAGTGTAGGTAGCTTCTATGACTGCAGTTCGACCTTCCACGGCAACCTCGGCCGGCAGGTGGCGAACGAAACCCTGACAATTTACGACCACGGGGCCCTTCCCGGCCATATGGGCAGCAAGGGTCTGACCTGTGAGGGTCTTCCGACCGGCCGGACCGATCTGATCAAGAACGGAATGCTCGTCGGCCTCCTGTCCAGTTTTTATGAGACCGAACGGATCGTGCGCGACCCGGACGCCAAAGAGAAGCTGGGCGCGCCCCCCGAGGAGTACACGAGCGCCCTGGTCCCTCGAAACGGGTTCCGGTTCTCCGGCAGCGGCGGACGTCAATTCGACACCCAGCCGTCCGTCTCCCCCACCAACGTCTTTATCGAGGGCCGGGACAAGAAAACCCTTGAGGACCTCCTGCATGAGGTCCGGAACGGCGTGTACATCGGGCGGATCTGGTACACTTATCCCATCAATGGGCTGCGAGCCGGCGACTTCACCAGCACGGTGGTTGGCGATTCATTTCTCATCAAGGACGGAAAATTGGCCGCACCGGTGAAGGCCAATACGGTCCGCATCAACGACAATATCCATCGCGTCCTGCGGAACATCATCGGCATCACCAAGAAACGCCGGGGAACGGTCGTCTGGGCGGCGGACGAGGTAGTGTACGCCCCCGAGGTCGCCGTCTCCAGCCTGAAGCTTAACGAGATCGCGAGCTACGTGGAATCGCTCTGATGGCCGTCGAGAAGCCCCAAGCCGCCAACCTGATCCAGCCCGACCGGCCGTGTACCGGCGCGCCCGGTGGAATCCACAACCGTCCGCCGATCCCCGGCGAGGGAGAAAAGGCCGAGTGCCCCAAATTCATGAGCCACGGCCCGTGCGGCGGCGTGCGGAGAGGCGGCTACTGCGAAGTCTTCCCCGACATGATGTGTCCGTGGGTCGTGATGTATTTCGAGTTAGAAAAGCTCGGCCAGACGGAATGGATGACGAGAGTATGAGGCGGCGGGGATACACGGACAAACATGCCCTGAGCGGGCTGGACGCGCGGCTGCCGGCGATCGAGACCTGGCCCAACCAATTCAAGAACTACGAGATCACGATCGAAATTCCGGAGTACACCGCCATCTGTCCCAAAACCGGCCTGCCGGACTTCGGTACGATCCGCATCGTCTACCTCCCGGACAAGCGATGCCTTGAACTGAAATCGCTCAAGATGTACATCCAAGCTTACCGCAATCTCGGCATCTTTTACGAGAACGCCGTCAATCGGATCCTCAAAGACCTTGTGGTCGCCTGCCGGCCGGTGCACGCCCGCGTCATCGGCGAGTTCACCGCGCGCGGCGGCCTCCGGAGCACCATTGAGGCCACGTTCCCGTAGGAGCCCGCGACGCCAGTTCCCGTGAACCGGAGAAGCCGAACGTAAACACGGCAGAATGGGCGGCAGGGCCTGTGCTTCGTGCGCACCCGCCACAACGACCTGATCGTCCCGTTAAACTAATTATTAAGGCCGGAGAGGGTCCCGTCCCGGATGGTCATTTGGAGGAACCGGGCGTAGTCAATCATCAACCGAGGCGGAGCGGCCCCGAACAAGCTATCCACGAGGTCAAGCTCCCGCTTACTCAAGAATTCGGGTCGGTCGAACAGTAGAGTCATGCGCTGCGGCGCAACCGACACCTCCGGGTCCTGCCGGTCGTACGCCGGCACGCCGGGAAGCACATCCACCCGATTCTGGTAGTTGGCAAGGGTGATATGCAGCAGCCGGCCCTTCACGAAGATCGTACCCGAGGTGATATCTCGGCGAGAGTCCGACCGTCGCTGGGCCACGTAAAACACAATCCGCTCGCGAGGCCCCGCCCGCTCCAGCGCCTCAACCAGCGACGGCACCACCCGGCCCAGCGAGGATTCATCAAAGAGCGGCAGCGGCTTCAGCGGACCCGCGATGAGGACCTGCAGCCAATTCGCCTTGAACTGGACCTGGACTGCCTGCAGCACGGTAGCAAGCTCCCGCGATGAGACGCGCACCGGATGGTCGTAAGAGGGCAGGGTCCCGGTGGCCACCGTGACCGCCACCTCGCTCTCGACCGGCGCGACGGTCACAAGGTAGCCGCAGGACGTCGCCAGGCCGGCGACGAGCACGATCGTCAGAAGGCGACCTATCCCCCGACACTCGGCGCGGTCAATCCAACGGGTCATGGTTTGTCTTTGGCCTTCGGAGCGGTCTTCGGCTTCGCTTTCACCGCCGGCGCATTCGTCGGTGCCGTTTTCTTCGTCGCTCCTTTAGCAGCAGCCGCTTTTTTCAGGTCCTCGATCTGGACTTCCAGACGAGTCACCTGCTCATCCTTGGTCATCACGATGTCCTGCATCAGTTTGAGACGCTCCTCGAGGGAGGAGACCTGCTCCTCCAGTTTCTTGGCCGCAGCCGCCCCAGCCGCGAGGCGCTTGGCCTCTTGGTCCTTCGTGACAACCTGCGAACGCAGCGATTCGACCTGACGACGGAGGTCGTTCATCTCCGCATCCCGCTCGCCCGCGACTTTCCCATTACCCCCGGCGCAGGCCGCGAGCAGGATCGCCAACATGCCCACTAGTCCGACCACGCGATTCATTGGATTCATGATCCCTCCTTCACGGTGATGGCCATCTCGATTCGCTCCAATGGGTTGTCGTTGCCGTCTTTTTTGGCGTTCAGGATCGCATCCACGGTCTCCAGTCCCCGGGTCACCTCCCCGAATACCGTGTACTGCCAGTCCAGGCTCCCGCAATCGTCGGCGCAAATAAAGAACTGCGAGCCCGCGCTATTCGGGTCGTTCCCGCGAGCCATGGACAACGTCCCCCGACGATGCGGGCGGCTGTTGAACTCAGCCGGGATTGCATAGCCCGGCCCTCCGAGACCGTGGGTCGCCCGGTTCTGGGTCTTGCTGTTCGGGTCACCCCCTTGAATGACCTTGAGGCCGGGCGGATGCACCCGGTGAAACGTGGTGCCGCTGTAGAAGCCGACACCAGCCAGTTTCAGGAAGTTCTCGCAGTGACGCGGAGCCACGTCGAAATAGAACCGCAGCTCAATCTCGCCGAACTTGGTGCCGATCACCGCTCGCGTATCTTTCTTGTCCATCGGACCCGTAAAGTCATGCGATTGATTAATGCGCCGGACCCACGGGCTTACGCGCGGTGCCGATCCCCTGGTTCATGGAAGCCCAGTGCGCGCCGGCGTCGTCCGACTTGAAGACGCCGCCGCTGGTCCCGGCATACAGCGTTCCGTCTTTGCCCACCACAAAGGCCTGGATCGAGCGTTCGGTCAGCCCATGGTTGATCGGAGCCCAACTCTTGCCCCGGTCCACGCTCCGGTACATCCCCTGCCCGGTCCCCACGAACCAGGAAGATCCACCGATCACCATTTCCCTGATGGAGGCATTCTCCAATCCCCTGCTGATGGCCCGCCACGACCCCCCTTGATCACCACTCACGTACACGCCGTTATCGGCGGTCCCGGCATACAGGTCGCCTGCCTCGTCCACAGACAGCGCGCGGACGAAGTTCTCCGGCAACCGATCCCGTGGATGCGAGAGCTGCGAGGCGGTGATCCGAATCCACTTGGTCGTGCCGTGGAGCTTGCGATAGATCCCCATTCCCGTGGTCCCGGCATACATCGTGCCTTTGGCGTCCACGGCCAGGGACCGGACCAGGAGGTTGCTCAGCCCCTCGTTGTCGGCCGTCCACCGCTCCCCACCGTCCGTGGAGCGATAGACTCCGGACCCGGTTCCCGCATACAGCACTCCATGGTGGTACATCAACACGTGCGTTTCCAGGCGATCCAAGCCGGTGTTCATCGCCGCCCAGGACTTGCCCCCATCCCGCGTCCGGAACACGCCGCCCCGAAGCGTCCCCGCATAGACGGCCTTGCCCGGCCCGACCATGATGACGTATACGAAAGGATCCGTCAGCCCCTCGTTCACCGGTTGCCAAGCCTTTCCTCCATCCTCGCTCTTGAAGATTCCCTTTCCGAAGCTTCCGGCATAGACCATCTGCCCCTCTCCCAGGACCAGCGATTGGATGCTGACGAAGGTTTCCGGGGTCTGGGCCGAGGATGATCCTCCCATCCCGGACTGGCCGACCATGCCGGCCAGGCTCATTGCGAGGAAAGCCCGTATCGCCACGGTCGTTCGGTTCATCAGACGACCCGCTTCCCCGCCGTCCCCACGGGCATCTCAGACGTCACATCATTGCCGGTGCCTTCTCCAGTCTCAGCCGTCGGGCGGACGGACGGACGCCCGAACACGCGTGCGCTCAGGATGCCAATTTCGTAAAGGATGATCAGCGGCACTGCCATAAGCAACAGGTTGAAGAGGTCCGACGTGGGCGTGAGAATCGCCGAAAGAATCAGGTTCACCATGATGGCGTGCTTGCGGTACCGGGCCAGGAGGTCCGGGGTGATCACGCGCAACCGGGACAGCAGGGTGATCACGAGCGGCAGCTCGAAGGCCACGCCGAAGGTCAGCAGGAACTTCACATTGAAGTCCACGTAGAATCCGACGCCGAGCAGCGGAACCAGCGCACGGTCGAGGCCGAATTGGAGCATGAACTGAAGGGCCAGAGGGACGATCACGAAATTGGCGAAGGTCACCCCCAGAGCGAAAAACGCCGATGCAATGGCCAAGAAGGGAATGATCCACCGCTGTTCGCTCGGCAGCAGGGCCGGCTCAAAAAATTTCCAGAGATGGTACACGATGATGGGCATGGAGAGCGCCGTGCCCCCGAGCAGCGCCACTTTGATGGCGGCGAAAATGGCCTCGGCGGGCGCATAGAAAATGAGGTCGTCGGGATAGGGCTTCTTCAGCCAGGCGATCATGTCATTGGCGTATGGAAACGTGATCACGCACGCGACGAGGAAGGTAAAGCCGCACCAATAGAGCCGGCGTTTGAGGGAAGAGAGGTGGCGTTGTAACGGGGTTCGGACCGGCTCGCCGGCCACAGCTTGTCCTCTTGCCTGTCCCGTCATGCTCCCCACCACGCCTCGCTCTACCCCGCTCAGGACCGCTCGGTTGAGACAGGCCGGTTGTGTTTAAAGACACGCAGGATCTCGGCCATCTTATCCTTGGTCGCGAGTTTTTCCAACTGGATGTGTTTCTTCCGCATCTCCTCCTCGGGCGTCAGGATGTGGAGCTTCGTCAGCTCGGCAAGTTGGGCTTCAAGCCGTTGGTGGGTCGCTTCCAGAGTCTGGAACTCGGGGGTTTCTTTACGGACCAACTCCAAGATGGTCGGATCTTCACTCAACATCGTGTCCCCTCCTTTCTCAAGAACCATGATCACGGCATCCTCACGGGGATAGTCGTAATATCCCCGCCGAACATCCTTTCTGACAAAGCCGAGGTCCTCATACAGAGCGATGGCGGCCGAGTTCGAAGCCCGAACTTCCAGCAGAGCCATCCTGACGCCCCGCGACGCACCGACCGACAGGGCGTGCCGGACCAGCCGCCGCGCGATCCCCCGGCGCCGAACCTCCGGTCGAATTGCCAGGTTCATCATGTGCAGTTCCTCGAAGACCACCCAGAAGATCACGTACCCCAAAAGCGCACCTGCCGGAAGCGTGGTCCCGTACCCGGCGTCTCCCGCCCGAGCGACCAAGTTCGTCGCAAAGGCATTGCCTTTTAGCTCGCCGAGGAACATCTTGCGCGTCCACGGTTCCCCGAAGGACGCCCGCTCCAATTCCAGGACCTCGTCGAGGTCGCTCTCCTGCATTGACACCAGTGTGAAGCGCCCCTCGTCCTGGACTGCGCGCACCTCTCTCACCTCGCGACCTTGGCTAGCGGTGACTTCACGAGCCCCTTCTCCCAGTTCACCTCGGCCTCGGCCCGACGCAGATAGACCAGCACAACCTCGGCGTTCGGCCGCTGATCCGGATTCGTCCCTTTGGCACAGACAAGCTGCCGCATACCCGCCCGCGCGACTACTGCAGCGGAAGGAACGGCGTGGAGCCCTTTTTCCGTCAAGACGGCGCGAGCCCCGAAGGCGGCCGTAAGACGCTCCCGGTAACGCGCCGCACCGTTGCCGATCAGATGCGCCGTGCCTTCAACGGCGGCCGCCACCGCATCGGGAGCCAGAACGGCATCGGCGCTCAGCCGTTCGAGGCGCTCGCCGCGCCACCGGAAGAGAGCCATGTACACCTCGCCACGGTACGCGTCAAGGAGGGCGCAGATCGTGATGTCCGGACCAGCCGGGACGGAATATCCCTCGGCCAGGACCTCCAACGTGGATACTCCCACCAGCGAGGCTCCCGTCCCGAGCGCGAGGCCCTTAGCGGTCGCCAGCCCTACCCGCAACCCGGTGAAAGACCCCGGACCGACGGACACCGCCACCGCGTCCAGGTCCTTGGGCGCGACTCCGGCTTTTCGCAGCACGTCGTCCACCGCGGGCAATAACCGCCCGCCGCGGGTGCCCTCGGCAAGGTAGGAAACCTCGCCCACGCAACGCTCATCTTCGACAAGCGCCACGCCTTGCGCGAGGGTCGCAGACTCGATGCCGAGCACCCGCATCAGCCGTCTCCCTTCGGCGCGGCCTGCTCCGCCTTCGGCTCAGGTCCCAGGCTCCCCCAATCTTGAGGCGTCAACTCCGGATTCGGAACGATCTCGCGGAACGTCAGCACAAGCACGGTCTGGCTACGTACGTGCTCCGCCCGGACGAGATACGGCCGCATGAGCCGTCGGCCTGCCGCCGAGCCGACCGCGCGATAGTCTTGAAACATGACCGTCGCGGTGAGCTCCCCGGACGCGCCAAGGAACTCCTGGCGGTTGACTTCCAACGTGCCGCGGTCAACCCACAGGCGGCGCGCACCGGCCTCACCGATTCCCGTGGGAATCACATCCAGCACGTACTGACCACCCTCCTCGCGAAGAGCCACATGGTCCGTCGGCGAAATCGAAAAGCCGCTCAGGTTTCCCAGCGTCGCCTGGAGACCCAGCGTGATCGGCGCCCCCGAACCAATTTGGCGGTCCAACTCGGCTACGCGCCCCTTCTGCGATTTCCCATTCATGGGGAACTTGACCTGATAGAAATCATCGGCCAACAGGAGATCGAAAAAAGGAATGCCGATCCTCGTAAAGGTCTGGAGACGGATGGAGCCGGGGCGTTGGTACACGAGCGCCGCCTCCAGGCGTTGGGGCCCTTTGAGAGTTCCACCCGTCGTTTCGACCGAGAACTGCGCCTTCATGGTTTGGATCGCGGCCCCTCGCTCCTGGAGCAACGCGACCAACTCTTCCGCCGTGACCGCGGCCGGAGCAGGCGGAGTGGATGGAACCATAGGCGCCCTGGCGCACCCGGCAAGGAGGGCAAGTCCAACCATGAAGCTCAGGCACCTTACTTTACGCGAGCGCCGCATCCAAAGCCTCGCCTATTTCGGTGACGCCGATCACCTCTATTGACTCCACCGGCGGCAATTTCACGAGGTTCCGCTCCGGCAACAGGCAACGTTGAAAACCCAATTTGGCCGCCTCCCGCAAGCGCGTTTCCGTCTGTCCCACCGCGCGGATCTCGCCACCGAGACCGATCTCGCCGAAGACTACCGTCGTAGGAGCGATCGGCCGGTTCCGCAAGCTGGAGGACACGGCGGCGACGATGCCGAGGTCCAGCGCCGGCTCGTCAATCCGGAGTCCCCCCACCACATTGACATAGATGTCCTGCCCTCCCAAATTCAGACCCATCCGTTTTTCCATCACCGCCACGAGGAGGGCGATGCGGTTCCCATCCACCCCATTCGCCATCCGGCGGGGCATGGCGAAGCCGGTGGGCGACACGAGGGCCTGCAGCTCGACCAAAATCGGCCGCGTGCCCTCAAGGCTTGCGACCACCACCGATCCCGTCGCCTTCTTGGGGCGCTCGGAGAGGAACCAGGCCGAGGGGTTGGCGACCTCCCGGAGTCCGGCGTCCGTCATCTCGAAGACGCCGATCTCGTTGGTGGACCCGAAGCGGTTCTTGACCGCCCGCAGGATGCGATACGCATGGCCCTTTTCACCCTCAAAATACAGGACCGTGTCCACGATGTGCTCCAGCGTCCGCGGGCCGGCGATCGCGCCATCCTTCGTCACGTGCCCGATCAGAAAGACCGGGGTACCGTTCCGCTTGGCGTAAAACATCAACTGGGCGGCGACCTCCTGAACCTGGCTGATGCTGCCGGGCGCCGACGTGAGGTGGCTCGTGTAGGTGGTCTGGATCGAATCCACCACCAGCGCCGCCGGGTCCGTTGCTTGCGTGGTCTTGAGAATCTCCTCGAGGTTGGTCTCAGGCAGGATCAGAAGGGCCTCCGACTCGATCCCAAGCCGCTCGCACCGCATTTTGATCTGGCTGGGCGACTCTTCACCGGAAACATACAAGACCCGGTCGGAACGCTCCGCCAGGCGAGGGAGGATTTGAAGCAGCAGGGTTGTCTTGCCGATGCCGGGATCGCCGCCGATGAGAACCACCGACCCGGTGACGACACCTCCGCCCAGGATCCTGTCGAACTCGCCGACGTTCGTGGGGAGCCGAAGCTCATCCCCTGATTCAATCGCCGCCAGCGGGAGCGGCCCGGTAGGCCCGCCGACCCCACGAGGGCGCCCCTTCCCGGTTTCGGGAGGCCGCTCTTCCTGCATACTGTTCCAGTTCTTACACTCTGGGCAGCGCCCCAACTGGCGCGGGTTTTGGTACCCGCAGTGCCGGCAACGGAAGGTCGTCTTGGGTCGCGTCACGAAGGACAATTTCCCGGGCACGGGTCGTGCCCGTAATCATAAAGGAGCGTCCCCAAAAGGTCAATCACAGGACCGACTATTCGGTATACACGAGCAGTTGGACGCCGATCATCAGGACGAGGCCAGCCCAGGCGAGTTCCCAGCCGGACCTGGCACTCGCCACCTGACTGCGCGCCTTCACGACCTTGCACGAGCCGGCCGCAATCGCCAGCGTGCCCATGACCATATGGTTCAGCGCGATCTTGTGCGCCGCCGGATGCGCTCCATGACTGTGCAGGAACAGCATGATCCCCCCGAGAACGGCGAACGCCGGAAGCGGTATCCCCCAAACGGTGTGCTCGATCCGCTGCCCTCGCCTCAGCATCTCGATGGCTCCCACCCCCAGCAGAAGGAAGGCGTACAGCTTGTGCTGAACCGTCTCGAAATCTCCGGTCACAAAGCTCTGGAGGAAGCTCTGCGATCCGATCGGCCAAGCGTCGTGATCGCTCCAGATCATGAGGAACATTCCCGCAGCCAGCATCGCAACCGGCAACAAGAACCGCGTCCAAGCCAGCATGGCGACCCCCAACGCCGTGCGGAGCTCGCTCAGCCCGATCAGAAGGACGAACACCCCGGCCAGGTGATGGTTGAATTCAGAATAGGCCTTTCCTTCGGCAGACCCCTCCCATCGGTCGCCGGGACCGATCGCCGCGCCGTGTTGTTGATGCGGCGGATCGGGCGCCGCATCATGGTGTTGCGCAAACCCGGGCGCCGCCAGCAGGACGGCAATCGCCACCGCCACGAAGAGATGGACAAGCGCATTACGATAAGAGCTGTTGAGCGACATCGGTCCAATCCTTGGTTTTGATCGTTTTATCCGGCCACTTCTCCTTGGGGGACGCTCCCGGAGAGACGATCGCCTTCACCCCCTTGGCCAACAAAGCCTTGGCCTCGTCGGCGGTTCCGACGAGGCCCCCTTTGATATTGCTCCACCCCTCGCGCTGCCAGGCCTCCAGTTCGCGGGCCAGTCCCCGAGACCCTCCCTTCAAAAGGAAGATGGGACCGGCGGGCAGCCGATGTTGGTTCGCCCACCGCCGGAGCTCCGACAACTCCATCCGATCGGCGGCGGTCACGTAGATCAGGTTCGCGTGCCGCGTCACGGCGGAAAGGGCCTCGATAGCCTTGCCATCCGGGGGCTGAGCCTTGGCTCCGAAGTCCGGCATCGGAAGACCGACAGCAGGCCCGCGGGACCGAGGCACCAGGGCGGAAAGAGCGCCGATGATAATAGGCCGTTTCCGGTTCCAGATGAAGACCCTCGCCGTGGACTCAGGCGCCGTGACTCTCCGCGTATCCTCCACCCGTACCGTCACGGCCGCAACCCCGAAGGCTGACGGCACAAAGGACTTGACCGCTCGCCCATCGCCGCCGGTCATCGCCCGGCCCAAGGCACGGCCTTCGTGCAAAAAGAGCAAGACCTCGCCACCCAGCGGTGCGTGGGTGAATAGGGCCTCTTCCAGCAAATCCGCGACCAGGCTGACTTGCTGCCCGGGCACGGCCATCGAGTCGTAGAGAATCAGGCGGCCGTTCTTGCTCCCCTTAGATGATGCCATGCCCGCGCCGGACGAACGAGAACACATCGAAGGCGGAGAAGATCCCGAGCGCCATGAACACGGCGTCGGCCAGTTCGAATGCCCCAGTAAAATGGACATAGAGGAGGACTGCGCTCGGCACCGCAAACCACAGTCCTCGCCACAAACCCAGGAAGATATGGCCCAGCCCGGCCAGGACCAGGCTCAGGGCTGCGACGAAAAGGGCTTTTCCCATTACGAGATATTAACGACTGACTCGCGTCCTTTTGGTTTGACCTCGTAGGGGCACGGCATGCCGTGCCCCTACATCCAATTTCTTGGCGCGGGCCTCTTCGAGCCGGGCCTCGGCCAGCTCGTCGGCGGCCTGGGCGGTCGTGACGCCCCGCACACGAGCCGTGGTGAACACCTGTCTCAGAATAGTAGGAATTTGCTGGACCAGCCGTTCGGCCTGACCCCGGTCGTACCCTTTGCGGCCCCCCTGCAATCCCACTGAAATGTTCATGATCCCGCCGGCGCTGACCACATAGTCCGGCGCGTAGAGAATACCACGCTCCGCAAGCCGGCCGGCATCCGCCGGCTGCTCCAATTGGTTGTTGGCGCTTCCCGCGATCGCCCGGCACCGCAGCCTGGGTATGGTCTTGCGATTGAACACCCCGCCGAGGGCGCACGGTGCCAGGACATCGCATTCGGCCTCCAGTATCTCCGCAGGCTCCACCCGCCACGCCTCAAATTCGCGCCGGGCGAGGGCGACACGCTGAAAGTCCGTGTCGGCAATGACGAGGCGCGCCCCGGCCGTGGCCAAGAGCTCCGCCAGGTGGTAGCCCACCTTGCCCACCCCCTGGATTGCCACGGTCCGGTTTCGGGGCGAGGAGATCCCATGGATTTCTCTAAGGCATGTCTCAATCGCATAGAACACGCCCTTCGCGGTGAGCACGGACGGATCCCCGCTTCCGCCTTTCTTCTCAGATGTTCCGGTTACATATTTGGTTTCCTTCCGAACGACCTCCATGTCGGCAACGGTCATGCCCACATCTTCGGCCGTCAGATAGCGCCCGTTCAAGCTCTCGATAGCGCGACCGAGCGCCCGCAACAGGCCTTCGCTCTTCTGCCGGCGCGGGTCCCCGACCACCACGGCCTTCCCACCGCCGAGGGGGAGTCCTGCAACCGCGGCTTTGTACGTCATCGTCTTGGCAAGCCGCAGCACGTCCTGAAGAGCCTCGTCCGTCGAGGCGTAGGGCCACATGCGGATACCGCCCAGGGCCGGGCCGAGCACCGTGCTGTGGACGGCAATGATGGCGCGCAGCCCCGATTCCCGGTCGTGGCAGAAGACCACCTGCTCGTGGCCATCGCGGCGCATTTCCTTCAGAACATCCATCGTCGAGCGAATATAGCATGAGGAGCTGAGTAATCGGAAGGCGGGCCGCTCCCCATGGGACTCTCCGCGTTGACAATACTGGGGGTCCCCTGTAGACTGAGGCCTCAATTTCACTGTCCATCAGGCAGGGCTTCCTCCCCCCATGACCAAGGGAACCGCATCCGCGCTCGAACACCTGTCGGAGGCCGAACTTCAGGCCCTCCTGGACCCCGACCTGCTTCCTCAACACATCGCCATCATCATGGACGGGAACGGCCGGTGGGCCGCCCAGAGAGGACTGCCCCGGATGGCCGGCCACACCGAAGGGATCAAGTCCGTCCGAGAGATGATCACCCTCTGCCGCGACCTCGGCATCAGGGCGCTGACGATTTATGCGTTCTCCCAGGAAAACTGGAAACGGCCGGTCCCCGAAATCAACGCACTCATGCTGCTGCTTGAACAGTACCTTCAGATGGAGATGGAAGCCCTCATCGAAAAAGGCGCCCGGTTCCGCGCGATCGGACGGGTCAACAGCCTGCCTGAGTCGGCCCGGGCATGGGTCAGAAAAGTGGAGCAGGCGACCGCGCACCTCGACACGCTCAACCTGACCGTCGCGCTGAGCTATGGAGGGCGCTCGGAGATCGTGGACGCCGTGCGCCGACTCGCCGAGGACGTAAAGGGACACGTGGTCGAACCCGACCAGATTGACGAGGCCCTGCTCGAAGGCTATCTCTCCACGCACGGACTTCCGGACCCTGATCTCCTCATCCGGACCAGCGGCGAGACCCGGATCAGCAACTTCCTGCTTTGGCAGCTTGCCTATACCGAGATGTACTTCACCCCCACCCTGTGGCCGGATTTCCGCAGACGCGAAGCCTTGCTGGCCCTGCACGAGTACCAGGGACGGGAACGCCGTTACGGCCAAATCCAGGATCCTCTCCGCGATCAACTGGACAACACCCTCGGTAAAAGGCCCGCCTAGTGGATCGTCGCCGGGTCTACTCGGCACTCGTCTTCTTCCCGTGCTTCTACGTGCTGGTGCGGTATCTCCCGCCCATGGCCTTTTCCGGCTTCGTCGCCGCCGGTGTGTTCCTCGCCCAATACGAGTACTATCGCTTTCACTTTCCCGAACGCTGGTCGCCACCGATGGGGCTTGGACTGGGGCTTGGGCTTCTAGTCACGGCCGGGTTTGCCCTTCCCGGGCTCCTGTCCGACACCGCGAACATCAGCTTCATTGTCGCAGCGGTTCTCTTGAGCCAGCTCCTGGCGGGACGCGAGATCAAGTCCGGATTCCTGGACACGGCCGTCGTCGCATTCGGGGTCTTTTACATCGCCTGGCTCCTCGGCCATCTGATCCTGCTGAGGCGGCTCGATGAAGGGATCGCCTTGACCTTCTTTCTATTCTTGGTGACCTGGGCCAACGATACCGGAGCGTACTATGTCGGATCACTGTGGGGCCGTCGCCCGCTGGCCCCGCGCATCAGCCCTAGGAAAACGTGGGAAGGCGCAGGAGGTGGGCTTCTCTGTTCCGTCGCAGCGGCCTTCATCTGCCGGGCGTGGTTCCTGGAATCGCTGAACGCGGTGGACACGCTCCTGATCGGCCTGCTGGTGGGCATGACGGCCCCCCTCGGCGATCTCTGCGAATCCGTCCTAAAGCGCGGTGCCGGCGTCAAGGACTCCGGCGCGCTCATTCCCGGACACGGCGGCATCTTGGACCGCGTGGACAGCTTGATCTTTACGACCCCGGCATTCTACTATTACCTGCTTTCCGTCCGAACGCCGTAAGGAGAAGTCGCGGTATGAAGCAGATCGTCATCTTGGGGTCTACCGGGTCCATCGGGACCAACACGCTGGACATTGTCGCCAAGTTCCCGGGGAAGTTCCGGGCCGTCGGGCTCACGGCCGGAACGAACGTCGAGAAGCTGGAAGAGCAGGTTCGGACCTTTTCGCCGGCGGTCGTGGCTATGTCCGACGAAGCCGCAGCCGACCGGCTTCGCGCCCGGTGCAAAGGGCTCCGGACGACGATTCTGAGCGGCGTGGACGGGTTGGTGAAGACCGCGACCCTGACGGAGGCCGATCTCGTCATCTCAGCCATCGTGGGAGGCGCAGGACTCGTTCCGACGCTGGCCGCTATCCGGGCCGGGAAGTCCATCGCGCTGGCCAACAAGGAGCCGATGGTGATGGCGGGCCGGCTCATGCAGGAAGAGGCCCGCAAGGCCCGCGTCCGCATCTTCCCGGTGGACAGCGAGCACAGCGCCCTCTTCCAATCCATGGAAGGACACCGTATCGAAGACATCCGCCGGCTCATCCTGACCGCCTCGGGCGGCCCGCTCTGGGAGATGACGCGAGAACAGATGCGCGAGGTCGTGCCGGAGCAGGCTCTCAGGCATCCCAACTGGAAGATGGGCCCCAAGATCACCATTGACTCGGCCACGTTGATGAACAAGGGCCTGGAGGTCATCGAAGCACGCTGGCTCTTTGACATCCCTGCCTCGCAGATCGAGGTGGTGGTGCACCGCGAAAGCATCATCCATTCACTCGTCGAGTACGCGGACCGGTCGGTGATCGCCCAGCTCGGTCTCCCCGACATGCGAACGCCGATCGCCTACGCCATGAACTACCCGGAACGCATCCCGCTCGACCTCCCGTCACTCGATCTGGCTCAGGTCGGCACGCTGAGCTTTTGCAACCCCGACCACGAGCGGTTCCCGTGCCTGGGGTTCGGCTACGAGGCGTTGCGGACCGGAGGCACGATGCCCGCCACCTTGAATGCCGCCAACGAGGTGGCCGTGCAGGCCTTCCTGGATCGCCGAATCGGGTTCCTTGGGATCGCCGAGACGATCCGCCGGACGATGCAGGCGCATACTCCGGTCGAAGTTGTCACCCTCGACGACGCCTTGACCGCGGACGCCTGGGCCCGCTCGAAGGCCGCCGAGATCGTCGGATCCCTGCCGGCAACCGCCGTGGTACAATAATCGGCGAACACCACTGTGTTACACTAGGAGCATCATGCAAGCCATCCAACATTATGGGTTCTATGCCGCTGCGTTCGTCGTCGCCCTGGGGGCGCTCGTGGCTTTCCACGAGTTCGGCCACTTTTGGGTGGCCAGGCGCTGCGGGGTGAAAGTTCTGAAGTTCTCCATTGGGTTCGGGCCCAAACTCGCCGGTCGGCAGATTGGGGAGACTGAGTACGTCATCTCGGCGATCCCCCTCGGCGGCTACGTCAAGATGCTGGGCGAGGACATCGGCGAGGAGGTGAGCGAGGAAGACAAGCGGCGGTCGTTCGCTCACGCTCCTCTCGGCAAGCGCTTCGCCATCGTCGCGGCCGGCCCGGTCTTCAACCTCGTCCTGGCCTATCTCATCTTCACGGCTTGGCTTGCCGCCGGCGCGCCCTTGTTCGTTCCTTCATTCACCGACTTGGCGCCGATCGTGGAGTCGGTTGTGGCCGGCTCTCCCGCTGAGGCCGCGGGCGTGCGCAAGGGCGACAAGATCGTCCAGATCGCCGACAAGCGCATCACCACCTGGAACGAAATGACGGACCTCGTCAAGCGCAATCCAGGCAAGCCTCTGCCGGTCATCGTCGAGCGCGAGGGCCGAACCGAGACCCTGACGATCACGCCGGCTTCCCGTAAGGAGAAACTGGCGGATGGGACCGAAATGGAGGTCGGCCAAATCGGGATCACCAAGGTAAACAAGGCCGTGCTCCGGAGCGAGAACCCCGTGGCGGCGCTCGCGGACGGCCTGGAGGCTACATGGGGGTGGACGAAACTGACCGTGGTGGGCATCGCCAAGATGATCACCCGCGAGATCTCGACCGACAACATCGGCGGGCCCCTCACCATCGCCAAGATCTCGGGGGACGCGGCGGCTCAGGGTGTTTCCAACTACCTCTTCCTGATCGCCATCCTCAGCGTCAACCTCGGCGTCCTGAACCTGCTCCCGATCCCCGTCCTCGACGGCGGCCACCTGGCGTTCTTCACGCTGGAAGCGATCATGCGCCGGCCCGTGAGCATCCGCAGCCGCGAGGTCGCCCAGCAAATCGGACTCTTCCTGCTGATCTGCTTGATGCTCTACGCCTTCCGCAACGACATTCTGAACGTCTGGCCGAAGTAATGCGTCAGTCACAATTCCTCATCCCTACCTTGCGGGAGGACCCTGGGGAAGCGGAAATCGTAAGCCACAGACTGATGCTGCGCGCCGGCCTGATCCGCAAAGTCGCCGCGGGCATCTACACCTACCTGCCGCTGGGCTTGCGCGTGATCCGCAAGGTCGAGCGCATCATACGGGAAGAGCTGAACAAGGCCGGGGCGCAGGAAGTGCTCATGCCGATCGCATCCCCGGCGGAGCTCTGGCAGGAAACCGGCCGCTGGGACTTCTACGGCAAGGAACTCTTTCGGCTCAAGGACCGTCACGAACGGGATTTCTGCCTCGGCCCGACGCACGAGGAAGTCATCACCGACCTGGTCCGCCGCGAGGTGCGCTCCTACCGGCAGCTCCCGGCCAACTTCTACCAGATCCAGACCAAGTTCCGAGACGAAATCCGGCCGCGCTTCGGCCTGATGCGCGGGCGCGAATTCATCATGAAGGACGCCTACTCGTTCGACGCCGACGAGGCCGGCGCGAAGGAGAGCTACCGGAAGATGTACGAGGCTTACAAGGCCATCTTCGCGCGCTGCGGACTCACCTTTCGCCCGGTCGAGGCCGACACGGGCCTGATCGGCGGGACCTCCTCGCACGAGTTCATGGTCCTGGCCGACACCGGCGAGGAGGGCATCGCCGTCTGCGACGCCTGCGACTATGCGGCGAACCTGGAACGCGCCGAGCTACAGGAGCACGCGCACAAGCCGCCTCCGGAAACCCTGCGGGACAAACGGCTCGTTCCCACTCCGGGCCAAAAGACCGTGGAGGAGGTCACGGCCTTCCTCAAGGTGTCTGCCGCACAGCTCGTGAAAACGCTCCTGTATCTTGCCGACGGCAAGCAGGTGGCGATCCTGGTGCGCGGCGACCACGCCGTCAATGAGGTCAAGGTGAAGAAAGTCCTGGGGGCAACGGACCTGGTTATGGCCGACCCGGCCACAGTGGAGAAACTCACGTGCGCGCCGGTGGGGTTCGCCGGACCCATGGGATTATCCGGAGTGCGCCTCGTGGCCGATTTAGCTTTGAAAGGTTTGGTCAACGTTGTCGTAGGCGGAAACGCCGCCGACAGGCACTGGGTAGATGTCACTCCCGGCCGAGATTTCACGCCCGACCGCTACGCCGATCTCCGCTACGCCGTGGCGGGCGACGCCTGCCCCCGATGCACAAAGCCGATGCGGATCGTTCGCGGCATCGAGGTCGGCCACGTATTCATGCTGGGGACCAAGTACAGCGAGAAGATGAAGGCCGTCTACCTCGACCAGAAGGGCCAGGAGCAGGCCATCGTGATGGGGTGTTATGGAATCGGCGTGGGGCGGACCGCCGCCGCCGCCATTGAACAGAACCACGACGCGAAGGGCATCATCTGGCCGGCGCCGATCGCGCCCTACCATGTGCACATCCTACCGCTCGGTGACAAAACAGGGAAGGTCCTGACGATGGCCCACACACTGGAAGCAGACCTGGAGAAAGCCGGGATCGAGGTGCTGCTGGATGACCGGGACGAGCGTCCCGGGGTGAAGTTCAACGACGCCGACCTGATCGGCTGCCCCTACCAGGTGGTGATCGGCGAAAAGGGCCTCGCCCAAGGCCAGGTCGAGCTCAAGGAGCGCCGCACCGGTACGGTCACGAAGCTCGCGCCAGCCGAGGTCGCAGGCCGGCTTGCCGAACTTCTCGCTCCTACGCTCACACCAGCCTAGCCATCACCGCTCGGAAGTCGCGCAAGTCCTTCAGGTATTTCTGGATCACCTCGTAGACCTGCCCGTAATCAACCTTCCAGTACACATGGACCAGCAGGTTGCGAAACCGCGCCATCTGTTGAAGGCGACCGGCCAGGTCCGCTGATAGGAGTCCGGCTTCCCGGAGAAGGCCAAAACACTCGGCGTGCTCTTCAGGCACCTTCCGCAATCGCTTGGCTGAGACGTGATAACACAACGCCAACGCCGCCTCGCAAGCGATGAGGAGGCGATGACAGGCGATATCAATCGTGTCTTGATTCGAGAGGAATTCCTCGCGACTGAGGGATTGGAACTGCTCCAACCGCTTCACGGACTCTTCGATCTCGTTGCATCTTGCCCGGACGAGATCGGCGTTCAGACTCATTCCGCGAAGGCCTCTTTCGTGCTCCGGCGAAGGATGGGGGCCATGTCGAGGTAGCGTCGGATGGTGTCTTCCATGACATCTCCAAGAAAGTCATCATCATGACTCACAAGGAGCCTGCCTCTCAAGACGTGATGAAGAAATGAAACCGGTGCTCCGTTCAAGATTCGGACGTCCACCGGCAATTGTAAACGCTTGCTCAGACGCTGGGCTAAGACGACGGAGAAAGGCATGTCTTGGTGAGGGTCGGGGCCGTTGAGATAGACCCCGACGTCAACGTCGTGGAACGGCTCTGACCCGATGAAGGAACCGTACAGGTACGCAAACGCCACTTCAGGAATGGCGGCCAACTCGGCGATCAACTGTTTCTCGATGCGGGCACGCGCTGCCTCATCCAAGGCGTATAGCCGCTTCATCCTGGCACCCCTAGGGACATCTTCTCCGACCGGTTCACAAAAGACTGCCGGGAATCTTAGCAGCGTCGGCGGGAAGACACAAGAAACGAAGCGTCAAGGACTCCATGCCGCTCGTGCTGAGCATGTCGAAGCACGGACGACGCCGGCCTGATCGGCTGTCCCTACCAGGTGGGGATCGGCGAGAAGGGCCTCGCCCAAGGCCAGGTCGAGCTCAAGGAGCGCCGCACCAGTACCGTCACGAAGCTCGCGCCCCCCGAAGTTGCTGCCCGCCTGAAAGAACTGCTGGGACCAGTTCTGAACTGACGCTCCCTAAACCAATGATCCCTCCCCTTTGTAAGGGGAGGCTAGGTGGGGTAGGATCCCGCCTTCTTGACATATGCATCAATGATGCATACACTTGATGCATACCATGGAGGTTGCCGATGCGAACCACGCTGAACCTGGACGAAGACCTCGTTCACGAGCTGATGAAGGCTACCCGGGCCAAGACCAAGACCGACGCCATCCACCAAGCCATCACGGACATGATCCGTCGCCGGAAGCTGGAGAAGCTGAAGTCCCTGAGCGGGAAGATCCGGATCAACCTGGATTGGCAAAAGCAGGAGGATGTTGAGATAAGACATCAGAAAAAGCTTGCCCGCCGGTGGCATGGTCATCGTTGACACCTCGGCCTGGATTCCCTTCTTCAACCGCCCGGAGTCCACTGAGAAACAGATCATTGAATCGTTGCTTGACAGTGGCGACGTCGCCGTTGTAGGCGTCGTCCTGGCCGAACTGCTTCAGGGATGCCGGTCCCAAGAGGACCGGGATGAACTGAAGGAAGCCTTGCTGGCGCTTCCCTACTTGGGAGTGTCCCAGGCGACATGGATTGCCGCTGGGGAAATCTCTGCCGGTCTGCTCCGAAGAGGGATTACGCTGCCGCTAACCGACCTCGTGATTGCCGCGGCCGCGATCGAACATCGGTGTTCCGTCTACAGCTTGGACGCCCACTTTCAAAAAATCCCCGGCCTGATCCGCTACACACCAGCCAGATAGAGGCCAGACGCGCTCGGGAGCGCCGCACCGGCGCCGTCACCAAGCTCGCATCGTCCGCCATCGCAGGCCGCTTGAAAGAACTACTCGGACCAGTTCTGGGCTAGATCACTCTTACGGCTAGCACTCAGTGCGGGGAGGAAGGGTGACGTGAATCTTTCCGCTCAGTGACTTCAGCTTCTCAATCTTTTTTCGGCGAATCAGCTCTGCCATCGCCTTATTGGCGGCGACAAAGGAAACGTTCAGCAACTCGTCGGGAACCGCCTCGCCATGTTCCAATCGATCGGCCAGCACCCGGAGAGCTAAAGCCTGAACAGTAGCCAGCGCCTCCTCACGCGTCCGACCGTAAGCCATGACTCCGGGAAGGGTCGGAACATCTCCGATCCAGCGGCCGTCCTCTTCGCGTTCCAGTTCGATTGTGAACTGTGTCGGGGTCGCCATGCGCCCACCTTAGCAGCATTCAATCCCAAGAGACAAGAAACTACCCTTATCAGGTGGTGATCGGCGAGAAAGGTTTGAAGGAAGACCAGATCGAACTGAAGGAGCGCCGCAGGGGAAAAATAAATCAGTCCCCATTTCTCAGCCACTTCCTTCATCTACTTCCCCTGCGAAAACCACTCGCGACGTTGGCTCAGAGCTTCCGAGATACGATTTGCCAAGTCGTCGAGTGCCAACTCTGCAGCCCGGGCGGAGTAGGACTCTGGAGTGGCAAATAATATATGGTCCGCATCTACCGCGGACTGGCTTCTAAATGAACCAAGGCTTCGATCATTGCGGACAACAGCTACCTCCGCGTTTATCGTGAACGTGTCTTGATACTGAATGACTCCAACGGGAAGAAACATCAGAAGACCTGTGAAAATAGCTTTAATGAACCCTGCCCTAGATTCAGATTCGATTTGGCCTCGAGCTTCAACTCGAAGCTTTACAGGAACCACATGCGTTGGATAGATAGGAAAATGCACCTGACCGAATATCTGCCTTTTGACCAAGGCAGTTTTTAAGGCAGCACCTACTTTGCCAGCACCCCATTTAACGGAGGCATCATCTATTTCGAGTAACACTTCTGAGGCAAGCGGTGAACTTAATGCTCGCTCTTGGGCAGGATCGCGCACCTGGAAGGAATTCTCGGCACAACCAGCGACAAAAGCGATAGAGCTTAGGGCTAAAAGAATAAGCCCTAACGAGGTGCAGGCTGTTGAGAGCGAGCAGGCTCTTTCTTTACTTTCCACTCCGGGTCGTTGTGCTTTGCCACTTCCTCCGGCGGGATCACAAAGGTGCGCTGGTTCACGCACCCCGCGAAAATCAGTCCCAATAGGAAAACGAAGGAGAGCCTGACCATGCATCCACGCATTTCTACACCCCCTCTTCAAGCCCTGCCGGGGTCTCATTGCAAGTCAAGGATACCGATTCAGCAGGTTTATGAGATCGGCGACAAGCCGTTTCATAAGCGAATCGGTCGCGTTATTGAGGGACACATCATAGTTTTGACCGGTACCAGCCAAAGCCTGACTTAGCCCTTTCACGAAGTATGTTCGCTCCGCCTCAAAACCATCCCCGCGCGCGACCACTATTCGCACTGAAAGGTCAGTCTCCATATCCACAGTTGTCCATTGAACGACGGGCTCGATGAACAGTTTCAACGTATGACCCTGTATCCTGATCGCTTTTGTTCCTGTGCCTTCCTCTTGAACTTTGAATCCCGAAGACTTCAGTTCCTTCCCCAGCCTGATACCCAGCCAGGCGTTAATATCCTGGTTGGCGTATACATTGGCGGTGTCCATTTGAAAGTTGTTCTTTTTCATACCGATCCGGGTACGCACATCTCGCTGATCAATGAAGGGCGGTAGAACAACGACCCGATCGTCGCCGCCAGAGGAAATACCAGCTGAAGTCGCCGTTGGCAGCATCACGGTATGTTCTGTGAAGGCACACCCGGATCCCAAGAGTGCCAGCAACGAGATTGCAACCATTCTGGTCGTCTGTTGAAGTGACGTGAATTTTGCCCTATCGTAGTCCATACAGCCACCTCTCGGAATGTCGATGCGACCCATATCGGAATGACGAGCTCACCAAACGACTAGGGAACACGCAACCTGCCACGCTTTGTCATTAAGGCGAACTCGGCGCTTCAGGTTTGGCCTCAGGTGGCGGAGCCCCTATCAATTCACCTTTGACCAAGTCAAAATTCACAAGTTCAGGTTCCAAGTCATAGGCGTCACCTGAAATAAAGTCGACGAGCAAGCCGATCAACCCACCAAGGAGGATGTTGCCCCATAACCATCCATCGAGTGATTGCGTGAGGAGCACGTAGCCTGTCTTGTAGCCCTCCTTCTCAATGGTCATTTTGAAATCGCCTTTTCCCCGAGGAATCTGAGCTGTGGCCGGTGATCTCAATTCTTGCCCAGCCACGGAGATCTTGGCTTCAGGAGGAGTTGTATAGACCGGCACACTCACCATATCACCGTTCACGATGGTGGCACAGCCAGTCGTTAGTGACATCGCAACCACAAGGAGCCCCATTAGCAACAGCGCTACCGAGTTACGCATGATGTCCTCTTTTTGCCAGGATGTAGGCGCAGAGCTACTCCAAAACCGTTACCTTGTCAAGCATACGTGTATTGTCGAAGAGAAATCGCGTTTATCGGATTGGATACACCGAAGCTAACTCAGGGCAACCGGCGGCCGGAGCAGACGGGCGGGTATTGATCGGCCCGGCCGGCGGCAACCGCAATTAGCGATATTGACTCGCCACAGTCCCAAGTTGTAAAGTATTACGCAGTAACATCAATGAAAGGCTGGGCTCATGCGCACGACCAAACCCATCACCGTCTCGTTGCCGGCCGACCTGTTACGTGAGACTGAACGGGTCGCGAAGGAAGAGACGCGCACACGGAGTGAACTGATCCGTGACGCTCTCCGGCAATACCTCACTTCCCGCCGCTGGCAGCGGCTGCGCCAATGGGGAACCGAGTCGGCCGAACGCCTCGGGCTCAAGACCGAGAGCGATCTCCACCTCCTGATCGAGAAAGCGCGTAACAGACGGCGTAAGGCCTAGAAGTGATCCGGGTCGTTGCCGACACGAACGTCTATGTGTCGGCCATCGTCTTCGGAAAAACCTGCGAGACAATTCTCGCGCTGGCACGGGCCGGAGTCGTGGAACTCTTCATCTCCCCGGCTATTCAGAAAGAACTGCAGTCGGTACTCGGGCAGACTTTTGAGTGGGAGGAGTTTCAGATCCGAGAGGCGCTGGATGAGGTCATTTCGCTCGCTACGCTGATCAGACCTTCCGCCAAGCTCTCGGGCATTGTCTCCCATGACCCGGATCACCGGATACTGGAATGCGCGCTGGCCGCCGATGCTGACTATCTGGTGACCGGCGACAAAAAACATCTGCAACCCCTCAAAACCTTCCGAGGCATCGAGATCGTGTCTCCCCGTGAATTCCTCAACCGGATACGCTAAAACCTCTCCTCCTTCCGCGTTTACTACTCATCCTCTGAAATGTAGGGGCACAATTCATTGCGCCCATCTACTCGGATCCGGCCGGCCGGGGATCATTTAGCCCGGCTTGGCGGCCGGGTTGCCCGCCCCTACATTTGCTATTTGCCGCATTTCTCCATGTCCTGGATAGCCTGGAGGTTAACCTAACGTTTCTTTGTGTGTTCCCACCGCCATGATCGTGATGCTGTCTTTGGCTCTCTGATAGATCACGCGATAGTTCATCGTGACGCTGAACGCCCAAAGATCCATTCCTTCTAATTTCTCGTTGCGCAAGCTCGGATAAGAAGGGTTCGTGGCCAGACGTTCGAGTTGGTCCCAGAATTTGAGGCGAATTTCTTTCGGCAGGTCGTTGACGTGTTTCAGAATAGACTCGGGGATGACGATCTCAATCGCCAAGGCGCTTTTTCGCCTCTTTCACCGAGCGGAAGACGTGCTTCTTCCCCTGGGCCAGATCGCGCGCGGATTGAGCCAGCTGGTCCTGCCAGGGCTTCGTCCATGCCCATGCCTGATCGCGCGGCACTTCCAGAATCGGACGAATCACGATCTCTCTGCCGCGCGCGGATACCTCGACACGCTCCCCGACTTTCAGCGGAACGATTCCGCGGACGGTCTGCGGGATCGTCACTTGATACTTTTCTCTCACTTTCACTGTAGCGCCCATGCCCACCTCTACTGGGTTGGATTGTATTACTGTAATACAATCCTATTCCACTCATCCTCTCTAGTCAAGCCGAATGCCATCCCCCTCATGACTTCGTGTTATCGGTTGATTCAGAACGGGCGGGGTATTGATCGGCCCGGCCTGGCGGCCGGGTTGCCCGCCCCTACGTTCGGACAAGGACAATGAGATGAATCGAGGATTTACGGCTTCTGGCCGACGATGAGGATGTCGCCGACGCGAATGTCGGTCCCGATCAGGTCGTTGAGGTCACGGAGGGTTTTGACATCGGTTTTGTACCGCCTCGCGATGTTCGAGAGGGTATCCCCTTTCTTGACCTCGTAATAGAGATACTCGGGTTCGTCCTCGGCGGTCGGAGCAAGCATCTTGGCTTTTTTATCCCCGGAGCTCTCTCCCTGCAGTTCGCCCAGGCGGTCGGGAGGCTCGATCGGAGCCGGGAAAGCGGCCGGCGACTTCGACCTCGATGGGACGGGAGGCGACCCTACTGTTTCGTCAGCCGGGATCGGCGCCTTGGACTTTTTAGCCCCGGGGGGTTCTCCCTGCAGTTCGCCCAGGCGGTCGGGAGGCTCGGTCGGAGCCGGGAAAGCGGCCGGCGACTTCGACCTGGGCGGAGCGGGGGAAGGCACGACCGAACGTGCCCGTTGGATTTCCTCCTGGAGGCGGCCGACCTCCTCCAGAGACCGCACCACCTGCGCCTGGGTGCTGGCGAGTTGGGCAGTCAGCCCTTTGTTCTGGAGCTCCAGATCACCGACCTGCTTCTTCAGCCGGGCGACCTCGGCGGCCAGCTCAGCACTGCGCTTCTCTTCCTCAGCCAGGAGCCGCTGGAGGTTGGTCGTGCGGTTGACCTGAGCGGTATGGACTTCTTTGGTCACGCAACCGGCCGCGGCGAGGGCGATCCCCAGGATCGCCACGACCACTGGGCGGACCGCTGCACCGGGGGCTCTCATGCCCGAGCCCACCTCACGCTTTCTTTTTGAAAATCCCGGCGTCGCAGCACATATATTTCACCTGGCGCATCGGGATAATGACGACCTCTTTGGCGGTATCAATCTCGAGGATCTCCATGTCGTCGCTGATGGTGTGCCGAATCACGTTGTCGTACCGCAACTCTTCTTTGTCCGTCAGGATCACTTTCACCCAATATTCCACCGGACGCTCCTCTTTTCGTTCACGCGGGGACCGGGACCTGCTCGAACTCTTTTGCCGCCGGATTGGACAGATAGTCGCGAACGTAGGTGCTGAGGTACCCATGCTCCCAGAGCTTCTTGTCGGCGAGCTTGGTATTGACTTTGTGGAGGACCCTCACTTTGCAATGGGCCTTCGCTTGGAATTCCTCCACGGTCATCCCGCTGATATCGCAGTCATTGCCACGGGGACTCTCCAGAATGCACTTGGGCAAATACAGTATCTTCTCGCCGTTGAGGCGCTTCAGAATATCCTCAAACGTCAACAGAATCGTGCAGTCGGAGTCGCCGCCCAAAGTCGCGTTGGGCACGCACAGGAACCGCGCCCGGGCCTTCCGATACAGGGTCAGCACCCGATACACGCTTTTCGCCATCACCACCGTGTCGTGTTTCTCCAATTCCAGCGAATCGAAGACCGTCATGATCTTGTACCGGTTCAGAAACGCGGTGATGTAAGGCTCGGTATGGATGGTCGTCGTGTTCGGGAGATCGGCCTCATACACCCTCCAGGCCTCTTCGGGCAGGCACTGCTTGCCCTGGCGACAGATTCGCACCGTAGTGTCATCCATGCCCTTGAGCGGCGTGAGACACCCCATCCAGAGGATCACGTTCCGGTTGAGCCGGGAGATCGTCCGGGCGTCGTCGGACATCGTCTGCGTGTCAAACGAGTAGAAGTTGGCGGAAGTGACCGCCGGCCCGTCCAGAACCTTCATCAAATGGGTGACGGACGGCGCGTGCGGCATGAGCGCCTTACGGTAGTCCTTGTGGAGGGTGATGACCGACAGATCAAAATTCATCCGGTTGGGATACTGCACGGCCAGTTGGTGGATCTTGGGCACATGCACATAGCCGACCGTGAACATCGTCATGTTCTTGTCCGTGTACTTGAGGAAATCCTCCAGCCATTCCATCGCCTTGGGGTGAAGGAAGAGGTCGGTCCACTCCATGTACTCGTTTCCGCCCCACACCCATTGCTCTTCCGGGCGCGTGGGTTTTGTATTGATGTAGTCGAGGATAAAGTTCCAGTCTTCCTGGGTCGTCTTGCCGGGTTCCTCGGTGCGCCGATAGCCATGATCAATCTCGTAGCAGAACGTACACTTCACGGGACAGGTCTTGCCGATGCTGAGGGGAATCTTCCTCTTCTCCATCTCCTTGACGAGGACTTCGCGGGGGTCGGCAGGGCGGTCGTAGGTCAACCTGGCATCCGTCGGAATGATGGGAATCTCGGTCGCCATAGCAGACGTACTCTACCTGAGAAGGAACTAGGCCCGCAAGTAGGGGCACGGCATGCCGTGCCCCTACTTCGCCCCTAATTCCTTGGAGCGCTTGGTTGCGGCCTCGACTGCGTTCATCAACGAAGCTCGCAGGTGGCCCCGTTCCATCTCGTGCAATCCGGCGATCGTCGTCCCTCCCGGTGAGGCCACCATATCCTTGAGCCTGGCCGGGTGCTCGCCGGTCTCCAGGACCATCCGGGCAGCACCGAGCAGCGTTTGGGAGGCAAGGCCGAGGGCCACCTCGCGTGGGAGCCCCATCTTGACGCCTCCGTCAGCCAGGGCCTCGATGATCAGAAAGAGATAGGCCGGCCCGCTTCCGCTGAGACCAGTCACGGCGTCCATCAGCCGTTCTTCCACGACGACCACCTTGCCCACCGACTCGAAGATCACACGGGCGAGGCGTTCGTCTTCAACCAAGACATTTCCCCCCATCGCAAGGGCCGAAACCCCGGCCTGCACAACGGACGGGGTGTTCGGCATGCACCGGACCACCCGGACTCCGGGCGTCAAATGAGACACAATGCGGGCGATCGGATAGCCGGCGGCCACGGAGAGAAGCAATTTGGCTTCGGTCAACACCGGGCGGAGATCGTTAAGGACCTGATCCAGCACCTGGGGCTCGACCGCGAGGATCACGACATCGGCCCAGGCTACAGCCGCCTCGTTCTCGGAGCCTATCCGTACCTGATACCGGGCTTTCAACCGATCGAGCCGATCCTCAACGACATCCGTGGCATGGATGTCGTCAGGCTTCACGACGCGGGTGGCCAGCATGCCTGCAACCAGGGCCTCGCCCATATTGCCGGCCCCGATGACCGCGATTTTCTTGTTCTTGAGTGGCATGCCCGTCTAAGATAGAGAGAGGGTTGGTTGCGGGGAAGGGATTCGAACCCTTGACCTTCGGGTTATGAGCCCGACGAGCTACCAGACTGCTCCACCCCGCGACGGTATCCTAAACAACCGGCCTCCAAGTGTCAAGGCGAACACCAAGCTGCTCATCGGCGTGAATTGACTCCACCCGGTCCACCCCCTATCATAAATTTCTATGGGAGATCCGATGCGCATCGTCTTTATGGGGACCCCCGACTTTGCGGTCCCTTCCTTGCAAGCCTTGCTGGACGCCGATCCCAACACCGTCGGCCTGGTCGTCGGTGTCGTCACGCAACCCGATCGCCCCAAGGGCCGTGGCGGCCGCCTGACCCCGTCTCCGGTCAAAGCCCTGGCACAGCGAGCAGGTCTTCCTGTCCTCCAACCTTTGAAGATGAAAGACCCGGCTTTCCTGGAGACCTTGCGCGCGTGGGCACCCGACTTGATCGCCGTCACGGCCTTCGGTCGGATCCTGCCGCCGGTCGTCTTAGACCTTCCGCCGAAGGGATGCGTCAACGTGCACGGCTCGCTGCTCCCCAAGTACCGCGGCGCCGCCCCGATCCAATGGGCCGTCATCAACGGCGAGACCGAGTCCGGCATCACGACGATGCTGATGGATCCCGGTATGGACACGGGCCCCATGCTGCTGCGCGAGGCGATCCCGATCCTCCCGACCGACACGGCCGGCGAGCTCGCAGCGCGGCTGGCTCCCATCGGCGGCCGGCTGTTGGTTGAGACGATCGTGAGGTTGAAGAAGGGCACGATCACGCCGACACCACAGGACAACACGCAAGCCTCGCTCGCGCCGATGCTGAAAAAAGAAGAAGGCGCCGTGGACTGGCACGGCGAGGCCATCGCGCTGGCCAACCGCGTGCGCGGCCTGACTCCCTGGCCGGGCGCTTACACCTACTACGGGAACGAGCGATGGCAGATCTGGCGAGCGGAGCCGGAGGATACCGGCTGTGCCGTCGCCGAACCCGGGACCGTCCTGGAAGCCACAAAGACGGCGATCCGCATCGCCACCGGCAGGGGCTCGCTCCTGATCCGGGAACTTCAATCCGCGTCCGGCAAGCGCCTCACGGTTCAGCAATACCTCGCAGGCCATCCGGTAAAGGTTGGAATCTTACTCACATGCGAGCCTCCTGATGCTCCAGCATAGGTAAAACGCACGGCGTACCCCTTGCGACCTGTGGGGGCGGTAGTCTATAGTACGATTCCAATGAACTCCCGAGTAAAAATCGCCCCTTCCATCCTTTCCTCCGACTTCGCGCACCTGGCCGACGAGATCGCCGCCGTTGAAAAGGGCGGGGCGGATATGGTGCACGTGGATGTCATGGACGGCCACTTCGTGCCGAACCTGACGATCGGCCCCCCGATCGTCGAGGCGATCCGTAAGGTCACCACGCTCCCGCTCGACGTGCACCTCATGATGACGAACCCTGACGGCTACATCGGGGAGTTCGCCGAAGCGGGGGCCAACTACCTCACGGTCCACGTCGAGACCTGCCCGCATCTCCATCGCACGATCCAGTCCATCAAGGAGAAAGGCGTCAAGGCAGGGGTCACCTTGAATCCGGCCACTCCCCTCTCCAGTGTGGAGGCTATCCTTCCGGAGGTGGACCTGCTGCTGATCATGTCGGTCAACCCCGGCTTCGGCGGCCAGCGGTTCATTCCCAGAGTCATGGACAAGATCCGTCAGGCGCGCGCGATGATCGCGCAGACCGGCCGGCCGATCCTGCTCGAGGTGGACGGCGGCGTCAAGGTGGACAACGCAGGCGCAATCGTGGCGGCCGGCGCGGACATCCTGGTCGCCGGCTCGGCCATCTTCGAAGCCCCGGGCCGCGATTACCGGAGCGCGATCGCCAAGATGCGCGCTGCTGGCGCCGCTCACGGCAAGACCAGCAACGCCGCCGGCCAGCCCGCCTCGGCGAGAACACCCACCGGTTCTTCCCATAAGGCCCGCCGATGAAGGATGTGGCGGCGCTCGCCGAGAGCCTTCACCCCCACGAAGCGAAAGTCCTGCGGAGATTTAGCGCGAGTTATCCTCTTGGTGAGGAACTTATTGCCAGTGATACTGGGCTCGAGATTGCCCAGGTGAGTGCGGCCCTGGGTCGGTTACAACTGAAAGGGCTCGTTAATATTGTCGACACTCATCAGCTTCAGGCTGTGTCGCTGACCCCAACCGGTCATCGATATGCAGAGCGCGGCTCTCCCCTCCATCGAGTTCTCACATTTTTGCAACAAGCCACTTCGCTGGGAACAACCCGCACGATTAAAGACATCCAGTCTGAGGAAGGACTAGCTCCGGGCCAGATCAGTGGCGTCATCGGAGAACTCAAGCAGGAGCAAGTGATCGAGATAGCTCCGGGCGGGGTGCTGAAACTGACCGGCAAAGAATCGAAAATTGCCAAGTTGCTCGAACAATTGCTTCAACGGTTGAAGGCAAAGGAAGTTGGGGAAACGCTTGATTTTCTAATTCAGGAATTCGAAGGCGAACCCGTTCTCACAGTCATTGAGAAATTCTCCCAGAAACGTGGAAGCCCTAACGAGCCATTCCGCCTCGACGTCCGCGAGAAATCTCGCTTCAGTACGACACCGCTGGGTAAAGCCGTAGCACAATTGGTGGCTGACCGCGCAGTTCAAGTAGAGGTTGGGCAGGTGACGCCGGAGATGCTCAAGGACGGGAGCTGGCGGAACACGCGCTTCCGCAAGTACACGATCGGCCTCAAGCCCTCACGCATTCCCGCAGGTAAGAAACACCCCTATCGGGAGTTCCTCGATCTGGTCAAGGCCAAGCTCGTCGGCATGGGATTCGAGGAGATGCGCGGGCCGTTGGTCGAGAACGAGTTCTGGGACATGGACGCCCTTTACATGCCGCAGTTCCATCCCGCGCGCGACACGCACGACGTCTATTTCGTCAAGGACCCGCCGCACTCGGCCAAAATTCGCGATCCCTTCCTCAAGCAGGTGTCGCAGGCGCATGAGACCGGCTGGAAGACCGGCTCCACCGGCTGGGGATACAAATTCGACCCGATGCGGACGCGCCGCCTGGTGCTGCGCAGCCAGGGCACGGCCGTGTCCGCGCGCACCATGGCCGACGGCCCGAAGATTCCCGGCAAGTATTTTTCCATCGCCCGGTGCTTTCGCTACGACCAAGTGGACGCCACGCACGCTACCGACTTCTTCCAGATCGAGGGAATCGTCCTGGGGCCGGACATCAATTTTCGCACCCTGCTGGGCCTGCTCACCCTGTTCGCCCGTGAGGTAGCTCAAGCACAGGAGAGCCGCTTTCTACCCGCCTACTTTCCGTTCACCGAGCCTTCCGTCGAGCTCCACGTGCGTCACCCGCGCCTGGGCTGGATGGAGCTCGGCGGCGCCGGCCTGTTCCGCCCGGAAGTCACACGGCCGCTCGGCGTGGACGTCCCGGTGATCGCCTGGGGACTCGGCCTCGACCGCATGGCCATGGTCGCCCTGGAGATTCACGATATCCGCGACCTCTTCTCCGCCAACCTCGAAATGATCCGCTCCAAACGGGTCCAATACTGATGCCGACCATCTCGGTTCATCGCAAAGACCTCGACCGGCTGATCGGCCGACGCGCGACGGACAAGGATCTCGACATGTGGCTCCCGCTGGTCAAAGGCGAAGTGAAGGATCACGACGCCGCCACGGGGGAGATGCGGATCGAGCTGCAGGACTCCAACCGACCGGACCTTTGGTGCGTGGAAGGCATCGCGCGCCAGATCCGGTGCAAGCTGGCCGGGAAGCCGGACGCCTATCCCTATCTGAAGGCAACGAAAGGCCGCCGCGACCAGGTCATTGTCGAAAAGGGTCTGGAACGCGTGCGGCCGTTCATCGGCGCCTGCAAGGCCCGCGGCTACAAGGTGACGGACGAGGGTCTGGCCCAGCTCATCCAGGCCCAGGAGAAACTCGCCGATATCTTCGGGCGAAAACGCCGCACGATCTCCATCGGCTTGTACCGCCTCCGACCGATCGTCTTCCCGGTGGCCTACGCCCTTGCCGACTCCGACAGGACGAAGTTCCGCCCGCTCGGGTACGACGACCGCATGAGCTTGCGGGAGATTTTAGAAATCCATCCCAAGGGTGTCGAGTACGCGCCGATCCTGGCCGGCCACGACCGGCTCCCGCTGCTCCGCGACGCCAAGGGCGAGGTGCTGTCCTTCCCACCCATCATCAACAGCCGAGACCTCGGCGAGGTCCGCGCGGGCGATGCGGACCTGTTCATCGAAGTAACCGGAACCGATTTCCGCATGGTCATGCTGGCGGTGAACATCTTCGCCGCCAACCTGCACGATCGAGGGGCGACCATCGAGCCGGTGGACATCGTCTATCCCTACAAGACGGAGTGCGGCCGCACGGTGCGGATGCCGCAGGCCTTCGGCCGTCCGCGCAAGGTGACACGGACCGAGATCGCCAAGGCCCTGGGGACCGAGCTGTCCGCCAAGGAGATCCGCGCCAGTCTCATCTGCTATGGCTACGCGGTGACGGGCTCGGGAGAAAGCCTAAGGGTCACCATGCCGGCCCATCGCAACGATCTAATGCATCCAGTGGACATCATCGAGGACGTGGCCATCAGCCGCGGCTATGGGACCTTCAGTCCGATCATGCCCTCGGCCTTCACCGTGGGCGGGCTCACGCGGATCGAGCAGCTCTCGGACAAGGTGCGGGAGCTGATGGTGGGCTTCGGCTTCCAGGAGATCATCTCCAACATCCTGGGCTCTCGCGAGGATCTCATCACCCGGATGCGCCTGACCGCCGAGCACCCCGACTCCCGCTCGGTGGAAATCGAAAACGTCCTGTCGCAGAGCGGCGAGTGCCTGCGTCGGTGGATCCTGCCGTCGTTGCTGCGCGTGGAGGCCGCCTCAGCTCGGAGCTTCTATCCCCACTTCCTGTTTGAGGTCGGGGAGGTCGCGCGCCCGGACTCCACAGCCGAGACCGGCAGCGTGACGGAGGTTCGGCTTGGCGCGCTGTCGGCCCACGCCGACGCGAGCTTCTCGGAAACCCATTCGTTCCTCGACCTCTTGTGCACCTACCTGAACAGGCCCTACCGCCTGGAACCCGCCACTCACCCTTCGTTCATCGAAGGTCGTGTCGGACGGATCGAGTTCGGAGGAACACCGGTGGGCTTGATCGGCGAATTGCACCCGGACGTGCTGGAGCGCTGGCAAATCGCCATGCCCTGCAGCGTCTTCGAGCTGGCGATCAACCCGCTGTTGTAATCCACCCATGAAGAAGTTGCTGCTCATCAGCGCCGTCGGTGTTGCCGGCCTTCTCGTTCTCATTGCCGTCGTCCTCCTGGCCCTCCCCTACATCACGAATCTTGAAACCGTCCGCAGTCAGGTGGCCACGGCGGCCTCGACCACGCTTCAGCGTCAAGTCACCCTCGCCCGCCTGAGCCTACGGGCCATTCCAAGTCCCGGACTTCAAATCGGCGGCCTGCGCATCGCCGAGCGAGACGGATCCCCGATCACTGTCGCGGACCAGATCATCATAGAGGTCAAGCTGGCGCCTTTGCTCAAACGAGAGCTCGTCGTGGATCGGATCATCGTGAAGCAGCCCAAGATCACCCTCACCCGCAGAGCCGACGGCTCGTTGAACCTGCCGCTGCCGGCGGCCGCCCCCACCGCTCCTGCGCCATCCGGCGCTCCTGCCGCAGGCGGCCCTCCGTCGGTGACAGTGGCATTGGAAGAAGCCCGTGTCGAGGATGGCGCGGTGACTATCCGAGACCAGATACAACCGGGAGGGCCCCCGCTCGTTCAGGCCCAGGGACTGGAAATCGTGTTGAACCATGTGTCATTCGCGCCCGCACCCGCGACAGCCGCCGATCCCAAGTCTGCAGCCCCGCCGTTCCTCCAACGGCTCACAGTCGGAGGGACCGTGGAACTTCGCGAGGGACTGTACCAAGCGTTCAAAGTCGAGGACGTCAGCACGAACGTTGCGATCAAGGACAGCGTCGTGCGCCTCGACGGGATCTTGGTCAAGCTGCTCGGCGGGAAAGGGAGCGGAAGAGCCGTCGCCAACCTGAGCGGGACGGCCCCGGAGTACGAGACGAACATCAAGCTGGATGCGCTCCAGATGGACAAGCTCTACGAAGCGATGGGCATGCTGCCGGGTCTCATCACCGGCACGGCTTCGACCCAGGAGGCCATCACTGCGCGCGGGCACACGCCGGATGACTTCCAGCGCACCCTGACGGGGTCGGTCCGCTTCGAGATCAAGGACGGGTCCATCCGGAAGATGGACGCCCTCGGCAAAATCCTGTCGGTCCTGAACATGAAACGGTTGCTTAGCGGGAAGCTGCCGGACGTGAGCCGCGAGGGCGTCCCGTTCGACAGCATCGCCGGGACGCTCCGGTTCAAGAACGGGCTGATGACGACCGATGACCTGAAGCTGCAGGGCGGCGTCCTAAACGCCGACGTCAAGGGAACCTTCAACCTGCCGGACAAGCAGATGAAGATGGTTGTCTCCGCGCTGGGTACCGATTTCGATGTGCAAGGGACGGTCGGCAGTCCGGCTGTGTCGTCTCGTGCGGTGAAGGGATTAGAGAAAGATGTCGGCGGGTTGCTGGAAAAGGGCTTGGGATTGTTTCGGTAAGGAACGGCGGAGCGGTAGGGGCACGGCATGCCGTGCCACTACACCGCATTAGACCTTGGCAAGTTGGCCCTTGGCCGTTTCGACGAGTTTGGCAAAGCCGGCCGGATCGTGGATTGCTATATCCGACAGCACCTTGCGGTCCAGATCGATCCTTGCCTTCTTGAGGGCGTTCATAAACCGGGAATACAGGACCCCATGCGCCCGGCAGGCGGCGGTGATGCGCGCAATCCAGAGCCGCCGGAAGTCGCGCTTGCGGTTGCGGCGATCGCGATAGGCATACTGCTGCGCCCTGTCCACGGCCTCGGTCGCGGTCCTGAACAGTTTGCTTTTCGCACCGTAATACCCTTTGGCGAGCTTGAGTCTTTTTTTATGACGTGCGCGGGTCTTGGTCCCGCCTTTGGCCCGTGGCATGGTGTCGTGTTCTCCTTCGTTGTAATGCCTGGTGCTGTTTAACTCCGCATGAGCGCGGCAATTCGATACACATCGCCCGGGGCCACTGGCGTGGATTTGCTGAGCCGGCGCTTTCGCCCAGGAGCTTTGCTGGTGAGGATGTGCCGCTTGTTGGCCTGATTACGCATCAGCTTTCCCGTCCCGGTCTTCCGAAACCGTTTCTTCACGCCGCTGTTGGTTTTGAGTTTCTGTTTCGCCATGATCTTCTCCAAAGGACGTTTATTTGGGCGCAATCAACATCACCAGGAATCGCCCTTCCATCCTGGGCTGTTGCTCAATTTGTCCGCAGCCTTCCAATGCGGCAAGCACCTTGTCCAACACCGACCGGCCCATCTGTTGGTAGGCCATCTCTCGGCCTCGAAAGGTCACCGTGACTTTCGTTTTGTTCCCGTCGGCCAGGAATTCTTTCATTTGGCGGACCTTCGTCTCCAAATCGTGCTGATCGGTCCGAGGCCTCAGCTTGATTTCCTTAAGCTGGGTGCCCTTCTGATGCTGTTTGGCGGTGTGGGCCTTCTTGTTGAGTTCGTATTTGTACTTCCCGAAGTCCATGATCTTGCAGACCGGCGGCTGCGACATCGGCGCCACCTCCACAAGATCATATCCGAGCTCTTCCGCTTTCCGTAAGGCATCCGGCGTCGCCAGAATGCCGAGCTGCTCGCTCTCCGGGCCGATGACACGCACCGGGGTGACCCGGATCTCTCTATTGACCCTCAGCTTTTGAACTGCGATTGGGCACCTCTCCTTTCAATCAGGGTTCATTGCTTGGGCAGGAGGGCCGACGGCCTGCGCTCCTCGACGTCTTTCTTCAGGTATTCCAGGAAGGCCTCGACCGGCATTGTTCCGACGTTGGCCCCTCCGCGCGTGCGGACGGACAGCGTCCCGTCCTGGACCTCACGATCTCCCGCCACCAGCATATAGGGCACCTTGGCCTTTTCGGCTTCCCGGATTTTCAAACCCATCTTCTCCCGGCGGAGGTCGGCTTCGACGCGATAGCCGGCCTGGGCCAGCCGGTTCCTGACGCCTTCGGCATACGCCGCCTGCTTGTCCGTGATCGCGATGACGACGGCCTGCACGGGCGCCAGCCAGGTGGGGAACGCGCCGGCGTAATGTTCGATTAACACGCCGAAGAAGCGTTCGAGCGACCCCATGAGCGCGCGGTGAATCATGATCGGCCGGCGAACCCGACCATCCTCACCCACGAACTCCAGCCCGAAGCGTTCCGGATTGTTGAAGTCCACCTGCACCGTCGAGCACTGCCACGAACGACCCAGGACATCCTTGATCTTCATGTCAATCTTGGGGCCGTAGAAGACCCCTTCGCCGCGATCAATGCCATAGGGTACGCCCCGTTTCTTGAGCGCCGCCTCCAGCGCGCCGGTGGCCTGCGCCCACGCCTCTTCAGACCCCACGGCCTTTTCGGGTCGGGTCGAAACGCACACCTTGTATTCGGTGAACCCGAAGGTCTGGAGCACGAAGATGGTGAAGTCCAGGACACGGGAGACTTCGTCTTCAATCTGGTCCGGGCGGCAGAACAGGTGCGCATCGTCCTGCGTAAAGCCCCGCA
>Ga0137796_10000150_pt1 | contig 42263 bp, 48 predicted proteins | sample OV2TP3_FD_97704 | JGI IMG/M metagenome (GOLD analysis project Ga0137796, IMG submission 97704) | reverse complement strand
CAAATCCTTCAACAGATGGCGTCCTTGCCTCCGGATCAGCAGGAACGGGTGCTGGCCTTTGCAAAGAGCCTCTCTCCGGCTTCCGGTAGGCTGTCAGGCAAGGATCTGCTTAAGTTCAAGGGACGCATTGAAAAAGCCGATCTGCAAGTGATGGCTAAGGCGATCGAGGAGGGGTGCGAGAGGATAGACCGGAGTGAGTGGTAGTTTCCTCCTTGACACGAATATAGTCATCGGTCTGTTTGCCCAGGAAGAATCAATTCAAGCCCGCCTCTCTGAATCCGACCACGTGTTCCTGTCTAGCATCGTGTTAGGCGAGCTTTACTTCGGGGCTTACAAGTCAGCGCATGCCGACGAGAATATTCGCCGAATTGACGAACTGGCGAAAGCCAGCGCTGTACTGGCCTGCGATGCAGTTACCGCGATCCACTACGGCCGGATCAAGAAGAACTTGCGAGACAAAGGAAAACCACTGCCGGAGAACGATATCTGGATCGCGGCCCTGGCGCAGCAACACGGCTTGACGGTCGTATCTCGGGATCAGCACTTTCAAGAGATCGAGAACCTGCCGGTCGAGGTGTGGTAAGGAGCTACCCCATGTCCAAACAGCAACCTATTGCGACCAAGCCAAACATCAAAACCCTCTGCGGCATGCTCAAAAGCAAGACCTCCGCCACCAAGGCCTTGCTCAAAGAGCGCGCCAAAGACAAGAAACGGGAGGATGTCAGGCTGACGCCACGCTAACCGGCGCGCGCCGTTTTTGCGCGCGTCCGTGTTGAGCGAGTGGTTAGGCCCTGATGACCCTGATCTTTGATAAGCCGTACCTGCAAACGGTACCCCAGGGCCGACGCGTACCGCTTGAGTGTCGCGATAGAAGGTGACGGCTTCCCGATAGCGGACTCGAGCCGCGCCACAGCGGATTGAGTCGTACCGATCCGGGCTGCCACCTCGGCCTGGGTAAGTCCGGTTGCGGCTCGGGCCTTCAGGATCTCGTCCAGAAGCTCGAATTCCTCAGCAAGCACATCGTACTCGCGCCGCACGTCCGCGCGCGCAAGCGCCCGGGCTTTGAAGTCTTTAAGGCTGTTCCGCATCTTTCACCTCTTTCATGCGCTTTCGCGCGATCTCGAGTTCTTTCTGTGGGGTCTTCTCAGACTTCTTGATGAACTGGTGCAGCATGACGATCCTTCGTCCGACGAGTGTGCAGTAGAACACTCGCGCTAGACCTTCCGCCGCCTTGAGCCTGAGTTCGAACAGGCCGTCACCCATGGCCCGGGTGTGCGGCATACCGAGGTCGGGGCCGTACAGTTCCATTCGTTCGGCATACCGAAGAAAGCGCGCCACGAAACCGGCAGGCAGATGAAGCAACTCGTTCTGGAACGCTGCGCTGTAGAACGTGACCCGCCAGTTCACCACTGTGATTATAGCAAATATGCTATTGTAAGGCTAGCCAACGGCGGCAGGGCCTGACGCCGGCGCTCAGCGGCGGGCCGAGCCCGCAGGGCGAGGACCGTCCACTGGAACCACTTGTTGGGCGGATCTCGCCAATGCCGGCCAGAGTTGACTTGTGCTGCTCGCCTGCTCTCCATATGTCACGGCACGATGGCAAGGAACAGAAACACGGCGAACAAAACCAGGTGCACGGCTCCCTGAAGCACCGTGGCACGCCCCCTGGCAAGGGTTATCGCCGAAATCAGCAGGGTCAGAGCCAGCAGCGTGGTCTCCTTGGGGGGCAGGCCGAGCTCCAGCGGCAGCCGCAGAACAATGGAAGTGACCGCCACAGCCGGTATGGTCAGGCCGATGGTGGCGAGCGCGGAGCCCAGCGCGAGATTGAAGCTGGTCTGCATGCGATTGCGAAGGGCCGCCCGCACGGCCGCCCAGGTTTCGGGCAGCAGGACCAGGAGCGCGATGACGATGCCGACGACGGCGTGCGGCGCCGATGCCGCCGTGACAGCGGCCTCGATGCTTGGCGCAAGTGTCTTGGCCATGCCAACGACCGCCACAAGAGAGAAAAACAGAAGCGCAAGGCTCATCAGCGCCACGGGAACCGGGGGCGGGGTCGCGTGCGCATCCTCGGACTCCACCCCGACGGGCAGAAAGTAGTCCCGATGGCGCACAGTCTGCACGAAGACGAAAACCGCGTAGAGCGTTAGCGAGACCACACCAGCAAAGGCAAGTTGCGTGGGTGAGAACGTTGGCCCGGGCGTGGAGGTTGTGTAGGAGGGTAGCACCAGCGTCAAAGTCACGAGCGTGGCAAGCACCGAGAGCGCGGGGTTGACGCCCTCGACCCGGAAGGCGAGCACGCGATGCCGCAAGGCCCCCAGCAGCAGGCACAGGCCCGCGACACCGTTGCAGATGATCATCACGGTTGCGAACACCGTATCCCGGGCCAGCGCGCTGGTCGCTGCGCCGCCGGAAGTCATCAACGAGAGGATCAGCGACACCTCGATGACGGTGACCGCCAAGGCCAGAATCAGCGTGCCGAAAGGTTCGCCGACACGCAACGCGACGACTTCGGCGTGGTGCACGGCGACGAGTACGGCCGCGACCAGCGCGGCAGCGACGAAGGGGACAAGAATCCAGTCCAGCGGACGCCCCCAAACTGCGGCGAGCACGGCGCAGGCTGCCACCGGCACGGCAAGGCTCCAGATGGGCATGCCGAAAAATACTCTACGGATCACGATAGATACGCCCAACTATGGATTATCTGGTTCCGTGTAAAACCCCAGTTTTTCCCTCCCGCAGCATAAGCCCCCTACGGTTCTCCCGGTATGGTAGCCGAGAAGGGATGTTATTTCCAGTAGTTCCACCATCTGGGCTCATTCCGGCACGTGTCATATATGGTTCCGTATAAGTCCCCCGGCCCTTCCGCGGATTCACAGCGAATAGACGGGACTTCGCACGCCTTTGCCACCCCTGTTCAAGACGTGGGTGTAGAGCATCGTGGTACTGACCTCCTTAGGAGACACCTTGATGCGCCGGAAGGTTGAAGAAGGGGAGAGGGTCTGTTGGAGACCCTTCGACAAGCTCAGGGCGAACGGGATGGGAGCGAAACAGGAATGAAGGTCAGAGCCGGAGCGCGTCGGTGACTTCGGCCATGGTCCGGGAGGCGACGGTGAGCGCCCGTTGGGTGCCCGCTTCGATGATGTCGTCCACTCGTTTCGGCTGCTGCACCAGCTCGCGGCGTTTCTCCCAGATCGGAGTGAGATGACCCACCAAGGCGTCAGCCACGAGCTTCTTGCAATCAATGCACCCGATCGCGGCCGACCGGCATTCCTGGTTGACCTGAGTGATGACGGCCTGGGCCGAGATGGACTTGTGCAGGGTGAAGACCGGGCAGACATCCGGATTCCCTTTATCGGTCCGCCGCACGCGTGCGGGGTCGGTGACCATCGTTTTGAGCTTGGCCCGGACCTGGGCTTCGGAGTCCGAAAGGTTGATCGTGTTGTTGTAGCTCTTGCTCATCTTCCGGCCGTCCGTGCCGGGCACTTTGGGGATTTCCGTGAGCAGGGCCTGCGGTTCAGGGAAGATCGGCTTGTAGAGGGAGTTGAACCGGCGGGTGATCTCCCGTGTCAGTTCGAGGTGAGGGAGCTGGTCCACACCCACGGGCACCAGGTCACCCTTGTACAACAAGATATCCGCGGCCTGGAGGACGGGGTAGCCGAGAAAGCCATAGGTTGACAGGTCTCGGCCCTCGATGTTCTCCCGCTTCTCCTTGTACGTCGGGTTCCGCTCCAGCCAGGGCACCGGCGTGATCATGGAGAGCAACAGGTGCAGGACCGCGTGCTCCGGGACCCGCGATTGGATGAAAAGGGTGGACCGCTCGGGGTCGAGCCCGGAGGCGAGCCAATCCACGAGCATTTCGCGGACGTATTCCCGGATGCGGGAGGTGTCCTCGTAGTTGGTGGAGAGGGCGTGCCAGTCGGCGATGAAATAGAAGCATTCGTGGTCGGCTTGGAGGCGCCGGAAGTTCTCGAGCGCCCCTAGGAGGTTTCCCAGGTGCATCGGGCCGCTGGGCTGCATGCCGCTGAGGACGCGTTTGGCCATCGAGTGTCCGCGCGCGTTACGAGGCGAAGGTGGAAATGATCGTCGCCGTCAGCGTGTTCACCAAAGGCCCCATGATCGTTCGGAACACGTGTATTTGCGGGTCGGCGATGACCAGGAAAAAGATGATCAGCATCCCGTAAGGCTCTAAGCGACTGAGCGTCTCGGCCTGTCGGGGGGGCAAGATGTTGACCAGGATCCGGCCTCCGTCCAACGGCGGGATGGGAATGAGGTTAAACACCATCAGAACCACGTTGATCATGACCGAATACATGCTCATCCACGCCAACGGCACGAGGATCATGCCCTCAAGGTCGTGCCGGGGGGCCAGGGTGCCGCGCGCGGAGATGGAATCGGCGACGGTCGGGTCGAGGGCGAGGATCATGCTCAGTCCCAGCGCGCTCGCGATGGCCAGCGCGAGGTTCATGCCGGGGCCCGCGGCGGCCACGAGCGCCATGTCCCGGCGCGGGTTGCGGAGATTCCAGGCGTTGACCGGGACGGGCTTCGCGTACCCGATGAGAACCCCGGTGGGAAAGACCAGGCACAGCAACGGTAGGACCACGGTGCCGAAGGGATCAATGTGGGCGAGGGGGTTCATCGTCAGCCGTCCCTCCAGCCTGGCCGTGGAGTCTCCGTAGTAGTTCGCCACCCAGCCGTGGGCGTACTCATGCAAGACCATGGCCAGCAGCAGCGGCAAGGCCATGTACGAGATGGTATGGAGAATGTAGCCGATCTGGTTCATCGTACGTCATTCACCGGAACGACCCTGCACCGACACGAACTTGCCGTTCTTGACCTGGATGAGCTCATAGCGCCGCTCCAGGTGTCCGGCGGGGGACATCGTGAGCGGCCCGGTGAGGCCGGGCAGGTTCTTCGCGGCCTTCAGGCTCTCCCGCAGGGCCCGGCCTGTGGTGGCTCCCTTGCGAATGGCGTCCAGCACCAGCCGGGTCGCCTCGTAGGCCTGGGCCGCGAACGCCGTGGGAGGGTCGTGGAACCGCTTCACGTACCGCTCGACAAAGTTTCGCACAGCGGGGTCAGGACTGTCCACGGAAAAACTATCGGCGAAGACGGCGTCCTCGACCGCTCGGGCGCCGATCCGTAGCAGTTCCGTGGAATTCATGCTGTTGGTGCCGAGAAGGCCGACCTTGGCTGCGTAGAACATCACCTGCCCGGCGATCAGGCCGACCTTTTCGGCCTCGCCGGGGAGGAAGATGGCATCGAACCCCGGCACATAGACTTTGATGTCCTTGCCCTTCCTTGTCGAGGGCTCGAGTTTCCCGTGTCGCTTGAGGTCCGCCGCCATGATTCGTTTGATCGGGGGGCCGAAATCGTTGTCCTCGGCTCCGTAAGTGTCGGTCGCGATGATCTCTCCGCCGAGTCGGCGGATCTCCTCGGCGAAGATCTGAGTCATCTCGGTGCCGTAAGCGTCTCCTGGGGCCAGCACGCAGAAGCGATTCCAGCCCAGCGGTCCGGTGGCGTATGCGGCCAGTTCGCGCACGAGGGCGCGGTTGTTGACGGCGGCATTAAAGAGGTGCCGGCTGAGGCGCTGGACGTCGGTGAGGGTCGCCGTCGGCGTGATGAAGACCACTTCGTGTGAGTCGGCGGCGGCGGCGACGGCCTTGACTTCGCGGCTCAGCAAGGGACCGATGACGGCGACCGGTCGGTAGTCCTCCAGCAGGTCGTCGCGCTCGAGCGCCAATCGCTTGGCATCGCTCTCCGTGTCTTTCGTGACGAGACCCACGGCGAGGGGAGGGTTGGCTTCGGCGGCCTGGTCCAGGGCCACCTTGATTCCGTTCAGGACTTCGTTGCCGTACGGGCTCATCGAGCCGGAGAGCGGGAGCAGCGCTCCCATGAGCATGCTCTTGGCCTTGAGCTTCTTACGCAGGGCGGTCAGCGCGCCCGTCACCGTTGCCGTTTGCTCATGCCGGGGGTATCGCGCCAGGAACTCCCGTGCCGTCCGCGTGACTTTGTGGTCCTCGCCGGAGGAGGCATACAAATCCAACAAACGTAGCAACGCCATGTCCCCCGGGAAGGCCTGCGCGTACCGGTCCGCGATGCGGCGGAGGTCCTGCTCGCCGATCTTGGTTTTGATGAGGTCTCTCACGCGGTCCTCGACCTGGCGCCGGTTGTCCTCGGCTGAGAGCATGCGCGCCTCGATGGCGGAGTCAATGGCCCGCGGATAGTCCTGCTTGACGAGGTACACCTCTTCGAGTTGGTACAGGATCACCAGTTTGCCGGCGGGGTCCGATGTCTGTTCTTTGGCCTCGATCAACAAGGGGAGGGCGGCGTCCGGCTGACCGGCTGACACAAGTCCGACGGATAAGGCCAGCCGCGCGGGCAGGGCAAACTCCGACGACGGGTACTCTTCCAAGAGACGCCGGTAATATGAATTCGCCTCTTCCGGGAGGTGCAGGCTGGAGAGGACCTGTCCGAGCAGCAGATAGGCCTCGGGGACATGCGCGCTTTCAGGGGAGGCGGCGATCAACTTTTGGAGCGCCTCGACGGCCGGCTCGGGTTTGCCTGCCTGCATCAACCTCTTCGCCTTCTCGATTTGAGCCTTGGCCTGTTCCTCCGGCTTATTCGAGAGGGCTGGTTGCCCCCACAGGGCGTTCCCGCCGGTTCCGATCAGCAAGCCCATCGCTGCGATCGCGACGATAAAAAGTTGCCGGACTCGGTCAGGGGCAGGTAATACTGGCCGCAACAACATCAGTCGGCGGGAAATCCAGGGCGTGCGTACATGCGGTACGGTCACTATAGGGGCGGGGGATCATGAAGTCAAGGCGGGTGTATGGTACACTTGAACACGACAATGGAGTAAGGATATATGCGGTTTGGAAGCCAGGCATGGGTGATAACGCTTTTGCTGTCGGCGGGAATTTCCTACGTCGCTGCAGCCTCCAGCGACCTGCCTCAAGAGATTACGGCCAAAGACGGCACGCCCATGGTGCTCGTCCCGGCAGGGGACTTCTGGATGGGTCTCCCGGAGGGGGTTGGACTGGACGACGAGCAGCCGCGTCATAAGGTCTTTTTGGACGCCTACTACATTGATAAGTTTGAGGTCACAACCGAGCAGTACGCCAAGTTTCTGGAGTTCACAGGCTGGGACAAACCGGCCAACTGGAACCTGGTCAAGCTTCCGGACCACGGGACGCGCCCTGTGGTCGGGGTCAATTGGGGCGATGCCGACGCGTATTGCCGGATCAGCGGCCGGCGACTGCCGACTGAGGCGGAGTGGGAAAAAGCCGCGCGCGGCACGAACGAACGGAAGTATCCGTGGGGAGATACTCGGCCGCATCCGACGCTTGCTTTGTTCGGTCTAGGAACCCGGTTTTCGTATGATCTCCTGAAACCCATCGGCAGCTATCCGATGGGACAAGGGCCGTATGGAGCCTTCGACTTGGCCGGCAACGTGTCGGAGTGGGTTCAGGACTGGTACGATGGCGAGTACTATCGCGACGCTCCCGAGCAGAACCCCCCTGGGCCGATCCGCGGCCAGTACAAGATTGCCCGCGGGGGATCCTGGTCCGATCTGCCGGTCTACCTCCTATCCGCGAGTCGCACCACGAAGATTCCGTCCGGGACGCGCAACGCCTTTATCGGCTTTCGCTGCGCGCAGAGCGCGAAATAACCCTCACTGCAACTGAACCGGTCCCCCCGCGCAATCTTTGTATTCCCCGCTGTGGGAGTTTTCTCCGAGCTTCCAGGAGGTGGGTGTCACCTCGAAGGGATGCCCCTTCCCGGTGTAAAGCTTCGCCTTGTGGATCTGGATGCGGTCTTTGTCCAGAAATTTGACCTCCAGCAGCACTTCTTGGGTTTGGCGCCGGACAAGCTTAATGACTGAAGGCTCGGACAAGGTTTCGAACTCGCCGCGGATGTTTAGATCCAGGCTGCTGTCTGCTATCTTGGCCGCCAGGCCGCCGCTTCGGTCGAAGATGAGACCCCGCAGCGCGGTTTCATTGTAGCGACGGTTGAACTCGAAGGAGAATTGTCCCAACCCGTCAATCTCGATGCTGTTCGTGGCGTTTCGATACTGATTGGAGCCGATGTCAAAGTCCATGCCGTTGCCCTTTCTTCAAGCCATTGCTTTCGTCGCCGTGTCCCGCACCTCCCCGAAGATCACTTTGATGGTCTCGCGGAAGTTGTCGGCGATGTGCGGGTCCTCGATCGGCCGGCCCAGGATCTGGATGGCGGCCGCCTCCCCCAGCAGTCTATACGAACCGTTCTTGTCTTCGCCCTTGATCGCCTCGGCGTAAAGCCGGTAGCGGGCCGGGAGGTTTTTCTGGTGTCCGTCTGCGATCTCCTGCCCCGCTTGGGTCGCGACGTGTTGCAGGAGCGTGTTGTGGAAAGCTTTGAGAACGGCCGTGGTCCGATCCGGATCGGTTCCGGAAAAGGTCCCGCATCCCTTCGTGATGGCAAACAGGATGAGGTAGGTCAGCTCCCATTCGGCGGCATTCAGTTGGTCCTGGGTGAGCCCCTTGAGGTCCACGGCCTTGCCGACGTGCTGCTCCAGCCAGTTCTGCTCGACGATGCCGAAGGCCAGATCGGACAGCTCGCGCCCGACCTCCTCCGGCGATGACTGGAGCATGGGTCAGAAAGCCTCGATCTTGCCGAGGCGGCAGTGATCCATCCGAATGAGATGGAAGTGGCCTTGATCGTCGGCGACCAGAAGCCCGGGCAAATTGCCGGATCCTTGCCAGACGACTTCCAGGACGGGATAGGTCGCATCGCGGGTGAACGCCGGATGGGGCTGGCCGGTTCCTTCGGTGATGTCGGTGATGGTGAAGCGCCTCATGCCCGATCCTCGCTGTCGCTGGGTTACCTGGAATTCAGTATACCATGCCGCTCCTCCGAATCAAGACTGAGACAGTTTGACGCTCAGCCGTGAACGTGCTATCAACCTCCCCTTTGTGATTTCCTAACATGAGCACGCGGCAGAAACTTTTTTGGGTGGCTGTCCTGTACTTCGCCGAGGGGTTCCCCTTCGGGATAGTCGTGAAAGTCATCCCGACGTATCTGCGGCTCCAAGAGATAAGCCTCGCCGATATTGGTTTCTTGAGCCTAGCCCGTCTGCCGTGGACACTCAAGTTATTATGGGCGCCGGCGGTTGATCTTTGGGGAAGCCGTCGCACATGGATCTGGGTTTCCCAAGCGCTCATAGGTGTTTCCCTTCTAGGGTTTGCAGCCATGCATCCAGCGAATCTCGTATGGATGGTAGGGGCTCTGCTCGTTATCCTGGCCATCTTCGCGGCTACCCAGGACATCGCCATTGACGCGTATACGATCCAGCTTATGGAGAAGAGAGAACTGGGGCCGGCCAATGGAGTGCGGGTGACGGCTTATCGCTTGGCCCTTATCGGCTCTGGCGGAATATTGATTGCAGCGGCCGATTTCTTCGGTTGGACGGCGGCGTTTATCGGCGCAGCCTTGGTTCTGGCTGGAATCTCTGTGGTGTCGTCTCGGGCGCCCACTTTGGTTTCAGCAGGAGCGCGGGAGGGGGTCATCCCTCCGCCGTCGTTGCAGGAGGCGATCCTCACACCGCTGCGACTGTTTCTCCAGCGTCCCGGATTTTTGGGCGTGGCCGTTTTCGTGTTGACGTTCAAGCTGGGTGACATGGCCCTCGGCCCGATGGTGGAGCCGTTTTGGGTGGATCGTCATTTTAGCTTGAGCGAGATAGCACTGATTCCTGGAACATTCGGGGTTGTGGCCACGATTGCCGGGGCCTTGCTGGGCGGAGGGCTGACCAGCCGATGGGGGATCTTTCGGGCGCTCTGGGTGCTCGGCATTTTCCAGGCGGTCTCCAATCTGGTCTATGCGGCGGCCGCGGCGCTGCCGCCGTCCACGCCGCTCATGTATGCCGCGTCCTTCATCGAGTCGTTCTGTGGCGGCTTGGGGACCGCGCCCTTTCTGGCCTTCCTCATGAGCATCTGTTCGAAGGCTCATGCGGCCACGCAGTACGCTCTCTTGAGCGCACTGTTCGGCCTGACCGGTGCTCTGTCCGGGACGTTCTCCGGCGTGGTGACCGAAGAGTTCGGCTACGCCGCATACTTTACCGCGACGTTTTTCCTGGCCTGGCCGGCGTTTCTCTTGTTGCCGTGGGTAAAAACGTGGGCCGGCGACGAGCGGGAGAGCCAGGGGCGCTGACTTTCCCGCCGTAGCTCCTCACATTACGGGTTGGGGCTTACCTTTGTCGCGTCCTTGATATGCCCTTCCGTCACGCCCTTGCCGACATAACCGGGGTCGGTGACCGTGGGTAAGCGCGAATCGCCTCCGCGCTTCAATTGACGGTCCCCTTCGCCGGCACTTCTCAGTTGGTCCTTCAATTCCTTCGGGGCATCTGCTGCGCCTTTTTCCGCGGCCGCCGCTCCGGTCGCCGTCGTGCCGCCTCCCTCGTTCGGATAACCCTCGAACTTCTTCTTCATCATCGCGGGATTGGCAAGGGCGACGGTGGCAGTGAAGGCGAGAGAGGAGACCACTGCCCCTGCGTAATAAATGGCTTTCATGGTGCGTACCTCCTTATATATGATCGAGCGAGGTTGAAGGGGAACAGGCGATCCGACTAACCTCCTTTCGTGTAATCCAGCCCATGCTCCCGACCGGCTCGGATTATGCGCTTAGTCTGTGCTTCCCACGGCGCGCACGTCAAGACCGACCGAAAATAAAAAGGGGAGGGTCCGGTCAGGACCCTCCCCCGATGCGAACGCTGTCGCCGGCTTATCTTGGCGAGGCGTTGACCTTGGTGGCCTCTTTCACATGATTTTCGGTCACGCCCTTGCCGACGTAGCCTGGGCCCGTGGGCGTGGGCAGGGAACGCGCCTCGCCTCGCTTAAGCGTGTCAACCTGGCCCCCGGAAGCGGAGAGGTTTTGATCCTTCAGCGTCTTAGGAGCGTCTTGTGCGGCCTTCTGCGCAGCGGCCTCGCCGCTCGCCGTCGTCGCCTTCCCCGTCTCGTCGGGGTAGCCTTCGTGTTTCTTCAGCAGCGACGGGTTGGCGAAAGCCGAAGAGACCATGAACATAAACCCTGAAACCAATGCGATCCCAAGCAGTGTGCGTTTCATTGAAACCCTCCTTATTAAAAGAGCCAATTCTAGATGACCCGAAAGAAAGGGGGCCCGCCGAATCACCGCGACCATACCTGATTCGCCGATCCACTGTCAAGAGGCGCGGCGACTAGCGCCGACGGGGGCGATGGCGCCCGCGCCCGCCTGGGCGTGGAGCGGTATGCGCAGGAAGGCGGATGATCACCGTCGTGCCCTGGCCCGGGCCGCTGGCGATCGAGATCTGTCCGCGGTGTTCCTCGATGATTTTCTTGACCGAGGAGAGCCCCAGCCCGGTTCCGGCGGCCTTGGTGGTGAATCCGGGCTCGAAGAGCTTGCCGATATACTCGGTGGGGATCGGGGCGCCGTCGTTCCGGATCGTGATGGCGACCTCATGCCGGCCGCGCACGCCTTTGTGGGGGACCGCCTCGAGATGGATGTGCCCTTCCGGCGTCATGGCCTCCAGGGCGTTCTTGAGAATGCTGAGAAAGACCTGCTGGAGTTTGCCCTCATCCGCCTTGATGGCCGGGAGGACGTCGGAGAACTGCCGTGTGACGGTGATGCGATTCTGCTCCAACTCGCCGGTGATGACCGACACGGCGCTTTCGATGATCTCCGGGATCCGGACCACGCGCGGGCGAAGGTCCAGAGGTTTGGCGTGGTCCAGGATCTCGTTGAGGATGGCCTCGATCCGGGTCAGGTCATGGCAGGCGTTCTCCACTCGCTGCATGGCGCCCACCGTTGGAGTTTCCTCGGAGGCCAGGGTGCCCATGGTCTCTTCCAAGTCCAAGCGGGTCTTGGTCAGCGGCCGCTGGATCTCCTGCTCAAGAAAGACCGTCAGTTCGCGGATCGCCGTTTGCCGTTCCTGGCGGAGCAGGTACTCCCGGGCCTCCAAGGGATCTTGGGCGCTCATTGGGACGTCCGCCTGCAAGAACATTTTGCCGCCCGGCGTTCCGACCGATTCCGTCGCGATGGGGGCTCCCGGTCGGAGACCCACCGTCGTGAGGAAGCCGGCAAGCCGCTCCAGCAAGGCGGTTGCCGCGCGTGTCATGTCGGTGTGATAGAGATTCGGTGTCCGAGAACCCAGCGCGATTGTTCCGATGAGATCTGATCCTCTCCGCAAAGGGAGCACCAGCGCCGTCTTGAACTTGTCCTTGTAGAGTTCCTTATAGTCCAGGAACCGTCCCTGGGTTGAGGCTAGGTCGCGGTCGAGCCTCGGTTTCTTATGCCGGACGACCCATCCGGCCGCTGATCCGTCGAGCTTTAAGGGCTGCTCCTGCCGCCACTCGCAGATGCCGCCGGTGTGGGACATGAAGGCCACCAGAGTCTTCGTGTCGGGCTCGTACCGGCTCAGGAGGGCGCGGTCGTATGGGATCAAGGTCCGAAGCTCCCCCATGAGCGAGTCCACCGCTTGGTTCTCGGCCTCGCCGGAAGGCGCCGGCGTTGATCCGGCCGGGACGGGCGCGCTCGGTTGACGGTGGCGGCTGCTCTCCCACATGAGGACACCGGCCTTTCCGAGAGCCGCCTCGATCTCTTCGGCGCTCCCCTCAAGTCGGCGCCGCTCTTTCTCAGGGAAGGAGGAAATGTCCTTCCGTCCGATCACCAGGGCTCCGCAAACTCGCCCCTCGTGCCGGAGGGGGATACTCAGCAGCGAGCGGTGGGCAGGCGCGGTCATCCGGATGCGGATCGGTGTCAAGGCTGCACCGCCGTTGCCGGCGTGCGCATCAAGTCCGACCTCCGGGTATGAGAGAGCGCGGATGATGGCCTGGACCTCGCGTGGAGAAAAGCCTCGGTGGGCGTGCGACTGGAGCGGCCCCAACCCGTCTTCCTTGAGGGCGACCAGGGACAACTCGGCGCCCAGTTCGCTCAAGGTCGCGTTGAAGGTCTTCAGGAGACTCGCCGGTATCTTCAAAGTTCCCCCTCCCGTGCTGAGATCGCCTGGCATTGTAACAACACGCGAAGGTCCGATCAAATGGTCCCCACGTTCTCAGCCCGGAACCGCCTTGCATGCCTCCGTGAAAATGTAGGATACTGTGCTCGCCGTCACTAACGGTTGCACGCCGAGGTGTCTGGGCATGGTCAGTCGGGTGGGTCAAGTTGCGGCGACCGGATTGGTGAGCGTGATTCTGTGGGCGGGCTCGTCCGCCGGTCAGCGGCCCAATCTCGATGAAGGCCGGCGAATCTACACGCAGAATTGTGTGAACTGCCACGGACCCGCCGGTCGAGGCGACGGCGTGGTGGCGGCCAACCTGGACCCCAAGCCGGCGGATCTGACGTCAGCCAAGACCCAAGAGAAGAAAGATTCGGACCTGCTGCAGGTCCTCAAGTTCGGACGCCCGGGCACGGCCATGCCGGGCTGGATGAGCGAGCTCGACGAGCGCGACATGCGTCACGTGCTGGCCTATATCCGCTCCTTGGCGCCTTAGATGGACTTCACGGGCAGGGTAGCGGTCATCACGGGCGGGACGGGTGGGCTGGGCCGGGCGGTGACGCTTGGGTTTCTCAAGGCGGGAGCGACGGTCGTCACGACGTACGTGGTTCCGGCCGAACAGGACCGGCTCCAGAAAGAAGCCGCGCCCTATCGCGCGCGTCTGGCCTGTCGCAACGTGGACGTGACGGATGAAGGCGGCGTGACCCGGTTTGCCGAAGAGACCATCGCCCAGCAAGGCCGGGTGGATGTCCTCATCAACATCGTGGGAGGCTACGTCGGCGGGAAGGCCGTCTGGGAGACCGACCTCGCGACGTGGAATCACATGATGACCCTCAACCTCACATCGGCTTACCTCTGCGCCAAGGCGATCGTTCCGCACATGATCAAGCGGAACCGGGGATGGATCGTCAACGTCGCCTCGCGCGCCGGGCTCAAGGGAGACGCGGGAGCGGCCGCGTACGCGGCCTCCAAAGCGGGCGACTTGGTCCTGACCCAGAGTCTGGCCGAGGAGGTCAAGCCGTACCGGATCAACGTCAATGCCGTCTTGCCCAGCATCATTGATACCGAGGCCAACCGTCGCGTGATGCCGGGTGCCGACCACGCCGGATGGCCCCAACCTGAGGCGATCGCCAAGGTCATTCTGTTTCTGTGTTCCGAGGACGCCGAGGTTATCCACGGCGCTTCCATACCGGTGTACGGATGGACGTGAACGAGGTCATTGACTTCGGACGTGACATCTGCGGCGACCTTTCGAATGCCGAAGGCCGCGAGTGGTTGGTCACCAACGGCATCGGTGGGTACGCGTCGGGGACGGTCGCCGGCTTGCTCACGCGACGGTATCACGGCCTGCTCGTGGCGGCCCTGAAACCGCCCCTGGGCAGGACTCTCCTGGTCGCCAAGGTGGATGAAACGGCGGAGTACGGCGGCCGCGCCTACCCTTTATTCACCAATCGGTGGACCGGCGGGGTGGTGAATCCGGACGGGTATCGCCACCTCGAGCGGTTCCGCCTTGAGGGCACCACCCCGGTCTGGACCTATGCCCTTGCCGACGCGCTCCTTGAAAAGCGCGTCTGGATGGAGCAAGGGGCCAACACCACCTACGTTCGCTACGAACTGGTCCGGGGTTCCGGGCCCGTCGCGCTGGCCCTCAAGGCGCTGGTCAATTACCGCGACTACCACGGGAGCACGCGAGGCGACGGCTGGCGGATGCAGGTAGAGCAGACGGACCGCGGCTTGGTCGTGACCGCATACGAGGGCGCCGTGCCTGTTCGCCTGTTGTCGGATCGGGGCCGGAGCGAAGCGGCGCACGAGTGGCACCGTGGGTTCGATCTGGCAGTCGAGCGGTACCGCGGTCTGGACGATTGCGAGGATCACCTGCACGTCGGGGTGATGCTGGCCGATCTCGAGGTCGGGCTGCCGCTCACGGTTGTCCTGAGCACCGACTCGGACCCCTCGCCCGACGGCGCGCGGGCGCTCCAGCGTCGGAGCCGGCATGAGCGTTCGCTCGCCGCCGCGTTTGCCAAAGCTCATCCGTCCGTGACGGAGCGCGTGCCGGCGTGGATCACCCAGACCGTCCGCGCTGCCGACCAGTTCATCGTGGAGCGGCCCTCCGAAGCGGACCCGGACGGTCTTTCGGTCATCGCCGGCTACCATTGGTTCGGGGATTGGGGCCGCGATACGATGATCGCCCTTCCTGGGCTCGCGTTGACGACCGGCCGACCCCTCATCGCGCGCGGCATCCTGAAGACCTTCGCCCGTTTCGTGGACAAAGGGATGGTGCCCAACCGGTTTCCGGACGCCGGCGAGCGGCCGGAATACAACACCGTGGACGCGACGCTATGGTATGTTGAGGCGGTTCGTGCCTATCATGCGGCAACGGGCGACGACAAGCTCGTGCGGGAGCTCTTTCCCGTGCTCGCGGACATCGTGACTTGGCACCGCCGGGGGACACGGTACGGCATCCGGTTGGATCACGCCGACGGCCTCATTCGGGCCGGCGAGGAGGGCGTCCAGCTCACGTGGATGGACGCCAAGGTCGGCGGCTGGGTCGTCACGCCGCGCGTCGGGAAGCCGATCGAGATCAACGCCCTGTGGTACAACGCGCTCCTCACCCTGGCGGCGTTGGCCCGGATTGCCAAGAAGCCGGCCGGAGAGTACGAGGATCTGGCGAAGCGTGCGGCCGAAGGTTTTGACCGATACTGGAACGACTCGTTGGGGTATTGCTTCGACGTGCTGGATGGGCCGGATGGGGACGATCCTTCGCTGCGTCCCAATCAGATCTTTGCCGTCTCGCTTCCCGCCAGCCCTCTGAGCCTGGCCCGACAGAAGGCGATCGTGGATGTCTGCGCGCGCCATCTGGTGACCTCGCACGGCCTGCGGAGCCTGGCGCCCGACCATCCGCAGTACGTGGGCCGGTATCGGGGCGACCAGCGCAGCCGGGACGGGGCCTACCACCAGGGCACCGGCTGGGGATGGTTGCTCGGACCGTTCGTCACCGCGCACCTGAAGGTCTACCGGAATCCGGTTCAGGCGCGGTCGTTCCTGGAGCCGATGGCTCGGCATCTGGAGACGCATGGGCTCGGCACTCTGAGCGAGATCTTCGACGGCGATCCGCCGTTCACCCCCCGCGGGTGCATCGCGCAGGCGTGGACCGTGGCCGAGGTGCTCCGAGCCTGGGTGGAGACCGTGTCGGTCGAGCAGGCTCCGCGCGCCGTCTCCGGCAGGAAGGCGCGCTGACGGCATGGACCAGGACGCGCTCAAGAGGATGGCGGCCGAGGCGGCGGTCGAGTTGATCCGGGACGGGCAGGTCGTCGGGCTGGGAACCGGCTCGACGTTCCGCTACGTGATGAGGAAGCTCGCCGAGCGCGTGCGCGACGGTCTTCGCATTCGGGGCGTGCCCACTTCCCTCGAGACGGCGCGCCTGGCGATGGAGGCCGGAATTCCGCTCTTGGCCGACGACTCCGAATGGGCCGTGGACCTGGCGCTGGACGGGGCGGACCAGGTGGACCCCCAGTTGAACCTCATCAAGGGGGGCGGCGGCGCCCTTCTGAAGGAGAAGGTCGTTGCGGGGGCCGCGGCCCGGTTCGTGGTGATTGTGGACGAGACGAAGCGGGTGCCGTTTCTGGGCGGGGCATTTCCGCTGCCTGTGGAAGTCGTCCAATTCGGCTGGCGCGCCACCGCGAAACAATTGGAGGGGCTCGGTTGTCGGGTCGTGCCGCGGATGAAAGACGGGACGCACTTCGTCACGGAGGCGGCCCACTACATCCTCGACCTGTGGTTCTCGAAGATCGAGGCGCCGGGAGTGCTTGAAATCGAGATGGAGAAGATCCCCGGGGTGGTCTGTACCGGACTCTTCGTCGGGCGGACCGATCTTGTCCTGGTGGCCACGCGGCAGGGCATCCTCACGATCAGTCGCCCGTGAAAGTGATCCGCTTGTCGCCTCAGGCGAAGCTCCCGGTTCGGGCGTCGGAGGGCGCCGCCGGGTATGATCTGTTCGCCAGCGAGCGCACGGTCGTCCCGGCCTCCGTGGCGCGCGACGGGCGCGCCGACATCGGACACGCCCTGGTCCCGACCGGAATCGCCGTGAGCCTTCCGCCGGGCCATGTGGGACGGATCGGCTCGCGGTCCGGGCTCTCGACGCGCAACAACATCGAAGTCGGCGCCGGTTGGATTGACTCGGATTACAGAGGCGAAATCCAGGTCGAACTGAAGAACTTGTCAGGCCTGGATTTTGTCGTGGAGGAAGGCGCGCGGATCGCGCAGTTGATTGTCCTGCCGATCGCCTCGCCTGAGCTGGAGGAAACCGACAGCCTGCCGCCGTCCCCACGCGGAACGGGTGGGTTCGGGTCCACCGGAACGTGATTCGTCAATGAAGCTGCAGGATCTCGCTAAGCAGATCGCCGCGCAGCTCAAACTCGATGTCCCCATCGTAAGAACGGTGCTCTTGGCGCGGGGCTCCCCCCGGGCGGCGGGGAAAACCCTCGCCGAGGCGGGAGTGGACCGCGCTTTACGGGAACGGATCGGCAACGCTGCGCGGACGCTCATCCACGAAGAGCTGCTCCGACTCGACGCCCGCGCGCACCCACCGGCCGGAAAGACGGCTCGGCACCGGCGCGGAGGCCCTCCCCGCCGCCTGCGGAAGGGATGACCTACAGCACGAGGTCCACGGCGGCCTGGCGCTTGGTAACCTTGTCCTCGGGGTTGTAGTTGGCCGTGATCTCTTTCTTGACGTTATTGGCGGAGACGACGATTTTCGTGCCGGTGTCCTCGTTGTGGATGTGGAGGAAAATCTCGTAGTAGCCTTCCTTGTTCGTCTTGCCGCCGTGCCCCTCGCGGCCGGGCTTCAGCGGCTGGGCGTTGACCGGCATGTCCGGCACCGGTTTCCCGGCCTTGTCCCGCACGTACCCGTACACGATGAAGCCATGGTCCACCTTGGTCTTCACGAAGACCGGCTTCGGAGTTTCGACCGCCGGGTTTTTCAGCGTGGCCAGGTAGGCGGCCAGGGCCGTCACCTCTTCATCCGACATCAGTTCCTTGTATTTGTCGGGCATCTGCCCCTTCTTGTGCTCCTTCTCGAAACCCTCGGCGTAAAGATAGGTCGGATCGAAAACCTTTTTCTTGATGTCCTCCTGCGTCAGCAGATTGCCGATGTTGTCCATGACAGGGCCGCGCTTCTTGACCGAACCTTTGCCCCCGATCTTGTGGCAGTTGTAACACTCGTGCAGGTCGTAGACTTCCATGCCGCGGGCGATGATGTCGCCTCCACCGGCGGAAGCCGGCAGTGCCACGGGGGCCCCTCCCGGTGCGCCTTCGGAAGGCGTCGGGGCGAGCTGTTCGAGCTTGGCCGTTAAGGCTTCGGCCTTCGCCTGCAGTTCTTGCGATTTCTTGATCAGTTCTTCCAACTTGGCCCGGCGGGTTTCGGGGGTTTCCATCTTGGGCTTGACGATCTTATCAATCTTTCCCTTCTCGACGGCGGGATCATACTGAGGCAGGAACGAGGCGCCTAGGATGTACACGGCCGAGATCACAACGTACAGGCCCAACAATGCCGCCCCGGCCTTCCATCCGCTCAGCCTGGGAACCGGGGGCGCTTCCAGCAGCAGGAAAACGGTCATCCCCAGGAGGATGTAGATGACGAACATCACCTGGAAGACCCGCGGAAAGTGAATGGCTTCGCTGCCGAACCAGACGATCGGGATCAGCGCCGCGGTGATGATGAGCTTCCGAATCATGGTCGTCTCACAATCTGATGAGGGGCAGGCGTAAGGGTGCTCTCATTATACTCGTCGAACGCATGTCCGTCATTCGCGGAGCGGAGCCGGCAGGCGGCCGGCCATTTTCACCAGCAGGAGGACGGTGATGGGAAGGTGAATCAACATGCCGGTGATCCCGATCAACGGCTCGCCGATCCCGAATGCTACCCCCAGATTGAAGGCGAGCACAAGGTAGTAGAGGGCGCAGCCGGCGAGGAGTTTGTGAGCAATGTTCTCATCGGGAGGGGTGGTGTGGGGGAAGAGGCGGTCAAGCTGTTGGTAGAGGCCGAGGGCCACAAGTCCCACCACGGCCCACCCGAGGTAATTCGCGATGGGCACGCCGAAGTGAATACCCGGCTCGGGATAGTAGTAGATCTTGCCGAGGAACCAGCGATCCCCGCGGAGCGCCACCGGGTCAATGACCACGTCCATGAGCACGAGGAACAGAGTGGAAAGGACGAGAACGCTCCCCGAGGTGCGGACAGCCGGATCGTCGAACATGAGGATCCGAAAGCGGCGGCCGGCGGCCGACAGGGTGAAGAAGAGAGCCAAACAGTAGCTGGTGAAGAGCAGAAAGGTAAAAGACAGGGAATCTATGAACGGCACGTTGCTGAGATACAGTTCCTGTCCCCGGGTCGCGCCGGTGTAAACATACCACCCGAAGGGGAAACCGATTCTGGTGGACGTGTACTCGCAGGTGAACGCCGTTGCCCAGGTGATGAGGAAAAAGAGGGCGGTCCGCAGGGGGCCCAGCAACCGTCGGGCCGCCAGAAGCGCGATGGCCAGAAAGATGAAGACATACGGCCTGAGCAGGAGCGTCTTGCCGAGGAGGGTCAGGACTTCCATGCGCTACGCATACTTGTGATCCCTGAACCAGCGCACCGCTTTTTCCAACGCGACTTCGACGGGGGTTTGCGGCAACGCCAACTCGCGGAGCGCCTTGGAGCAATCGTAGTGCATGACGTACTTGGCCATCTTCACCCCCTCCAGCGGGATCCGGGGCGGTTGGTGGGTGATATGGTCGGCGATCCATTGGTTAACGTAGGCCAACGGCAAGATGCTCAAGCGCGGGAGCTTGATGGAGGGGGCGGGCACTCCCGTCAGGCGACTGAGGATCGTGAACACCTCGTAGAGAGAGAGGTTCCGGTTGCCCAGGATATACCGTTCCCCCCGCCGGCCCCGTTCCATCGCTCTGAGATGTCCGAGGGCCACGTCCTCCACATCCACCAAATTCATCCCCGTTTCGATGTAGGCCAGCATCCTCCCCTTCATGAAATCCACGATCACCTGCCCCGTCGGCGTGGGTTTGATGTCGCGGTGTCCGACCGGGGCGCTCGGGTTGACGATGACGACCGGAAGACCCTCCCGGGCCAGCTTGAGGACTTCCTGTTCGGCCAGGAACTTGGACCGCTTGTAGTGGCCCACCATCTGGTCCAGCGAGACCGGGGTATCTTCGGTCCCCGGTCCGCCTTCCGGGGGCAGGCCGATCGCGCCGATGGTGCTGGTATAGACGATGCGTTCCACTCCCGCGTCCCTCGCCGCCTCCATGAGAGTGCGGGTGCCGGTGACGTTGATGTCGTAGAAGACCTGGGGATCTTGGGCCCAGAGGGCATAATGCGCGGCGACGTGATAGAGATGGCGGCAGCCGGTCAAAGCATGTCGCAGGGTCTCCCGGTCTCGCAGATCGCCGTAAAACCGTTCGACCTTGAGGCCGGCGAGGTTCCCGAGGTCGCTGTCGCGGCGAACGAGCGCGCGGACTTCTACGCCGTGATCCAACAGGCAGCGCGTCACCGCCGCGCCGATGAAACCGGTGGACCCCGTCACGAGCGCTTTCATTTGCACCCGCCCGCCCCAGGCGCGCCAAGACGCGCCCCTTCCCGTGGGTCCTTGATCAATTTTTTCTACTGGTAATGTAAAGAGCCAGCCCGCGGAGCGGATCGGCCTTCGCGTCGAAGTCCTTCAGGTGCAGCAGGGCCGACGCCGCGCGCTCCTCGGCCAGCTTGCGGGCGCCGTCCACGCCGAAGAAGGTCGGGTAGGTTTTCTTTCCGCGCGAGGCGTCGGTGTTGGCGTCCTTGCCGAGCTCCTCCCGCGAGCCCACGACGTTCAGCACGTCGTCCGCGATCTGGAAGGCGAGGCCGATGTCCTCGGCATAGCCCGTCAACGCGTCCAATTGCGCGATGCCGGCGTCTCCCACGATGGCGCCGATGCGGACCGACGCCCGGATGAGCTTGCCCGTCTTCCAGCGGTGAACGCCTTCCAGCGTGGACAGGTCAATATCCTTGCCCTCCGCCTCGATGTCGGTCACCTGGCCGCCCACCATCCCCACGTCGCCGGAGCCGGCGGCGAGTTCCTGGATCACTCGGACCTGCGCGCGCGGATCGAGGCCGTCCACCAGTTCGGGCCGGCTGACCAGATCAAAGGCCATCGTGAGCAGGGCGTCGCCGGCCAGGATGGCCATGGCCTCCCCGAAGACCTTGTGGTTGGTCGGTTTCCCGCGCCGGTAGTCGTCGTTGTCCATGGCGGGGAGGTCGTCGTGGATCAACGAATAGGTGTGGATGAGCTCCAGGGCCGAGGCAAACGGGAGGATGGACGGCGCGGCCGGAGAGGGGCACCCGGTCGCCTCGAACGCGGCGATGGCCAGGATGGGCCGCACGCGTTTCCCTCCGGCAAACAAGCTATAACGCATGGCCTTGTGAAGCGTCGCCGGCGGGGCATTCTCGCCCGGCACGACCGAGTCGAGGAAACGGTCCACATTCTGTCGTTTTTGCTCCAGATAACTCTTGATGTCCATGTGAGGCGGAGCTTAGCAAAGCCCTGTAAAGGGTGTCAACGCGACGCGAGGTCATTGAAAAGCCGCGAAGTCGAGGTCGAACGAGAGTCAGCCGAGTAGCTTGTCATACTCCGCATGGCTTCCGATCCAAAACCAGACAAGTCCGTCGGGAGCCTCGACTGCGAGTGCGCGGTAATGGTCACCCACTCGGGTTGACCAATAGCGGCCAATCTTCTTCAAGTGAAGCGACGGGTGACGCGGATCGCGTGTGAGGAGTTCGTAAGCGCGATCTGGGATCTGCTGAACCTCGGCCGGCAAAGAGTGGTAGCAGGCCCAGAAGTCAAGCGAGGCGTGGTGATTCAAAACTTGGTGGATTTCCCTGCCGAGTGATCGCGCAGAGCTTTTTCCGCGAGTGCATCGAGCTTGCCGGCCTTGACATCTTGCTCAAGTCGGCGGTCCCACGCCGCCCAATCGTAAGCAAGAAACCAACTGCGGAATGCCGCGAGTTCCTCGGGGGAAAAATCTTTCACCTGGCGTTCGAGATTCTCGACATTGCCCATGACGGCACCTCTTAATCGGCTGCAAGCAGTATAGCACGTTGAGAGAAAGGAGGGGAAAACAGGAGTCATGGGATGGAGGCAAAGTCCAGATCGAAGGAGATTTCGCCGCCGCCGCGCGGAAAGACGGAGACCTGCGTTTTCGCGTGCGGATCAAAGTCGCCGTAGGGGAAGGAGGCGACGACCTTGGCACGATAGGCCGGCGACTTCGGCCAGGCGGACGTGCGGTCGGCCGTGGCGTCCGACCGCACGTGCACCGGCATGATTTTCCGGTCGCCTTGCGTGAGCATGACGAACGTGCTCGCCGCGAAATCCCGCCGATCGCCGTACAGCGTGATGCTGATCTGGAGGTTCTGGTCGTCCAAAATCCTGCGAAGCTCCTGGTCCGACGGGCGCTCGGACCGGAGCGCGAAGTGGGCCGACATGACGGCCACCCCCGCCAGCTTCGTCATCAAGAATCCACGTGGCCTAAATTCGTTCGCTGGCTCGTTCGACGGGCCGAACCAGGCGTACAACTCGACCGGGGGGAGCTTGACCGTTGCTGCGACTCGGCCCTGTTCCAACGCGGCGTTGATCTGCGCGGGGGTCGGTTGAACCTCGATCGCCCACACGGCCGGGCTCAAGGCCGCCAGTGCAAGAATGAGCAAGCCTCCCCGTGCGACTGTGAGCCTGCTCGCGGGGCTGCGACGCACCACCTTACCTGATTGCGGGTTCTTTGTCCCACGCCGTGGACGGCCCGTGGAGCATCGAGCGAAGCCCGAAGAACCGACACCCCAGCGCGCCCAAGCCGATCCAGAAGAGATGCACGCCGCCGGCGAAGGACCACGCTAAGCCTCGCCAGGCCAGGCCGCCTTCAACCATCGTCACCATCAGGTAGAGCAGCAAGAAAACGTACAACGGTTCGCGGGACGTGAGGGTATTCATGATGCGGAAGAGAGCCTGTCGCCGCGGGTCCGGCAGGGGAGTGGCTGCTCGTAGCGATTCCAGCCTCCACTCTACGAGAAAGCACAACGGGATCCCGGCGGCGATCGTCCATCCGATGAAGCTCGGATAATCCGGCGGAAGATGATGCGCGATGGTCCAGCTCATCCCGGCCACCACCGCCAGGCCCACGAGGCCGTCCGAGACGTTATCCAGGAAATGACCCAGGGCTGACTCTGTAGAGGTCGCGCGAGCCAACTCTCCGTCCGAATGGTCCAGGACGGCCGAGAGGCAGAAGAGCGCAAGCCCCCCCAGGCCGGCGAGTGACGTGCCCAGGCTCAAGCACCACCCGGCCGCCAACCCTGTGACGAGACTGAGGAGGGTGACTTGCGTGGCGGTCACGGGCGTGCGCAGAAGAGCACGGGTCAGCCGGTTCGAGAGCGGCCGATGGAGGCGCCGGTCAATCCAGCTATCAACGGTACCCGATCCGGCGGCGGCAGGGTTCTCCATGGAGCACGGTTTGTACCCCGAGGGCATGGTTCTGTCAAGGAGGGCTCATCCGACAGGTGCCTGTGTGCTTGCGCGAGCAGGTCGAGTTCTCTATACTCGGTGTCCGTATGGGATGGCGACGACTCGAGCAAGGGATCGAGACCCAGACCTTGGAAATCCAACCGACCACCTGCCCGGTGTGCCGGAAGGGCCTCTACCGGAACGTCACGTTCCTGACCGGGGGATGGGCACGGTGCACAGCCTGTAACGAGGTGGTCCACTACGCCTGCCTCAGCGGCGGGAAGTTCCTGAAGGACCGTCCTCGAGTGTGTGTGGATTGCAAAGCCGGCCGGGTGCGGGCCGGTCAGCAGATGCCGTCACCGCCTCCCCAGCCGGCGAAGGCTGCTGAGGAAGCAGTTCCGCCTCCCGCTCCCGCGACATGAGCGGACCCACCGCTGTCGAGAGCACGGCCTGGTGGCGACGCCTGGGCGGGATCTTTCAGGTCGTCGTGATTCCGACCTACCATGCGGTCGGAGGATTCTTTATCCTCGATTTCGTGCTCAGCGGGCAGTACACGTGGGGGCGGACCCTGCGCACCTTCGTCCTCTTCCTGAGCAATCTGATCCTCGCCTTTGAATTCGTGTATCGCGACCAGCAGTCCCGGCATCCGGAGTGGCCGGGCAGCCGGCTCATGAAGAGCGTGATGACCTATTCGGTAGCCCCGTTTGCGAGTGGGATGGCGGCGCTGCTGGTGTTGCAAGCGGTGATGCGCCTGGCGAAGTGAATCAGGAAACTGAGAATTTCGAAGTGTGTTGGAAGATACACTTCGGGCAGATGTAGTGCAGGAATTTGCCGTTTCCCACCAGCTTTTTGGTCATCGGCACCTGACACCAGGTGCAATTCCGGTTGGGTGTGTCGCAGGCCATGCAGAGATTGGTGGTCGTCCCGTCGCGGACGAGGGGAACGGTCGGCCCTCCGCACTTCAGACAAGTCATGGATTCTCCACGTTGATTTCTTTTCGCACAGCAGAAAAGGGCTTGTCAAATGGACCCTGCGACCGTGCGTGAGTTCTTTGATGCGCTCCCCTCCCGTTTTTGCGCCGAAGCGGCCGAAGGCGTGACGGCCGTCTATCAGTTCGATCTCTCCGGGGAGGACGGAGGGCAGTATCAGCTCCATATCGCCGACCGCTCATGCCGGGTCACCCCCGGCATCCACCCGACGCCCGATGTCACGCTCTCGATGGCGGGTGAGGATTGCCTTGCCGTTCTGGAGGGGAGGCTGAACGGGGTGTCGGCCTTTCTCAGCGGCCGCTTGCGGGTGGATGGGGATCTCGGTCTTGCGATGCGGCTGGCGTCGCTTTTCCCGGACCTGCGGCCGAAATGAACACGGCGAAGCCGGTCGGCGAGCTCGCCGCCGACCTGGGTCTCCTCGACGACGAACTGGTTCCCTACGGCCGCTTCAAGGGCAAAATCTCGCTGGCTGCGCTCGCTCGACTTCAAAGCAGGCCTTTGGGCCGGTACGTTCTGGTCACGGCCATCAACCCCACGCCGTTGGGAGAGGGGAAAACAGTCACGGCCATCGGCCTGGCCATGGGCTTATGTCGGCTCGGCCGCCGCGCGGTGGTCACGCTGCGTCAGCCCAGCCTCGGTCCGGTGTTCGGCATCAAGGGCGGGGCATCCGGCGGGGGACGCGCGCAGGTGGTCCCGCCGGACGAGATCAATCTGCACCTGACCGGCGACGCGCACGCCGTGGGCGCCGCCCACAACCTCCTGGCGGCCTTCATTGACAACCATGTGTCCCACGGCAACCCGCTGAACATCAATTCGGACCGGGTCACCTGGCCGCGGGTTCTGGGATTGAGCGACCGAGACCTCCGGCAGGTCACGTTGCAGAGCGGCCGGCGAGGTCAGTTCGTGATTACCGAGGCCTCCGAGGTCATGGCGATCCTCGCGCTGGCGACCGACCTGAAAGACCTGCGACGGCGCCTTGATCACATTTTGGTGGGGATGACGAAGGACGGCCGCCCGGTGCGGGCCGAGGAGCTTCGCTGCGCCGGGGCCATGGCCGTCCTGCTCAAAGAGGCGCTCTGTCCCAACCTGCTCCAGACCGTGGAAGGGACGCCGGCCATCATCCATACGGGTCCGTTCGGCAACATCGCCCATGGGAACTCTTCGGTTGTGGCCGACGCCATCGCGCTCCGCTCGGCTGAGTACGTGATCACCGAGGCGGGCTTCGGCAGCGAACTGGGCGCCGAGAAGTTTTTCAATATCAAGTGCAGGGTCTCCGGATTCCGGCCGGCGGCCGCGGTCGTCGTGGCCTCCCTGCGCGCGCTCAAGCTCCACGGGGGCGGCGGAGCAGTCAGACCCGGCCGGCCGCTCCCTTCCACCTTGACCGGTCCCAATCGGGAGGCCCTCGCTCGAGGCGTTGCGAACCTGGACCAGCACATCGCGAATGTTTGCGCGTTCGGCGTGCCGGCCGTCGTGGCGGTCAATGCATTTCCGGATGATCCCAAGGATGAGTTGGAATATGTGAAGGTGAGAGCAATCGAGAGCGGCGCCGTCGCCGCTGCCGTTTCGACCGCCTTTACGGACGGAGGAGCCGGGGCTGAGGAACTGGCAAACGAAGTGGTGAAGGCTTGCGAGCAGCCATCAGCATTCAAGCTGTTGTACGAGGATGCGGCCGCGATCGAGCGGAAGATTGAAACGATCGCCCGCCGCATGTACGGCGCCGACGGCGTGAAGTATGAGCCGGAAGCCTCGGTTCAGATCGAGCTTGCGACTCGCCTGGGCTATGGCCGGTTCCCGATCTGCATGGCCAAAACGCCGCTGTCGCTGTCGCATGACCCGGCGCTGAAAGGCCGCCCCACGGGGTTCACCCTTCCCGTGCGCAAGCTGCGGATTCTCGCCGGCGCGGAGTTCCTGACCGCGGTGTGCTCCGGGATCCAACTGATGCCGGGCTTGCCGAGCCGCCCGGCCGGCGAGAAGATTGACCTCGACACAGAGACAGGGCGGATCGTCGGGTTGTTCTAACTAGAATCCAGACGGGTCCTGCCGCCGGTTACCCCCGCCCCATTTCGACTCGAAGACTCGTCTGTATGTGCCGGGGGACCCCCAACCGGCGTCACCCGTCTGAAAAACCGCACTACACCGTCCCGACTTATTTTTTGAGTTCGGCCCAGGCCTGTTGGTAGTCCTCGAAGGTGTCCACCTCCATCCATCCTTTATAGATGGTAACGCAGGAGACGGGATGGCCTTGGTCAACCAGGTCCTGGAGCATGTCGGTGAGGGAAGCCTTGGCTAGGGAGGGGGCTTCGTGGAAGGGGGCGTTTGGCGTGGCCGCCGCTTTCTTGTATGCGGACTTGAGAAGAGCGGTGCCGCGTTCTGACAGCATGGCCAGGCCGATGAATTCGCCGTGGGCTTGATCCGGGTCCAGGTGCTGGCCGATCTTGGTGAGCCGGTTGGGACCGTCGGGTGAGACGAATCGGTAGCCGGTTGCAGGCGGATGGTCCAGGCACACGAGGTCCGGTTTGACATGCGGGCGCGGCAACTTGTGCCGGTGGTGGTCCACCCAGGCCTGGTCCACCACGATGGTGATGTCTGCTGAGCTGTTCATGAGCTTGAGGAGGATGCCGGTCTCGAAGATGATGTCCGCGTAGAGCAAAAGACAGCGGCCCTTCAGCTCGTTCTCCGCGCAGATGATGGACGCAAGGTCACCCGTCTCCTCGTACCGGTCGTTGTCGTAATAGCGAAGGTTGGGGATCGCGATCTTGTCTTTCTGGTATCCGCGCACGACGGCAATGTCCTTGATGTTGACCTCGTTCAGCGTCGCCACCTGCCGTTCCAGGATCGTCTTGCCCTTGATGTCCAGCAAGCACTTGGGCTTGTCCTGGATGAGCGGTAAGAGTTGTTTCTCGAACCCGGCAGCCGGGATGATGGCCGTGATCTTCTCGCCCCCCACCGGGAGGAACTTCCGTTCGTCCTCCTCCATCTTGGTCACGCCGACAAGGTCATAGACCTCCTGCAGCGCCACCATCCGGTCCGAGACCGCTTCGGCGCGGTTCTCGCGCTTCAGCACCTCGAGGGTGTCGTGCATGGCCTTGATGGCGGTGCGAATGACCTGGTTCGCGAAGATGACGATCTTGAAGCCGTGCCGCTCCAGTTCCTCCGCCGTGACGGCGCCGAAGATGGTGGGGACCACGACCAAGGGGACGCGGCCGGACCAGCGCTGTGAGACGGCGCGCAACTCGTCGAACGTCGGCGATTTGGAGTGAATCAGGACGGCGTCGGCCCCGGCGGCGGCGTAAGCCTCGGCGCGCTTTAGCGCCTCGTCCTGACCCCAGCCCGCAATGAGCGCCTCGGTCCGCGCGATCACGACGAAGTCCGGGGAAGATTGCGCCGACTTGGCCGCGCGGACTTTGCCGGCGTGCTCGTCAATCGAGACCAGTTCGCGGCGGACGCCGGCATAGAACGAGCACCGCTTGGGGAAGACGTTGTCCTCGATGCAGATGCCCGCGATCCCGGCCTTCTCGTAGTCCTGGACCGTGCGCATGACGTTCAAGGCATTGCCGAAGCCGGTGTCGCAGTCGGCGATGACCGGGATGTCCGCGGTCTCGACGATGTTCTTGGTCACCTCCAACTGCTCGGTCATGGTGAGGAAGCTGCCGTCGGGGATACACTTGAGCGAGGCCGAGATGCCGAACCCGGAGGCCCAGATCGCGTCGAATCCGGCACGTTCGATCAGCTTGGCGCTGAGCGCGTCATGGGCCCCGACCGTCCGGATAATGCCCGGCCGCTTCATCAACTTTCGGAGTTTGGATGCTTGTTTCATGAGTTGGTATAGTGCTAAACACTAGCCCGCAAAGTCAACGGGAAAGTGCCGAATGAAAGATTGTGAGAGGCTGAGAGGAATGATATAAGGTCTTGCTATGGCGAAAGTCGCATTGATCACGGGTGGCGCGAAGGGGATCGGCCGGGCAATCGGCTTGGATCTCGCCGCGGCCGGATGGGACGTGGCCCTCTGCTATCGGACCTCCGAACGCGAAGCCGCCGAGACAGCCTCGCTGATTAAACAAGCCGGGCGGCGCGTGTTGGCCGAGCGGTGTGATGTGTCGGACCCGGCGGCAGCCGAGGCCTTTGTCCGCAAGGTGGAAAAGGAATTCGGCTCGGTGGATGCCCTCCTCAACTGCGCCGGTCCTTACCACCGGATCAATGTCCTGGAAGAAACGCCGGCCGGCTGGACCGAGATGTTCGCGCACAACCTGCACGCCGTCTTCTACATGAGCAAGGCCGTCTCGGGTGGGATGAAGGCGCGCAAATGGGGGCGGATCGTCAGCTTCTCGATGGCCAATGCCGACCAGATGGTGGCCCAGCCCGAGGTGACGGCCCATTACATCGCCAAGGCGGGAGTCCTGATTCTGACCCGCACGCTGGCGCGGACGCTGGCCCCGCACGGCATCACGGTGAACGCCGTCTCGCCGGGCTTCGTCAATTCGGGGAGCGCGCCCGAGGCGGAGCTGGCCGGCATGGTGAAGAAGATCCCGGCGGGCTACGTCGGCGAGTTGCGCGATGCGGTGACGACGGTCCGGTTTCTGCTCTCCGACGAGGCGCGGTACGTCACCGGCGCGAACATCCATCTCAGCGGCGGCTGGGGGATCTGACCCGCCAGATCGGCCGCGAAGTCGTCGGGGGATCTTCGGGCTGCTGAAAAAGAACCTAAAGTGAGAACAGTTGCTCGGTGCTTGTTTTCTGTCTATCATAGTTCCAGTTTTTGAGTCGGATCAGATCGCCGAAGCGCAAGGAGAGCAACGATGCCGAGCCAGGCACAGTTCAAGATCGAGCTGGAACGTGAAGAGGATGGGCGCTGGATTGGAGAGGTTCCGGCCCTCGCGGGAGTGATGGCTTATGGTCAGACCCGTGGGGAAGCCTTGGCCGCAGTGCAAGCGTTGGCGCTGCGAGTCCTTGCCGACCGCTTAGAGCACGGTGAAGCTGTCCCAGAGGAGTTATTGAACGTGTCGTTCGTGGCCGCGTGAGCCGCTGGCCTGCGACACAAGCGTCACGAGTCCTTTCTGCTCTGCTCCGTATAGGTTGGCGTATCAAGCGCGAGTCCGGCTCTCATCGTGTTCTTGAGCGAGAAGGTTGGGCTGACGCCGTCTTTGCTTTCCATGATCGCGAAGAAATCGGTCCTCGCATGCTGTCTCGTCTTGCAAAGGTGACCGGGCTCACACCAGAAGATTTGTAAGGGATCGGCCGCGAAGTCGTCCGCGGGATCTTCGGGTTGCTCAAGAAGAATCTGAAGTAGATGGAAGGGACTGGCTTCTTTTTCCGAAAAGTTGCCTGTCCCCGTTTGCTGCTATAGGTGTGACGCCATGAATGATCAGGCTTTCCAGCAAGAGTTCCTCGAACTTTTCGAACAACTCGACGAAAACGATTCCGATGCGCAGGAAGCCTTCTTTTCCAATGGGCGCTTCTTCCCTGGCAACGTCCCCGAAGGAAAGCATTTGCCTTACGACCGTTTTGAGCTCTACGAAACGCGGCTGAAACTGCTCGTAGAGAAGTTTCCTGAGAAATTCCGTCGGTGCCATAAAGGAACACCCTACTACTTCCTTGCCTGGACAGCTTTCGACTTCCGGGATTACGAACGAGCAGTCTTCTACATGGACGCGGCCATTTCCGAAGACATCAAGGCCTCTACCTCCTCTCCAACAGGCTGGCATAAAACCCCGGCAGCCAAATTTATGTTTCTCCGCAAGGACGACCCAAACCAAGCAGCACAGCGGGTCACGGCAGCAGCCCAGTTACGGGTACGAACTGAAGATGAACCCAGAGTTGCGGGAAAGGTTTTGGGAGTCGATGAGGGAAAGGCAGAACAAGTGGCAGAAGCAGACTTCTGCTCAGGAGCGGCTGGTATGGGAGGGTCTGCTGCTTTCATCATAGGGTGCCTGCTAGCTCAGTAGTGTGCTGAGGGCTAGGACCTCGGGGGCGGCGATGAGGACTCCTTCTTCGCGAGATGGCCAGCGAGGGAGGGGAGTCTGCCGAGCTGCCGGAGAACTGGCGAAGGTGGGGGATCCGAACTCAAGTCCTGTGGTTTCCCCGCGCTGCCAGACAAGCGGGGCGTTGAAAAAGGTTTAAACACCCTGCTGTTTCTTCATCTCCTCGAAAACGGGCCAGGCCACTTCCGGGTAGAACCGATGGCCGTGGGGCCCCGGAACGGCGCGGAGGTTCCGGTCCGCCCCGAAGGCACGGTAGATCGCTGATGCCGAGGAAATGACGGCTTCCGTTTCACGGAACGGATAGATGTGGTCGGTGAGCCCTGAAATCCCCAGGAAGGCTCTGGGCGCACAGAGCGCCACGATGTCGTCGTATTCAAGCCAGTTCAGGATGCCGGGGATGATGGCATCGGGGCAGGCGGCGCGGCGCCCGATCGTCGTCCGGAAAAAGCCGAGACAGCCGCTTGCGATGACCCCCTTTATCCGCGTATCTACGGCGGCCGCGTATACGCTTGTGTCACCCCCTGAGGAGTTGCCCATCGCGTGAACCCGTCCGGAGTCAAGCGCGATCCCGGCAGAATCGGCCTCCAACCAGTCAATGACGGAGGAGACATCGGTCACCCGCTCACCGAGTAGGGTGCGGCCGAGCAGAAGCGCGTGATGAGCCGCGTCGAAACATGCGTGGGGAGATGGATCGGCGATCTCCAGCTCGCGGCGTTCGCCAAAGCAAGCCTGCTCGATGCACACGGCAACATAGCCCCTGCGGACCGCCTGGAGGGCGTAATCCGCCCCGCTTGCGATCTTCAAGGGATCGGCCGGCATGCGTGCTTCTCCCCAGGAGAGGTGGGCGCCGGAGTTGTGGCCTTGGAGGCACAGCATCACCGGCTGCCTGGGCCGGTTGGAGCCGTTCCACACGAGATCAACGGGAATGATCCTCGTTTCGCGGCATTTCAGATAGACGCGACGTCTCCGCAATCCGCCGGGCAAGCTGAAGTCCACTTGCACCGCCACGGCCGGCTTCGTGCGAGAGGTTTCATACCCTAGGAGCTCCGCAAGCTTGGCACGGGCTGCTCTTTGCCACTGAGCCGGGTCGGACATACCGGCTCGGGTCCACGAGAGGCGGAGGGGAGCGGTGTCGTAGGCGGCAAAATGCTCCCAACTGGGGCTGAGCTTGATCCCGTCTGGTGCCGGAGGGTAGGGAGCGAAGGACCCGATCGTGAGAAGAGCCAAACGTCGTTTGAGAGCGAGGTAGCGGCCTCGGATATGGGCCATCAGGAGTGCGCTGCCCATTGGCCGTTCCACCCGCTGAGTGACCCGACCTACCCCTGCTTGGCGGCCGGGCACCACCGCCACGTCCACTTGCTCAAAACCAATCGTGCGGGCTGCTCGCTGGGGGGCGGTTGTGTCGTGTCCTCGCTCGCGGTTTTCGGCGCGAAGGTGACGATGTACTCCACGCACAAATACGGGATCTTCTCGGTTTTGAAAGTCCATACGGAACTGCCGTCCAGATTGTCTACCGTTTGCAGCGGCTTGCCCAGCTTCTCCGTGACGACATTCTGAGTGTCCTCACCGACGCCCGCTCTGAGATGGAAACTGGGAGTGGCGTACTGCAAAAAGATAATCCCGACGACCACGAAAAGGATGATCAGCTTCATTGGAGGAAAGGCCTCGACACCATCTTACGTGGACTCCGACGGCGCGTTGGAGCGCCGGTCCCGGAGTTCTTCGAGGATGGGGTGCAGGTTGAAGGCCACGCTGATGCGCGGGGCGTTGCCGGTGTACGTGCCGACGGCGTGGGACACCCAGCCGGGGAACAGCACGCACCGGCCGTTCACCGGCGTCAGGTTGATGCTTCGCCCCGCATCGTGCAGTTCAGGCATGGCATAACGCAGGTGGGGGGCGAGCATGGTCGGCAAGCATCCCCTCGGGTCGTAGAGTTGCAAATCGCCGCCGCACCCGCCTTGGTCGGTGATATCGCCGACGTCAACGTAGTAGACGCCGGACCAGAAGGTGCCGGGATGCGGGTGAGCCGCGTTGCTCCCGCCTTTACGCTGCACGTTTGCCCAGGTTTCCACCACTTGCCAGCGCGGACGTGAGCCGGTGAGATCGGGAGCCCTGTCCGAGAACTCCGTCGCTTGGGTGGCGACCTCGATCACGGGGGTGAGCAAATCCTTCATGACCGGCCCGGCCCATTCCATCATTGTCATGTCGTGGGGCGACGACCATCCGACCACCTCATGATCCGAATAGGCAGGCGTCGTTTTCTCTCGCTCGAGGATTGCGGAGCGGAGTTCCTTGTTGATCCGCTCATAGTCCGGGATGGTGAACACCAACAAGGGTGTGGCAAAAAGCGGCCGGATATTGATTTCCATTTCCCTGGACATGACGCGGGCTCTTACCCTCTCTACACAATTTCGGGTCGGAGAATATCGCCGGGAAGCGCCGGTGTCAAGGCGATGTCGCTCTTGAGAAGCCTCCCGCGCTTCGTTATAATGCAAGCCCTTATATCCGATGCCGATTCCCTCAAAGGACTTCGTCAGCCTGCTGCAAGAAGTCGGATTTGACTTCTTCACCGGTGTCCCCGATTCGACGCTGGGCGGGATCATCGCCACGCTCATCGAGCAGCGGGCCTATGTTCCGGCGGTTCGGGAGGACGAGGCGGTGGGGATGGCCGCGGGAGCCTTCATGGGCGGCAAGGTCCCGGCCGTGTTGATGCAGAACTCCGGGCTCGGGACGTCCCTGAACGCCTTGATCTCGCTGAACCTGATCTATTTGCAGCCCTGCCTGCTGCTGATCTCCTGGCGAGGCCATGACGGAAAGGACGCCCCCGAACACCTCGTCATGGGACAGGTCATGACGCGGATGCTCGATCTGGTCCGCATCCCTCACCGCACGCTCGGGGCTGAGTCGGCGCGCGAGGATATAGGGTGGGCGGCCCAGGTGTTTATGAAGCAGCGGATCCCGGTGGCCTTGCTGATTAAGAAAGGGATTCTGTCGTGAGGCCGGAGGAGGGCGTTCTGACCAGCCGCGGCCGCGCCATCGGCGCCGTGCTGGCTTTGCTGACCGACGAGCTTGTGGTGGTCTGCAATGGATTCCCTTCTCGCGAGGTGTACGCGTTGCGGGATCGGCCTGAGAACTTTTACATGATCGGATCCATGGGGGTAGCCCCGGCGATCGGGCTTGGCATCGCGCTGGCGCGGCCGGACCGCAAAGTGGTGGTCTTCGACGGCGACGGGAACGTGTTGATGGGCATGGGCACACTGGCCACGGTGGGGGCCCTGAAGCCGAAGAATTTTCTCCACATCGTGTTCGATAATGAAGTCTATGGCAGTACCGGCAACCAGCCTACCATCTCGCAGTCCGTCCGCCTGGAGCAGGCGGCCAAAGCCGCCGGTTATCGCAATGTGGAACGAGTGCGGGAACTGGACGATCTGGTGCATGAAGCAAAGACCATGCTGAAGCAAGAGGGCCCGAGTTTTCTGCTCGTGAAGGTATCGGAAATGGCTGATGATGTAGGGCGTGTCGGGATCGAGCCTGCGGCGATGACCGATCGGTTTCGACAGGCTGCGTTGAGAGGAGTACCGTCGTGATTTTATTAAATCCAGGTCCTGTGAACGTGTCCGAGCGAGTCCGGCAGGCGTTGCAGCGCCCGGACATCTGCCACCGCGAGTCAGACTTCGCCGATCTGATGCAAGGCATCCGCGAAAAGCTGCTTCTCGCGTTCGCTCCCAAGGTGGTGGCGCAGTATGTCGCGCTTCTTGTGACCGGTTCCGGCACGGCGGCGGTGGAGGCGGCGGTCACCTCCTGTATCGCCCCGGGACGGCGCCTCATGGTCATCAAGAACGGCGTGTACTCGCAGCGGATTGCGGCGATCGCGGCCGCGCACAAAATTCAGACCGCGGAGCTCCCCGGCGAGTGGGATCAGCGCTTTAATGTCGAGCCGATCCCCGTGGCCCTGCGGCAGAACAACGCGATCCAGGTGGTGGCGGCGGTCCACCATGAGACGTCCACCGGCATGCTCAATCCGATCAAGGAGATCGGCGCGATCGCCAAGAAAGCCGGTCGGACCCTCCTCGTTGACGGCGTCAGCAGCCTCGCCGGTGAAGAGATTGATTTCACTGCCTGCAACGTCGGCTTGATCGCCGGCTCGTCGGGCAAGTGCATCCAAGGGTTTCCGGGCCTCGGGTTCATCCTCGTTCGCCGGGACATCATGGAGCAGATGGTGAACTACGAGCGGCGGTCGGTGTACTTCCATCTCCCTACCTACTACAAGGAGCAGGAGGAAGGTTCGGTCCCCTTCACGCCGGCGGTCCAGCTCTATTACGCCTTCGACGAGGCCCTGAACGAGCTCTTGGAAGAAGGCGTGGCCAACCGGGTGGCGCGGTACCGCAAAATGGCGCGGATCATCCGGAACTGGATGCGGGCCATCCGCATGAAGTTCTACCTGCGCGAGCCGTTGTGGTCGAGCTCGCTCACGGCTTTTCACCTGCCGGAGGGCGTCTATTACGATCACTTGCACGACCTCCTCCGCGAGCGGGGCTACATCATCTACGCCGGCCAAGCCCAACTCGCTGCGAACATCTTCCGCGTGGCCAATATGGGGGCCCTGACAGAGGCCGATATCAACGGCTTTTTGACGGCGTTCGAGGAGGTGCTGCCGCAAGCGCAGAAACTCGGCGTCGAACGGGCGGACGAGATGGAGCGCCTGCAGAGCGAGCGCAAGGAGAAGGCGGAGCGGGAGAAGGCCGAGGAGGAAGCGGCGAAAGCGGCGGAAGAAGCCGCGGCCCTCGAGGCGAAGGAAAAAGCGCTGGAGGAAGCGGAAGCGAAGAAGGCGGCCGAGGCGAAGGCGGACGCGTGAAAGTCGGGTCCTTATGAAAGCCATCCTCCTCGCGGCGGGTGTCGGCAAGCGGCTTGCGGCGGTGACCAAGGAGCGCCCCAAATGCCTGATTGAGCTGGGGGGACGGTCTCTGTTGACCAGGTATCTGGACGCGTTGCTGGAGATCGGCATCAAGACCGCCGTCCTCGTCGTGGGCCACAAGCAGGCGATGATCCGAGCGGCGGTCGGCGAGAGCTACCGCGGCTTGGCTCTCCAGTACGTGGTCAACGATCAATATCAGCGGGGCAGCCTGTATTCCCTCTGGCTGGCCCGTGTCGCGTTCGACGACGATCTGTTGATTATGGATGCGGATGTCCTGTGCCCCGGTTCGTTCGTGGCGCGGCTGGTCAACTCACCCCATCCCAACGCCATCCTGATTGACGAGACGGTCCGCCAGCACTCGGAGGAGCGGATGGCGGTGGTACGAGACGGACGGGTCGTGGCTTTGACGAAGAGGGTTCCCACCCCCACCCGCCCCTCCCCCCTCGAGGGGGAGGGACTGGGTGGGGGGGACTTCATCGGCGAGGGCGTGGGATTCCTGAAGGTCAGCCGGGAGGATGCCCGCGCGATGCTGGCCGCGATGGAGCCGTTCGTGATGAGAGGCGAGCTGGACCTGGAATATGAGGACACGTGGGAGGCCTTCTTCCGCAACGTCACCGTCGGCTACGAGACGGTGGGCGGGCGGCCCTGGATCGAGATTGATTTCCCGGAGGACGTCGCACGCGCCGAGCGGGAGATAGTGCCGAGACTCAATACCCCTCCTTTGTAAGGAGGGGCGGGGGGAGGGAAAAGTTTGTGAGGAAGATTTGTCGGGGGCCGGTAAGGAGGAGAGATGAGCATTCGCATGGACCAGATTCAGCCGATCATTGACCGCGAGTACGACTACTTGATGTCCGAGCACCCGCACTGGAGCCTGACCAAGGGCGATCAGGACCTGGAGCTGGTGGCGCACGCGCTCCGGGTGCTGCTTCACATGAAGACCACTCCCCAGCATCCGGCTGAGTATCTCGCCCTGGTGGACTGCCAGCACGCGGATGGGGGTTGGGGTAAGCTGTCGTCCGATAAGCAGAGCGCCGCGTGGGTGACGGCCTTCTGCTCCCTCATGCTGATCCGGGGGAATCTTCTGTTAAAGAACCCTCGGATCACCGAAGCGGTCCGCAAGTGCGTCCGCTATTTTCTCGAGACGCAAAAAGAAGACGGGAAATGGTCGGACCCGTCATGGGCCGATCTGGACGCCGTCAGCCACCCGGTCAGCTTCTTCGATGTCCTCATGGCCGTCGGCAAGAACGTCGTGGATGAATCCACGATCGGGCAGGTCAAAGCCGCATGGCGCAAAGGGATGTGCTTCATGCTTGATCGGCAAGCGTCCGACGGCGGCTGGTACGATCCGGAATTCCATCCCACCGGCGTGGAGATCACGGCCCACCTGATCCAGGACTCCATCGTGGCCGACATGGTGCTGACCGAAGAGCTGAACGTTCGGGAGTGCTGTCAGAAGGGTGTGAAGAAGCTGCTGTCGGTGCAGGCGGCCGACGGCTCGTGGGACGGCGAGAACGTGGACCACACGATGGACTGCACCCGCTCGATCATGCTGGTGTGCAGCATTCTGGGGACGCGGGCGCAGTGTGACCGGGCGATCGAGCGCGGACTCGAGTGGATCCTGAAACACAAGTGCGAGAAGGGCTGGCCGGACTTTCCGGGGATGGAGACGAACCTCGAGCGGACGTGCGACGGCCTCGACACGCTGCTCAAGTACAAGGTGTACAGCCAGCCGGTGACGACGGCCGTCGTCAAGCTCTGGGGGTATGCCGCGTGACCTTCTTGGCCAAGGTCTCCGAGATTCCGGCCGGCGAACGCAAGCTCGTCAAGGTGAACGGCGTGGACGTGGCGGTGTTCCACGTCGAGGGCCGCTTTTTCGCCCTGAACAATTCGTGCCCTCATCGCCAGGGACCGCTGATTCGGGGGGCCCTTGAGAACTGGGGCGAGGGGCCGGTCTGCGCGGTCCGCTGCCCCATGCACGGGTGGAAGTTCGACCTTGCAACCGGCGACAGCCATGGCCGTCCGGCGCATGCGACGGTGTATCCGCTGACGCAGCGTGACGACGAGCTCTACATTGAGATCTGAGAGCTGATGGAACATTCCCCGATCGACAGCGCGCTGATTCTCACGACCGCGCGGGTCTTTGACCGACCGGGAGAGCGGCCACCGGTCAGCCCCCTGATGGTCGTCGGCGGGCTCTCCCTGCTTCAGCGGACCATCTTGACCTTGCAGCGCGGGGGCATCACGCGGTGCGTGGTGCTGGGAGGAGCCGAGACGGAAGCCATGCGGCGGCAGCTCCAAGACGATCAACGAGTCCGGATGGACGTGCGATGGCTTCCGGTCCGTGAATTTCCCCCGCAAGATCCTCGGACATGGGAGGTCCTCTCGGGCATGCTGGGGGCGGCGTACCTTGTAGCGGGGACCAACGCCGTCTTTCCCGCAAGCTTGGTGACCCGCGTGCGGGAAGCGGGCGGGAAAGGCGAGCCGGTGGTCGTGGTCCGGGACTCGGTGGTTGACGAGAGGCATTCGTCCTTAAGCGAACAAGTTCTTGCTGTGGAGGGATCACCCCCACCCATCCCTCCCCCCTCGAGGGGGAGGGTGAGGGAGGGGGGAGAGGGCGGAGTCGTTACGGTGGAGGAGACGGCCGCTCTCGCGCTGGACGTTGACCTCGTGGCGATTCCGGAAGGATTTACCTCGCAGGGCGCGTCATCGAGCTGGACGCATCCCCAGGACGGCCCCAACCCTTTGCAGACCGCGCTCGAACGAGGACTCCGGCAAGGCCAGGTCAAGATCTTACCGCTGGAAGCGGACTGGTATCACGAGGTGCGGAGCGGGACGGATGATGAAGTGGCTGCGGCGGAGTGGACCTTGCTCCGGTCGCTCAAAGGCGGCCTCGAAGGCTTCGTGGACCGGCATTTCAACCGCGCGTGCTCGAAGTGGATCACGCTGGGGCTGTTGCGGACACCGATCACTCCCAACGGCGTCACGATTCTCGCCACCGCGGTCGGCTTGCTGGCCGCGACGGCCTTTGCGGTGGGAGGCTACGCCGCCGGTCTTGCGGGCGCGCTCCTGTTCCAGCTCTCAGCCGTGTTGGATTGCTGCGACGGCGAGGTGGCCCGGCTCAAATTTATGGAATCCCCTTTGGGCGAGCGCTTGGATGTGCTCCTCGATAACGTCGTGCATGTCGCCCTCTACGCGGGAATGGCCTGGGCCGCGTACCATGCCGGATGGGGAGCGCTCGCGGTGCTCTTGGGGGGACTGGCGACCGTCGGGAACGTCGCGGCGTTCGTGGTCGTCCAGCAAGCGATCCGGATGAAGGCTGACCTTGCTCCCACACGCCGCCGGCGGGTGGAGGCGATACTCCACCGTCTGGCGAGCCGCGACTTCTCGGTCCTCATTCTGGCGCTTGCCCTCATCGGCCACGTCGAGTGGTTCCTCCTGCTCGCCGCCGTCGGCTCCAACGTCTTCTGGCCCGCGCTGGCCTGGCAGTTGCGAGCGCCGATCGCCGATCGAAAGTAAGATGGGAGCAATCATCCTCCGTACTTCGTCATGGCGTGCCCCCCTCCCTTGCCCTCCCCCTCGAGGGGGGAGGGGAGGGCGGGGGTGATGAAGCGACTCACGTTCGCCCTTCTCCTGCTGGGCGTCGCCGTGCTCTGCGGGCTTGTGATCTACATCGGACCGGCCACGCTGGCTGGGGAAATCCACAAGCTGGGCTTCAACCTCGTTTGGATCATGCTGCCGTCGGTGATCAGTTACATGCTGGACGCCTTCGGCTGGCGTTACACCTTGGGTCGGCACGCGGACCGAATCCGGTATGACCGCCTTTTCATGACCCGCATGGCCGGCGAAGCCGTGAACTTCACCACGCCGGCCGCGTACCTTGGCGGCGAACCGGTGAAGGCCTACATGCTGAGCCGACACAACGTTCCCCTGATAGACGGGCTGGCGTCGGTCGTCACCGCCAAAACCACGATGACGCTCGCCGAGGTCTTGTTCATCGTGATCGGGTTGGGGCTCAGCGCGATCCTCCTGAGCAGACCCGACGACCTGCTTGTGGCAGGCCTTGTCGGACTCGGCGCGATGGGATTCGGGGTCGGCCTGTTCATCGCCGTCCAGCGGCGCGGTCTGTTCATCGGTTCCCTTCGACTGCTCGAACGTCTCGGCTTGAGGGTCCGGTGGCTCAAGGCACGGGAGCACAAACTCCAGATGCTGGATACCGCGATCGGAGATTTCTACAAGCGGGACCGGCGGGGCTTTCTGCTGTCCTTTCTGTCCTTCTTCGCGGGCTGGATGGTGGGGGCCCTGGAAGTGTACCTGATCCTCTACTTTCTCGGTGTGCCGGTGGATGTTCTCAGTGCGATCGCCATCGAGGCGCTGGCCGTGTTCGTCAAGGGCGGGACGGCATTTATCCCCGGCAGCGTCGGCGGCCAGGAGGCGGGCACCGTTCTCTTGCTCGTGGCCTTCGGCTATACCGAGGCGGCCGGAGTCACCTTTGCGATCGTGCGCCGCCTCCGGGAGATCTGCTGGGTCGCGTTCGGGTTGCTGGCCTTGGCCAGAGAGAACCGGCGTGCGGCGTCGCCGGATCCCTGCGACCGCCCCCCGGCGTGAGCATGAACCCCACTCACCATGCGCTCCTAGTTTCCTCCATCTCCAGATAGTCCCTCCCCCCTTGCGGGGGAGGGTGAGGGTGGGGGGAGGTCACCCTCCCTTTCATTCCGCGTCCTTTCGGCTCCACTGTATCGGTTCAGATACAGGGTAATTTCTGTCGGGTGTTTGCCCCGACACCTGTCAGGTTTTCCCTGACAGAGAAAATTTTACATAAGTTTTCTATTGACCGACCCCAAAATCCGGTTTAGTTTTGCGTTCAGAGTAAACTTGTGGAGTTGCGCACCGTGGCCCTATCCAGTGACCTCGACCCGGGGTAACCCGGCCTAGAATTCAGAATCTTTTCTTGTTGTGCAACGCCCATGCGGGAGCCACCCCCTTGGGCGTTTGTGTTTTCAAAGATCCCGAGCGGGCAGGATCAGCGGCCTGCAAGTTGAAGGCGCAGACGGGATGACCTCTCAGAGAGGAGAGGAATTCGGTTGCGCCTTCTATTTTGGCAGCGGACCACCAAGAATAACGCCATGAAAACTTGGAGGTCGAAACATGGACAGACAGACAGACAGACAGACAGACAGACAGATTCCTCACGCACTAATTCCAAGAATCCAGGAAAGATAACTCAGGCTAACAATCCAAGGATTGTCTCAGCGCAACGCCCTTGCGGGAATCTCTCTGCAAGGGCGTTTGTGTTTTTGTGGGGGAAGGCCATGAAGGTTAAATGCCGCTCGCTTGGAATGATCGCTGTCATACCAGTAACAGTGGTTGTGTTTACGATTCTCGCGATAGGAATCTTGCCGTGGGCCGTGCCTTCCGCACTCGCCGATACGCCGGGGACGGCCACCGCCACAGGGGCAATGAGCCAGGACCGTTACCTCTTTACGGCGACACCGTTGCCGAATGGCAAGGTGCTCGTCGTAGGAGGCCAAAACGATACAAACTTCCCGCTTGGCAGTTCGGTTTTCACTTCCTCCGAGTTGTATGACCCCCAGACCGGTGCCTTCACGACCAGCGGCTCCATGGCCCAGGCTAGAACTAGACACACCGCCACGCTCCTGCCCAACGGAAAAGTCCTTATTACAGGTGGCATACTCGGGGTCGCCTTCGGATCGGCAGAGTTGTATGACCCGGCCACTGGCACGTTTGCCCCTACCGGCTCGATGGGCACACCTCGCGCTGACCATGCAGCGACCCTTTTGCCGACCGGCAAGGTCTTAATCGCTGGCGGATGGAACGGGGGCGATGGTCGCCTGGCTTCAGCCGAACTCTATGACCCCGCAACCGGCACCTTCAGTCCCACCGGGTCGATGGGGAACTCCAGGCAAGTTCACACCGCGACCCTCCTGCCCAATGGGAAAGTGCTGATTGTGGGTGGCGTTGATGCGTTCGGCGATTTCCCGACCTCGGCGGAATTGTATGATCCGTTAACGGGGACATTTAGTCCTGCAGGATCAATGGCTTTCGGCCGGATCCACCACACCGCCACGCTCCTGCCCAGCGGCAAGGTTTTGATCGTCGGCGGAAGGAATGCGAGCGTTAGCGTTGTCTTCGCGTCAGCGGAACTGTACGATCCTGTCTCAGGCCTTTTCACGCCTACTGGATCCCTAGCACTGCCTCACATGTTCCACACCGCGACCCTCCTGCCCAATGGCAAGGTCTTGGTAGTGGGAGGAGTCACCAGTGGCGCATGTTGTGGGGCACCGACCATTACAAACAATGAACTCTACGACCCGATCACAGGGGCCTTCGCCAACGCTGGCCCGATGGTGGCGGTTCCACGGTTTGCCCATGCGGCCGCGCTCACGGCGACCGGCAAGGTGCTGATCGCTGGGGGGTTCGGTACCTCAGCGGCTCTAGCCTCCGCCGAGCTCTACTGCCCGGAGATGCCTGGCACGGCCGAGACGTGGACGGCGACAGGCTCGATGGGGACGGCGCGCGCTTCCCACACTTCGACGCCTTTGCCGAACGGGAAGGTGCTGATTGCTGGCGGCCGGACATCTGGTTCCAACGCTCTCACTTCCGCAGAGCTTTACGACGCAGGCACCGGGATGTTCACAGCCACGGGTGACATGAATACCGCCCGGTATGGGCACACGGCGACCCTGCTGCCCAATGGCAAGGTCTTGATCGCCGGGGGGCAGACAACCGGCGGAGCCAACCTGGCCTCCGCTGAGTTGTACGACCCAGCCACCGGGATGTTCACGATCACGGGTTCGATGGGGACCGCCCGAGGCGGCGGCCACGTAGCGGTTCTGCTTCCCAGTGGAAAAG
>Ga0137796_10000149_pt1 | contig 42369 bp, 41 predicted proteins | sample OV2TP3_FD_97704 | JGI IMG/M metagenome (GOLD analysis project Ga0137796, IMG submission 97704) | reverse complement strand
TCGCTCGCAAATGTGGCCCCAGGCCGTCTCAAAGACCGAATTCATGCGGGGATGAGCGGGAAGATCAGATTATTTTGGACAGCAGTGAATCTGTCCCCTTTTTCCGTGGGCGGGCTGTCTCTGGTGATTGTCGTGGGCGGTCTCGTGGGGTGCGGCGGCGGGCCGAGACCGGCACCCAGCTTCCCCGAGGGCGCGGGGTATCCGATAGGTTATGTTGAGCGGGGCATGGCCTCCTGGTATGGGCCGGGGTTCCATGGAAACCGCACGGCCAACGGCGAACGGTACGACATGCACGAGTTGACGGCTGCCCATCGGACGCTGCCGCTGGGCTCGGTGGCCCAGGTCCGCTCGCTCACCAATGGCCGGAGCGTTACGGTGCGCATCAACGACCGTGGCCCATTTGTCAAAAACCGGATCATTGACCTCTCGTACCGCGCGGCGCGCGAGTTGGGGATGCTTGGCGAGGGGACCGGTCGTGTTGAGGTGGCAGTCGTCGGGTACCAGGGGCTGCCCGGTGCCATGGGGGCGCTCAAGGTCCAGCTCGCGTCGTTCGCGGATAGGGCCAATGCCCAGGCCCTCGTCGGGAGACTGAGCAGGTCCTATCCTGATGCGCGGATCGTGGCGGTGGAGCTCTCTGAAGGCCGGCGGTATCGCGTGCAAATCGGGCCGTTCGACACTGAACGGCAGGCCGAGGCTGCCGCCCGGAACGTGGATGCACAGTTCGGCTTCGAAGGCCTGGTGGTTCGGGACGATCAGTGAGGCTCCGATGGCTACTGCATCTGTCTTCACAGGAGGACTAAGGCACGGGATCGCTGCGGTCGTCGGCATTGTGGTAGGGTGTGCGCTGGCGGGGCCACTCGACCTGGCATATGCAGAGACGTGGCAGTGCACGCGGCCCGATGGATCGGTCATCTATTCCGACCAGAATCTCGGCGGCAAGTGCCTGTCGCTGGAGGACCTGCCTCCGCTGATGCGCGTGCCGTCCGCTCCACCTGATGAGGCGAAGCCGGAAGAGAAGCCGCCTGCGCCGCCCGAGGCCGACCAGGTGCCGACGCCCGGACGCGGAAGGCGGATTGACCCGCCGGGCGACGCCGCCATCACGATCCACGACATCAAAGCGACCCCGAATTTCAACAGCCTCCTCGGCATCGCCCATTACCAGGCCACCTTGTTGCTGGAAAACGGCGACTCCGTTTGGACCGCGGAGAAGGTCTGCGTCAATGTACGGTTTCGTGACTTTAATTTCATTTTTTTGGACGTCAATCAGGTGGGATGCACGGACAGCCTCAAGCCGCTGGAAGCTCGAACCTTCACCGTGACCTACACGGGCTTGATCCCTCCGCGCTTGTTTCCCATCCGAGCGGAGGCCACGGTGGCGTTCGTGAAGTGGACGAAATAAGATGGAGGAAAGCGGAGAGGGAGTGAATGGTTCCAACGGTTGAGTGGAAAGACGGCGTGGTCCGGATCCTCGATCAGAGCCGGCTTCCGGACCAGGTCGAGTTCGTGGACTGCCGAGACTATGAAACGGTCGGCATCGCCATCAAGGAACTCTGGGTGCGCGGAGCGCCGGCGATCGGCATCACGGCGGCCATGGGCGTGGCCCTCGGCGCGCAGGCCGTTACAGTCCAAGATTACGATGCGTTCAGCAAAGCCGTCCTGGCCATCGCCGATCACCTGGCTGCAACGCGCCCCACGGCGATCAACCTCTTTTGGGCCATCGCGCGGATGAAGCGGCGGTTGGAGTCGCTCAGGGCGGAGCCGATTCCCGTCATCAAGCAGAAACTGGTCGCTGAAGCCCAGGCCATCCTCGATGAGGACATCGCCATGAACCGGGCCATCGGGCGGCACGGCGCGGCGGTGATCGGCGATGGACAGACGATCCTCACCCACTGCAACGCGGGCGCGCTTGCCACCGGTGGGTACGGCACGGCGCTGGGCGTCGTGCGGGCGGCCTGGGAGGCGGGGAAGAAGATCCAGGTGGTGGCCGGCGAAACGCGACCGGTCCTCCAGGGGGCGCGGCTCACGGTCTGGGAGCTGATGCAGGACGGCATCCCGGTCACGCTCATCACCGACAGCATGGCCGGCTCGCTGATGCGCCAGGGGAAGATCCACGTCTGTGTGGTGGGCGCGGATCGCATCACCGCCAATGGCGACGTCGCCAACAAGATCGGGACATACAGCGTGGCGGTGCTCGCCCAGGCGCACGGCATACCGTTCTATGTCGCGGCCCCCAGCTCCACGTTGGATTTTGCGATGGCCTCGGGAGACCTGATTCCCATCGAGCAGCGCGATCCACGGGAAGTCACCCATGTCCAGGGGACAATGCCCATCGCGCCGGAGGAGGCGGCCGCATTCAACCCAGCCTTCGACGTGACGCCGGCGCGGTTGATCACCGGCATCATCACCGAGAAGGGGATCTTCGCGCCGGCGGAGCTGGCTGCCCGCATGGTGTAAGGGTCCTCTTTTCTTTGAGCCGTTGTTTCCGGTATAGTACCGCTCCATGATCGAGCGCACGCTTGCCATCATCAAGCCGGATGCCGTCGGCCGACACCTGATCGGAGCCATCGTGCAGCGGTACGAGCAGGCCGGCCTGCTCCCGGTCGGGATGAAGCTGTTGCGGATGACCAAGGCCCAGGCCGAGGGCTTCTATTATGTCCACAAACAGCGGCCGTTCTTCGACAGCCTCTGTAGCTTCATGTCCTCCGGCCCCATCGTGGTCTTGGCGCTGGAGGGAGAGAACGCCATCCAGCGGCATCGCGACCTGATGGGCGCGACGGATCCGGCCAAGGCCGCCGAAGGCACGATTCGCAAGGCGTACGGCGCCCACATCGAACATAACGCCGTTCATGGGTCCGATTCCGCCGAGACCGCCCGGTTCGAGCTCGCCTATTTTTTCGGCGCCATGGAGCTACCGCAACGCTGAGCACGCTTCGCTCGCCTGCCACACCCCCACCCATCCCTCCCCCCTCGAGGGGGAGGGTGAGGGTGGGGGGGCCTAGTTTCTGGATAATAGGTGTTTGCACGGTCATTCTTCTGGCGACGATGATATCGTGCTCCTCGCGGGTCACCAGGCCGCCTGATTCTCCGGCGAAGTCCGCGAAGACCGCGATGCCTTCCCGTGAGGTCATTGCTGGAATCCTACAGTCCGGCAGGCAGGCCTTCACGCAGGGACACTACGAGCGCGCGATCAATCTGTTCCGCCGCGTTCAAGAAGGATATCCCAACGCACCCGAGCGGTCCGAGGCCATGCTGCTCTTGGCGCAGGCGCTGGAGGCCAACGGAGAAGCGGCCTCGGCTCTCACCGAGTATCGCCGTCTCGCCGGCGAGTTCTCACAGACGCCCCAGGCCGCGCTTGCCCGGACAAAGATCCCGGACTTGGAACGCCAACTGGCGACCATCCGACCGCCTGTGGTGTCTCAGGTAGTCGGCGTGTATGTCCGAACAAGCGGGATCGAAACCCTGGATGAGCGCGAACTTGTCAGACTTCGACAGTCGGGAACCAACACCCTGGTGGTGGAGGTCGCTCGAAACCGCACTTCCCATTCATTACCCGGTGTCTTTTTCAAGACCGATTGGGCCCCCGTCCTGAAGGATCGCCTGACCACTTTGGTGAGTGTGGCCCGTCGCCAGAGCATCCAGGTGTGGGCGGCGGTGTCTGTCCGCCGGATGGATTGGATTGACTCCACGATGGAATGGTCGGATTGGAGGTACAACCCCCAAGCTGCCGAGGTGAGGCGCGCCGACACGCTGGACCTTCTGCACCCTGCGGTGCCGGAGTACCTGGTGGGCTTCTTGACGGACCTGGCGGCGGCCGGGGCGCAAGGCGTGCTGCTTATCGCCGATCCTCCCTCCGGTCCCGGTGACGGGTTCAGCCCCCATGCCCTCCGCCGGTACGAACGCGAGATCGGGCAGGCCATTGATCCGAGCCGGCTCCAGCTTGCTCAATCCCGCGATCGCATGGGATACGCCCCTGAGTTCTGGCGCTGGGTGGGATGGAAGCAACGGGAACAACTCAAGGTCCTGGACGGCGTTTTGAGGGCGGTCCGTCGGGTCTATCCCCACCTGAAGGTGGCGATGGAGGTGCATCCCGAGGTGGTCACAAGCCCGCGGGCGGCGCTGGCCTGGTACGCGGAGGACCTCTTGGACCTTCGACGCTTCCGCCTCGATTACGTCGCCCTCCCGTACTTCTCCGCGCTGGACTCCTGGGTGAATAAGTTGGCTGAGAGCGTCAGCGGGGAGCGGTTGCTGTTGGTAGTTGAATCGTCTGAAGCTCGCCGAGCAAAATCCGCCCCGCTGCCGGCCGGTACGGGGTTGATTTACAAGGAAAAATCGGAACCGATCGGCTTGACAAACCAGGGTCGGTAATCTAGCATCCGTCGCGCCAAGTCGCATTAATCGAGGGGAAAGGGATGATACCGGAGAACTTGCGTTATCATAAGGAACACGAGTGGGTGAGAGTCGAGGGCTACCACGCGGTCATTGGCATCAGCGATCACGCTCAAGAGGCGCTGGGGGACATTGTCTTCTTCCAGTTGCCTCGGGTGGGGGCCAAGGTCTCCGTCGGGCAGGAGATCGGCGAGGTGGAGTCCACGAAAGCCACCTCCTCTCTTTATACGCCGATCAGTGGTACGGTGTCTAAGGTGAACGAGTTGCTTAACGGGCGGCCGGAGTTGGCCAACAAGGATCCTTACGGGGAGGGGTGGGTGGCCGTCATCGAGATGGCCGATCCTGCTGAAGTGAACAATCTGATGGACGCAAAGGCATACGAGGCGTTCCTTAAAGCAGAGTCCAAGTAACCTACCAAGCAAGGGAAAGTCCTGTGTCTTCATCGCGCATCGTCATCATCGGAGCCGGAACAGGAGGCTACGTGGCGGCGATCCGCGCAGCGCAACTGGGCGCCCAGGTGACCCTCATCGAGGCGGCGGTCGTCGGCGGGTTGTGCCTGAATTGGGGCTGTATTCCGAGCAAGGCCCTGCTCGCCTGCGCCGAGCTGGGTCAAAAGATCAAGAAGGCGGGTGAGTTCGGAATCACCATTGCGGGCCCGGTGTCGTATGATTTGGCCCGCATGGTCGAGCGCAAGAACAAGATCGTGGCCGGGCTCGTCAAGGGCGTTCGGACGCTGCTCAAGACGTGGAATGTGGAGTTGGTGGAGGGCCGCGGCGTCCTGGCCGACGCCAGGACGGTACGCGTGCTGAAGGCGGATGGGACCGAAGCCACCCTCAGAGGAGATGCGGTCATTCTCGGGACCGGCACGACGGCCCCTGCTCTTCCGAATCTTCCGCTGGATGTGACCCACGTGGTCAGCAGCCGGGAAATCCTGGACCTGACGGAGATCCCGGAGAGTTTGCTGATCGTGGGCGGCGGCGTCGAGGGCTGCGAGTTCGCCTCGCTGTTCAGCGCGCTCGGCGCGAAGGTGACGATCGTGGAGATGTTGCCCCGCATCCTCCCCGGCGAAGACGAGGAGGTGTCCGTCTTGCTGGCGGCCGAACTCAAAAAACAGGGCGTGACGATCTTGGCGGGGACGCGTGTTGACAAAGTCGCGGTCGGTTCCGAGGGGGTTACGACCACTCTGGCGACCGGCGAGATCGTCACGTCGGCCAAGGTACTGGTGTCGGTGGGACGGCGATTCAACACGGCCGGTCTTGGGCTGGAGGAGGCCGGGGTGGCCCTCGGCGGCCGTGGAGAGATTCTCGTCAACGAACGGATGGAGACCAGCGTGCCCGGCGTGTACGCGATCGGCGACGTGGTGGGGAAGGCCATGTTGGCCCACGTCGCGTCCACGCAAGGGAAAGTGGCGGTCCGCAACATCCTGGGCCATCCGATGGTCATGCGGTACGACGTGATTCCGACGGGTATCTTCACTTTTCCGGAGATCGGGCGTGTCGGGTTGACCGAGCAGGAGGCCAGGCAGCGGGGGCAACAGGGGCAATATGGAATTGACATCAAGGTCGGGAAGTTCCGGCCCATCGGCCTGGGTAAGGCGCATGCGGCCGGTGAGACGACCGGCTTGATGAAGGTTGTGACCGAGGCCAAGACAGGGAGAATTGTGGGCGTCCACCTCGTTGGGGCCCACGCGGCGGACCTGATCCACGAGGCCGCGGTGGCCATGCAGATGGGAGCCACTGCGGAGACCATCGCCGAGACCGTCCACGCGCATCCGACAATGCCCGAGGGATTGATGGAAGCGGCCGAAGACGTTGAAGGGATGGCGATCCATCTGGCGCGCCGGCGGGTCGGCTAGCCATGACCTTGTTGCAGTCCCTGGCGCTCAAGCTTGTGATGCTCGCGGTGACGGCGGGGATCCTCTATTGGGTCTTGCAGCAGGCGCGGGATGCGGAATTGGAGCAGTCGGTCGCGTTGCCGACTACGCTGCAGACGGCGATCCCCGGTGCCGACCACGCCGAATCAGAGATCGAGCTTGCGGCGACCGATCTCCTCGCAGGCAACAATGCGCCCGCCCCTGTCGTCTCTCCGGCAACATCGGGTCCGGTACCGTCCGAGTCTCGGACGGTTGCCGTCAAGACGTCCGCGCCTGAGCGCCGCCCTGTAACGTTTCCCCTGGACCTCAACGCCGCCCGATTCGAAGATTTTCTGGAGCTTCCGGGAATCGGGGAAAAGCTGGCGCAGCGCCTCATGGACTACCGCAAGAGCCACGGCGGCTTCCGCAGCGTGGAGGATTTGCGTGAGGTGTGGGGGATCGGTGAGAAGCGGATGGAGAGGCTCCGCCCCTTGGTGACGACGGCGCAAGCCCATGACTGAGCGCGGCAGCCCATGACCGAAATTGAACGACAACTCGAACTGATCGCCCGCGGGAGCGTCGAGATCATCCAGAACAGGGAGCTGGAGGAGAAGCTGACGTCTTCGATCAAGGAGCGGCGCCCCTTGCGCGTCAAGGCCGGCTTTGATCCCACCGCGCCGGACCTCCATCTCGGCCACACCGTCCTCATCCATAAGCTGAAGCATTTTCAGGACCTCGGCCATGAAGTGATCTTCCTGATCGGCGATTTCACCGGCATGATCGGGGATCCGACCGGGGTGTCGGAGACTCGAAAGCCTCTGACGAAGGACGAGGTCCGGCAGAACGCCAAGACTTACGAGCGACAGATCTTCAAGATTCTCGATCCCGACCGCACGACCATTGACTTCAACAGCCGCTGGATGAATGCCATGACGGCCGAGCAGCTCATTCACCTGAGCGCGCATCACAGCGTGGCTCGGATGTTGGAGCGGGACGATTTCCATACGCGCTATCATGATCAGAAGCCGATCAGCATCCACGAGTTCCTGTACCCGTTGATCCAGGGGTACGACTCCGTGGCCCTGGAGGCGGATGTCGAAATCGGCGGCACCGATCAGATGTTTAATCTGCTCGTCGGACGCGACCTCCAGCGCGCGTACGGCCAGCCTGCGCAAGTGGTGCTGACCACGCCTTTGCTGGAGGGCACGGACGGGGTCCGCAAGATGAGCAAAAGCCTGGGCAACTATATCGCGCTGGAAGATCCGCCCGGCGAGATGTTCGGGAAGATCATGTCCGTCTCGGACGCGCTCATGTGGCGGTATTACGAGCTGCTCACGACCGCCGACCTGGGAAGGACTCGTGCGATGCATCCGATGGAGGCCAAGCTGGGGCTGGCTCAGGAGATCGTCGCCCGCTACCACGGGACCGCGTCCGGGGAGCAGGCGCGCGCGGATTTCCAGCAGCGCTTCCGGGAACGGGAGTTCCCTGAAGAGTCGGCGGAGCGGAAGGTGCTGCCTGCCGAGTCCACCACGCTCGTGGCGTTGCTGGTGAAGGCGGGCCTTGCTCCCAGCAAGACCGAGGGCCGGCGCTTGATCGCTCAGGGGGGCGTTGAATTGGACGGCGAGAAAGTCACCGACGGCGACCGAGCCGTCACGGCCGAGCCTGGGCGCGAGTATCGGTTGAAAGTCGGCAAGAAACGGTTCGCCATCGTCCGGTTCGAGGCCAAAAGCTGAGTTGACTTGCTCTGAAGGGTGGCGGATAATCGCGGACGAGAGGAGCGGGAGTAGCGCAGTGGTAGCGCAGCGGCTTCCCAAGCCGTCGGTCGCGGGTTCAAATCCCGTCTCCCGCTCCAACAACTTGACTTTCATCGCCTCCTGGGCTACAACCTTTTTCGTCTTTCTTGCCACGAGAGAGGACAAAATGGACCCAGAGCCAACGAAGGGAGGTCCTCATGCCGATGACCGATAAAGTACAGAGGATGCCACGGTACCGGCTTTCGACGCCCGTGGACGTTACAGTGCTGAACGGCAGCGACACCTACTGGGGGAGCCTCATCAATCTCAGCCGGACCGGTGTCTCTATCATCTACTGGCAGTACCCGAAAGGGGACGAGAGTGTCAGGCTCCGCTTCCGTCTCCAAAGCACAGACAGGCGGGAGGTGAGAGAGGATTTGAACGCCCGTGCCGTCTGGAAATCCGGAGAGAACGTGGGGCTGCGATTCGAGCAGTCCCTGATGAGCGATTCGCCCGTTCTCCAAAAGGCGCCGTGTCTGGTGGGGCGTCTGGTGGAGAAGGAAGCCGGACTGTAACAGGTACGGTGCTGTTCTAGACCTCTGGCGGTTCGTGCAACGCCAGCCTTCCCTGGACCAGATTGATTACTTCAAAGACTATGCGGTCGTGCGGGTGATGAACGGGTGAGAGACCCGGCCCGGCGGCGGGCGTGCGCCTACACGGCTTTTTTGATATGGCCGTTGCGGATGCAGCGCGTGCAGACCCGGATGCGGCGAGTCGCTCCGTTGATCAGCGCGCGAATCGTCTGGAGGTTCGGGCTGAAGATCCGTTTGGTCCGGTTGTTGGCGTGGCTCACGTTGTTGCCGACCGCGCGCCCCTTGCCGCAAATTTCACATGCTCGTGCCACTGCCGTGCTCCCTTCCGATTGTGTCAATCCGGGCTGCATGCTACCATAGCGCCGCTTCGTTGACAAGAGAACGCCTTCCCGATGGACAGACTGAAGGAGGTCATTCAGGTTCTCGCCCGCCCGTTGGAATTCGCCGCCCGGAGCGGGCCTAACGGCATCGCGGCGATCAAGGACCTCGGCGGCTTCGTCTCTCAGCAAGTATTCAGCGCGCTTGGTCAGGCGGTCCGTCCCTCGGTCGTCGAAGCGGACCTGCTCCACCTCGCCCAGCTCTTTGCCGATTATGACCGGTTAGCCCCTGCCGCTCGTGTTGAGCGGGTCACCAAAGCCCGCATGCTCCTGGTGCGTCTCCAAGGAATGGTAGAGGCAGCACAACAACCCTCGAGGAATCTCCCGAAGCCGGCATATCGCCTCTGGGAATGTCCGATGCAGTACGTGCGCGGCGTCGGGCCCAAGAAGGCTGAGGCGCTCGCCCGGGCGGGAATCCGCACGGTTGAGGACGCAGTCTGGTCGCTCCCCTGGCGCTACGAGGACCGGACGCAGGTCCGCTCCATCGGCAGTCTGGTCCCCGGGCAAGAGGCGGTTGTGGAAGCCGCAGTCCAGACGGCTGCGCTCAAGGTGACCCGCCACCAGCGCAAGAAGCTGGTCGAGGTGACGGTCGCGGACCGGACCGGTCAGCTCCACCTCATCTGGTTCAACCAGGCGTATCTGGCGGAGACCTTCCGGGTCGGCCGGCGCGTGGTGCTCTACGGCCTGGTCAAGCCAAGGAACGGGCGCTGGACGCAACTCCAGATGGAGAATCCGGTCTTTGAATTTCTTGACGAGGGAAAGCCCGACCTCACGCACATGTGCCGCATCGTGCCGATCTATCACGGGCGGGAGACCAAGGCGCGGCTGATGCTCAGCGACCGCCTCCGCGCCATCATGAAGGGGCTCGTGGATCAATACGCGGACGGCGTGGTGGATCCTCTGCCCGCGGAGATGCTGCGGCGTCGGCGTCTCCTCACGTTTGGTGAAGCGATCAGGGGCGCTCACTTCCCCCCTCCAGGCGCCAACCTGGACGACCTGAACCGCGGCCGGACCCCGGCGCACCGACGCCTGGCGTTCGAGGACTTTCTTCTCCTCGAGTTGGCCCTGGGACGCAAACGGGAAGACGTTCAGAAGGAAGCGCGGCTCCTGAGATACGACCTTGAGACTCCGCTGCCCCGGCGCCTGTTGGAGGCCCTGCCGTTCCACCTGACGGATGCTCAGGCCCACGTCCTTCGGGAGATCCAGCGAGACCTCGCAGCCCCCCATCCGATGAATCGGTTGATCCAAGGTGACGTCGGCTGCGGCAAGACCGTGGTGGCCATGCTGACGATGCTGGTGGCCGTCGGGTCCGGTTTGCAAGCCGCTCTTATGGCCCCAACCGAGATTCTGGCCGAGCAGCATTACCTGACCCTGCACAGTCTTATGGAGCCGCTTGGGGTGTCGTGTGTCTTGCTTGTCGGGAGGCGAGGCGGAAAGAGACGGTCGGCGGCGCTGGCCGCCATTGCGGATGGAGCGGCCGGGATCGTGGTCGGCACCCACGCCCTGATTCAACAGAACGTCCGGTTCCGGAAGCTCGGCTTGGCCGTCATTGACGAGCAGCACAAGTTCGGCGTGCTCCAGCGCGCGACCCTCAAGGACAAGGGCTATACCCCAGACGTCCTGGTCATGACCGCGACGCCCATCCCCCGGACACTGGCGCTGACCGTGTACGGCGACCTGGACGTGACCGTGATTGATGCGATGCCGCCCGGGCGCACGCCGATCCGGACTCTCTTGTTTGCCGAAAGCCAGCGGGCTCGCGCCTACCGCCTGATCGAAGAGGAACTCGCCCGCGGCCGGCAGGCCTATGTCGTGTTCCCGCTCGTGGAGGAATCGGAGAAAGTGGACCTCCAAGCGGCGATCACGGGGGCCGCGCGGCTCCAGAGCGACGTGTTTCCAAAGTGGACGGTGGGATTGATCCATGGTCGGATGAAGACCGACGAGAAGGAGCGCGTGATGGCGGCCTTCAAACGAGGCGACATTCAGGTTTTGGTGGCCACGTCGGTCATTGAGGTCGGCATTGATGTGGCCAACGCCACCGTGATGCTGGTCGAGCATGCCGATCGGTTCGGCCTCGCCCAATTGCACCAACTCCGCGGCCGCGTGGGCCGCGGCAGTCATCAATCCTATTGTTTCCTCATGGGCCCGAGCCGGTTGTCGGAGGAAGGCCGGCGACGTCTGGAGGCGCTGGTCGAAAGCCACGACGGTTTTGTGATCGCCGAGGAGGATCTCAACATCCGGGGACCCGGCGAGTTCTTCGGGACCCGGCAATGGGGGCCCGCCGATTTACGGGTGGCCAATCTCATCCGCGATGCGAAGATTCTGGACGAGGCCCGGGAAGAGGCGGCTGTGCTCCTCAAGGGTGACCCCGAGCTCACCCGCCCGGACCATGCGGAACTCAAGGCGGCCTTGCTCAGGCGCTGGAAGGAAAAACTGGACCTGGCGACGGTGTCGTAATGATCTCTCGATTTCGCCGCTTCAAGAACGATCTTCGGACGGGTTGGGCGGTGGTGCGGCGGAGCTCGGCCGAAGCCGTGGACCGTTCGCTTGAGGAGGTCGAACTCCTCCGGCTGAAGTTTCAGCTATACAAAGTTGAGGATCAAATCAAGGACCTCTACCAGTCGGCCGGCGAGCGGGCGTTCCAGTTGATCGGGCGAGGCGCCGATACGATCGTGCAGGATAAGGAGATTGCCCGGTTCTTCGAGCAGGTGGATCAACTCAAGCAGGAAGAGGCGCGCATCCGTTTCGAAATGGACCAAGTGAAGGAACAAGGGTGAGACTCTGTGCCGATCTATGCCGGGATTGATATCGGAACACTGACGCTCCGTCTCCTGATTGCGCGGATTGAGGCCGACGGCAGGCTCCATGAACTGGCCTCGGAACGCCGCATCGTCCGTCTGGGAGAAGGCCTCCAGCCCAGCCGGCGCCTGCAACCGGCTCCGATGGCCCGCGCGCTCGACACGATCCGGACCTGGCTGCCGGTGATCGAACGAGCCGGTGCAAGCGACGTGGCCGCGGTTGCCACGAGCGCGGTACGTGATGCCGTCAACCGTGAGGAATTCCTCGCTGCCGTCAAGCGGGTGGCCGGGCTGGAGGTGGAGATCCTTTCCGGCGAAGAAGAAGCGCGGCGGGCACTCCTGGGCATTCAGGCCGGGCTTCTTCCTGGCCCGACAAGGATTGACCGTTTTGTGGCGCTCGACATCGGGGGCGGGAGCACCGAGTTCATCAAAGTAACGCCTGGGCAGCCGCCCTCGATGGTGTCGGTTGACGAGGGAGTCGTCCGCCTGACTGAAGAGTGTCTTCGGACCGATCCCGTGGGGAAGGACGAAGTGACCGCGGCGCAGAACCGCATCAGGGACCATCTGGATGTCGTCAGAGGGAAGCTTGGCTCCTTGGACGGCTATCGCCTCGTTGGGACGGCCGGGACCATCACGACGCTGGCGGCCATGGACCAGCGCATGGAAGTCTATGAGCCGCTACGCATACACAACTACGTGATTTCACTTGAGGCGGTGCGCCGGATCGTCGGGGATCTCACGCCCCGCACCCATACGCAGCGTCGTGAGCTCACCGGCCTTGAGCCGGGCCGCGAGGACCTCATCCTGGCCGGCGCGCTCATTTTATTGGAGAGCATGGAACGGTTCGGCGTTGCCGATTGCCTCGTCAGCGACTACGGCCTGCGCGAAGGCCTGCTGATTGATCGCTGGCAGAAGACCGACTGCCGGGCCGTGTTGTGAATCAATCGTCCTGGCGCCACGGCGTCACTCCCTATCAATGGCGGGTCCTGCTCGTGGCCTGGCTCGGGTGGGTCTTCGACTCCATGGACGCGACGATCTATGCGATCGTCCTCCATCCCGCCTTGCACGATCTGCTCCAGCGCTCCGCCCCCGACGGCACGGTCGGTTCCGAGACCATTGGCTGGTACGGCGGGATCATCTTCTCGATTTTCCTGATCGGCTGGGCGATCGGCGGCGTGCTGTTCGGAATCGTGGCCGACTACGTCGGGCGGACCAAGACGCTGATCGCCACGATCCTCATCTACGCGGTGTTCACCGGCATGGCGGCGCTCGCGGAGACGTGGTGGCATCTGGCGATTTATCGGTTCTTGACGGCGCTGGGGGTCGGCGGGGAATGGGCCGCGGGAGCGGCCATCGTGGCGGAGGTCTGGCCCGAAGAGAAGCGGGCCAAGGCGGCCGGAATCCTACAATCCGCTTGGGCAGTCGGGTTCTTTCTCGCCGCCGCCTTTAACCTGCTCTTGCGGGGATACGGTTGGCGGATCCTGTTCGTCGTCGGCGTAGCGCCGGCTCTTGTGGCCCTGCTGGTGCGGCTGTGGGTAAAGGAGCCGGAGCGATGGGTGAAGGCGCACGCACAGGAGCTGATCTCCGGAGCGCTCCGGCGCGTGAAGCTCCCGGAACTCTTCCGTGGCGATCTGCTCCGCCCGACCCTCGTAGGGTTCGGACTGGCATTCGTGGCGGTGTTCGGACTTTGGGGGGCCACGAATTGGACCGCGACGCTGGTTCGAAGATTGCCCGACATGAAGGGACTGGATGCGTCAACGATGGCCACCAACGTCAGCTTTGCCATTATGTCGCTGAACGCCGGGGCGCTGGTGGGCTATCTCAGTTTCGGCCCGCTTGCCGATCGTTTCGGGCGCCGGCCCGTCTTCGCGCTGATGTGCGCGGGGAGCCTGGTGATGCTGCCGATCATCTTCTTGGCTCCGCGTCCGTACGATCACGTTCTCCTGTTGCTCCCCGTGCTGGGGTTTTTTAATAACGGGATCTTCAGCGGTTTCCCCATTTATCTCCCGGAACTGTACCCCACCCGCATCCGCGCGACGGGAGCCGGGTTCTGTTTCAACGCCGGCCGCGTGTTGGCGTCGGTCGGGCCTTTTCTCACCGGCTTTCTGGAACAATCACTGGGGAGCTTGGGACGGGCGGCGAGCGCGATCGCATTGATCTATCTGGTGGGGCTCCTGATCCTGCCGTTTGCGCCCGAGACGCGGGGGCGGCCTCTTCCCGACTGACGAGGGAGAGACTCCCATGTGCCTGAAGCTGGCCTGCTGCAGTGACGCTTTTTGTTGAACGAGCCACGTTAAGGCCCGTATGTCATCCGGCGGTGGGCTACCCAACCGGCGACGGCTCCCAGCACGCAACTGGCGGCCCCCAATAACCAGATCCCGACGTATTCGGCCAGCGGATTGCCGGGCTGCCCGGCCAGCTGGACCCCGAGATAGCCGCTGACCGACAGCGAGACGGCGCCGGCCAATTGCCCGACAAAATTGATCCAGCCGAGCGACTCCCCCGCGCGGTGAACGCCCCACCGTTCCGCGGCGGCTGCATTGATCAGCGGAAACGTATGCAGGGTCACGCCGATCAGCAAGGCCAATCCCCCCAAGGCCAGCGGGGAGGGCATCGGAATTGTGAGGAGGCCGAAGGCCAGCGCGCTGACCGCCAGCCCGGAGGTCGCTACGGCTACCCGGCTGATGCCGTGCGACAGCAAGCGATCGGACAGGCGGCCGATGAGCGGGCTGCCGCCGACATGGCCCAGCACATAGACCAGGCCGATCATCCCTCCGGCCAGCACGGAGGCGTCCTGCGCGTACCCCCACTGCAGGCGATACACGTCGCTCGCGTAGATGGTGAGCCAGCCGGGGATCAAACGTAGAGCGATGATCCCGGCGGCAAAATAACCGCCTAAGAGCCAGAGAACCGGGTCGCGGAGCAGACCTGCCCGCCCGCTGGTATTCATTTGCAGGCCGGCATCCAAGGGATGAACATCGGGAACTTTGGGGGAAGGGCTGGACCTTAGGAACACCATGCAGAGCAGCCCGATCGCGCCGATCAGCACGGCGATCAAGTCCGTTGCGCCTCTCCAGCCTGAAAGAGGAAGCCCGGCATCCTTCAAGAGGTAGATCTGGATGACCGGCAACAGTAGAAAAGCCGAGGCCTCGCCGAGCCCGCCGCCCAGGCCGTAATAGGTTCCGTTGGCCAAGCCCCGCTCCTGTGGGTCGAACCATCGGGCCAACAGGCTGGCAATCGGGACGAAGCCGCAGGCGGCCACGAGCCCGATGCCGACCCGCCATCCCATCGCCTCGCCGAGACCCTCGGCCGTGGCAAATCCAGCCAGCAAGCCAGCTACCGCCAACACTCCGAGCGAGATGACATGCCGGCCGCCGAAGACGTCGGCCAGTCGCCCCCAGGGAACCTGAGCCAGGGCGTAAGGGTAGAAGAAGGCGGCCCCCAGCAGGCCGAGCGCCGTCTTGTCGAGGTGGAGGTCGGCGCTCATGTAGGGGGCGAGTCCGGTATAGCTCCAGCGCGTGAGATGCGAGGTGGCGTAAGCGAGGACACAACAGGCGAGGATGATCCACCGGTACTGTGCGCTCATCATCAGCGCGTGCTCCACGAGTGCGTGGTTTCTTCAGCCCTGGGATTGTACTTTGCCATTAGATTTTCTGATAATCGTTCGACGCCCCGGGATCGGCGAATCATGCTCGAGCGATATTTTAGACTGGCCGCAAACGGGACAACGATCCGAATCGAGGCGCTTGCCGGGAGCACCACCTTTCTCACCCTCTCGTATATCCTATTCGTCCAACCTGCCGTCCTTTCCACCACCGGCATGGACTTCGGGGCGGTGCTGGCGGCGACGTGTTTGGCCAGCGCTTTGGCCACGCTGCTGATGGGTCTGTATGCGAACTATCCTATCGCGCTGGCCCCTGCGATGGGGCACAACTTTTATTTTGCCTTCATCGTCTGCGGGGCCGTCACGGCGGGCGGCATGGGCTTTCGCTGGGAGACGGCCCTGGGCGGAGTGTTCGTCTCCGGGGTGGTCTTCCTCGTACTGTCGCGGTTCGGGTTTCGGGAACGGCTGCTCAATGCGGTGCCCGATTCCCTGAAACACGCCATCGCAGTGGGAATTGGCCTGCTGATCGCGTTTGTGGGATTACAGTGGGCCGGTATCGTGGTGGCTCGGCCGGGAATCTTGGTCGGGTTGGGCCATCTGGGCAGTCCTCCGGCGCTCTTGTCTTTGTTCGGCCTTGCCCTTACCGGGATTCTGTTGGCGCGAGGCATCCGCGGCAGCATTCTATGGGGGATTCTTGCGACGGCTGCGGCAGGCTTCCCCGTGGGGCTCATTCACTACTCCGGGTTCGTGAGCACGCCGCCGTCACTTACTCCCACGCTGTTCAAGCTGGACTTCAGCGGGCTCATCTCAGGGGAAGGCCTTACCGTCATCGTCATCTTTTTCTTTCTGGCCCTCTTTGACACGATCGGGACCTTGGTGGGAGTGAGCCAACAGGCGGGGTTCCTGAAGGATGGCCGGCTCCCGCGGGCCGAGAAGGCGCTGGTGTCGGATGCCGCCGGGATGACCGCCGGCGCCGTGCTGGGCACCTCCACCATCACGAGCTATATCGAAAGCGCCGCCGGGGTCGCCGTCGGGGGGCGAACCGGACTGGCCAACGTCGTCACCGCCGGGCTCTTCCTCCTAACGCTGTTCTTTTATCCCTTGGTCCGCATGATCGGGGAGGGGTACGTCACGCCGGAGGGAGCCCATCTGTATCCGGTCGTCGGCCCCGCCTTGATTTTGATCGGCAGCTTCATGGTACGCGGAATCACGACGATCCCGTGGGCCGATCCCACCGAGGCGATCCCGGCGTTCTTGACGATCCTGGTGATGCCCCTCACCGTCAGCATCACGGACGGGATAGCCTTCGGACTCATCTCGTACTCGATGCTCAAGCTGGTCACCGGCCGCCTTCATGACGCCCACTGGCTGATTCACCTGTTCGCGGCGTTACTGGCCTTGCGTTACGTGGTGCAGTGACGGTTCGCGACCCGCCCGGCTATTTCTTTCGCTGGGGATCCAGTTGGCCCCTATCGAAGTTGGTGACGATCTCTTTCGCCAGGACCCGCAAGTCGTTACCGCCCTTGAGATAGTGCGCATGCTTGCGAACCAGGTTCTCCGTGGCGGCGTCCAGCACGATGCGGGACGCGTTGCCTGTCCAGGCTGCCCGCAGGTCCTCGATCTTCTTCTTGTCGGCCACGAACGGTTTCCCGCTCTTGTCCTTCTGCTCGTGCTGGCGCCGCAGAACCGACTCGGCAAGCGTCTCGTAGACCCCATTCCAGTATTCCGGAGAAAAGTGCTGCGTGGTCATGACCGATATGAGGAACACGACCGGCTCCTTCTTCTCATTCCGCGGAGCAACCCCGAGCACTTCCAGCGTCCACGCCGGCTTCTCCGCCACGAGTTCCACATCCGCGAGCGCTTGGAACCCTTCTTGAAGGAGCTTCGCCAGGCTCGCCTTCACGTCCTCGTCCCCGCTGATCACCACCTGCACCTTGAGCTTTTTCTCCGGAACTTTGTCGGCGGCTCCGAGCGTCCCCGCCATGAAGACCGCACCCACGATCGCCGTTCCCAGCACCATTCGCATGCTCATGGCGACTTTCCTCCGTGTCACCCAACCACCCCAGGTTACAAGTATACCTGAAGCGGATCGTCAGACCACTATAAGACCGCGAGAAAAATTCGAGAAGAAAATATCCTAGCCCATCCAGTTTTGTTGGAGATAGACTCACGATGTGGTTTTAACGCGTATGCTAAAATGCGAGAATTCAGCAAGCGAGACAAGTCGAGGATGTGCCTTGAGACAAAGAGAAAGTCAACCATGGTAAGCAGGAGATTTCGCTACGGCTTGGTCTTGTGCGTGTTGGCAGGACTCTCCTGGGTGGGGCAGGGTCATACGCAAACCCCAGAGTTGCACTATAAGGGGCGCGCGCTACCGGAGTGGCGGAACGACCTAGGAAACGGGTCTCCAGAAATCCGACAACGCGCGGTGGAGGCGTTCGGTTCTTTCGGACCGCAAGCGGTACCGGTCTTGCTGGAGGCGTTAAAGAGTTCTGATCCAAATGTGCGACAGGCTGCCATCCTGTCTCTGGGCGCGATTGTCCCGGTGCAGAAGGATGCGGTCCTGGCCATCGTGCCGGCGATGAACGGTCCCGATCCCGTGACGCGTCAAGCTGCGACGGCTCTCTGGACCCAAGGGGGCTTAAAGGCCAAGGTGGGTCGCGATCTGGTCTTGGCATTGGCCGAAGACCTTAAGAAGGATAATCCCGAAGTGCGGCGCAGGGCCATCGAAGCGCTGGTCGAGATCCGATCGGGGGAGAAGGAAGCGGTCCAGTCGTTAGCCGATGCGCTCCAAGATACCGAGAGGGGTATGCGAGAGAAGGCGGCTTTGGCGCTGGGGGAAATCGGACCGCAGGCGAAGGAGGCGGTGCCGGCGCTGCTGCAGGCGCTGAGGGACAAGGAACCAGCCGTGCGCCGAATGACGGTCCATGCGCTCGGCTTGATCGGCACGAAAGCCAAGGATGTGGTTGCGGCCGTGACGGAGGCGCTCCAGGATGCCCAGGCGATCATCCGCCAGGAGGCGGCTCAAACCCTGGGCAAGTTCGGCGTGGAGGCGAAGGCCGCGGCTCCGGCGCTCGTGCTTGCGCTGAAAGATGCGGACGCCGAGGTGCGGGGGCATGCAGCCTACGCCTTGGGCTTAATCGGCCCGGCAGCGAAGCATGCAAGTCCGGCACTGGGGCAGGCCCTTAAGGATGTCTCCGCCTTCGTGCGAGGGAAGGCGGCCCATGCTCTCGGCTTGATCGGCCAGGCGAGCAAGGATACGGTCTCGGCGCTGGTGCAGGCGCTGAGGGATAATGATGAAGGCGTGCGGATGGGCGCAGCTTCGGCGCTGGGCAGGATCGGTCCGCCGGCACAAGAGTCCGTGCCGGCGTTGGTGCAGGCGCTCAATGATTCCCATACCGGTGTGCGTCAGGAGGCGGCCAGAGCCTTGGGCAAGATCGGCTCGCCAACCGGCGAATCGGTCCTGGCGCTGGTGCAGGCCCTGAGGGACGCCGATGTGAGCACGCGGGAAGCCGCTGCCAAGGCTCTAGGGGCCATCGGCCCCGCGCATAAGGACGCGATCCCCTCACTGATCCAGCTTCTGAAGGATACGGCGGCTGACATCCGAAAGAGTGGGGCGAAGGCTCTGGGCGAGATTGGGCCGGCGGCCCAGGAGGCAATCCCGGCGCTGAAGGAGATGCTGCAGGATGCGGATGTGGATGTACGAAAGGCGGCGGCCGAAGCCCTCAGCAGGGTAGACCAGGCGCTGGGGCCCGGAGAAGGCTAAGCCTTCCCTTCACGGACGGGGGCGGAAGTGGTTGATCGAAAGGACCCGGCCCCCCCCGAAGGTGAGCTCCACGACCCAATCGCCGGAGGAGTACACGAAGCGATTCGCCCCGAAGATGGGCCAAAAGGGATATGGGGACCCCAACGAGTACGAACCGATTAATGTGGACTGGGGCAAGCCGGCGCGCCTCAGCACTTCGGCCTCCGACATCCCTATCGAGAGCATTCGGAGGACCTCGAACGGAATCTCGCCGACGGGGGGGCCTATCTCGATCTTCGGAGGAGGAGGCGGGGTGATGTTGTTATGAATCACGATGGTGAGAGGCGGCAGAGTCGTCTGGGCCTGCGGCGGGAGGGGCTTGCGGTCTTCTTTCTCCGCCGTTTTCGCCTCCACCGTCTTTCTCACATATCCCAATTCGGAACGAAGAACGTATTCGCCGCAACCGGTCAGGCCCTTGGTCTTATTGGTGAAGACCTCCGTGCCGTCCGCCCGCTTGCACGTCCACATTTCCGTTTCGGCTGCTGCGGGAACGCTGAAGAGCAGTAGAGAGGCGAGGCCGATAGGCAAGGCGAGGCGGACGCACGACATGGAAGACATCCTGGGTTACGCCGTGGTGCGGCAATGATATATCGAGGCCGAAATATCCGCAAGCTTTTCCCTCCGCCCTTCACGCTTGACGATCTTACGGAGGCTGTGGTCTGCTGTTCGGGAGCAACACGCCAGCCTTAGCGCCGTCCTCCCCAAGTAACTCATTCCGGGCACCTCCTGCCCGAAATCGGCAAGGAAAAGCATTTAAAAATCTTCGGTGCTTGACAAAGAGGGTAATTAAGGTATTGATAAACTGCATCTTGAAGGTCTTGCCGCGCCATCCATCATGATGGCAAGGTCTATGCTCACCTGTTTCGAAGTGAGTCTCAAGAGAAAGGAGGTGGTAATTCGATGAAGGTGATTCTCGCAGCTCTGTTTGCGGTGATGCTCGGTCTCTCTTTCAGCACCGTGACGTTTGCGCAAGCCACGCCGGCCACGCCAGCTACGCCGGCCGCCCCGGCTGCTCCTGCCGGTGGTGAGATGAAGAAGGAGGAAGGCAAGAAGGCAGAGGGTAAGGCCGAGAAGAAGGAGAAGAAGTCCAAGAAGGAAAAGAAGGAAGAGAAGAAGTAATTTGGGAACGGGTCGGCGGTGGCTGAGATCAGCACCGCCGGCCTGTTTCAATCAGGCGCTGTAGCGGTCGTGCTCCCACGGCAAGGCCATTTGAGCGACATGGGGGTCAATCTCGCCCCGCTTACCGCGTAGACGGGCCCGCTGATTTCAGTGCCGGAAGCGACCGGCCAGGCTTCAGTACCTCGCCGAAACCCACCGACTGGACTAGTCCGTAGAATCCAAGAAATAACAGCCCGACGGCTGCAATCTTCAGCATGTGCGGGAGATTAAGGGATTTAACATTCCAATGTTTAGTCGCTAGACCGGGCCAGACCTTACACTATTTTTGTTTCGGAAGTGGTTGGAATGTTGTTATTTATTTGTAATGGGCCGGCAGAAGCCACGACTAAGGGTTGAGTATCCATTCTGAAAGGGGGAATAATGAATGAACAGGAGGACATTTCTTAAAGTCGGCGTTGCAGCGGGATTTGGGTTCCTGGTAAAGACGATCGGTCTTCTGCCGGCGCAAGCCAAGGAGGGTGGGAAAGTGTTTGAGATTACAAAAACCGATGCAGAATGGCGGACAATTCTGACACCGGAGCAATATCGTATTCTACGCCAAGAAGCGACCGAGCGGCCTTTTACGAATAAGTACCACGATAACAAAGCACGAGGGACTTACTACTGTGCAGGCTGCGATCTGCCATTATTCTCATCGGAAGCCAAGTATGACAGCCGCACGGGCTGGCCAAGCTTTTGGAAGCCGATTTCAGAGTCGGGTCTAGGCCGGAAGACGGACTGGAAGCTGCTTCATCTTCGGACGGAAGTGCATTGCGCGCGATGCGGCGGCCACCAAGGCCATGTCTTCGATGACGGTCCCCCTCCCACCGGTCTGCGATATTGCATCAATTCAGCGGCCCTGAACTTTGTGCCCGCCTAGCCCGGATTATTCACGAACGCCCCTCTTCAATAGATCGGGGAAAGAAAGGAGGAGATCGTTGCATGGGAAAGGCCACCTTTGGAGCAGGCTGTTTCTGGGGAGTGGAGGAAGCATTTCGGCAAGTCAAGGGCGTGACTGAGACCCGAGTAGGGTACCTTGGGGGAGCGCTCAAAAACCCGACCTATCGCGACGTGTGCACGGGGCGAACGGGACATGCCGAAGTGGTGGAAGTGGAGTACGATCCCTCAAAGGTCTCGTATGAGGAACTGTTGATGGTCTTCTGGAGCGTCCACAACCCCACGACGCTGAATCGACAAGGCCCGGACGTGGGCACGCAGTACCGGTCTGCGGTGTTTTTTCACAACGCAGAGCAAGAGGCGGCGGCGAAGGTGTCAAAGGCGAAGCTCCAAAGCTCCGGCAGGTTCAACAGGCCCATTGTGACGGAGATCACTCCCGCCTCAGAATTCTACGAAGCGGAAGACTATCATCAGCGATACTTGGAGAAGCGCGGGCAAAAGTCTTGCGGATTGTAAGCATTCCTCCAAGCAACGAGGTTCCGCGATGGTCAGCCGGCAGGACATCCAGGAAGAACAGATCCGCGTGATTCGGCTCCGTCTTCGCGCCGATCTCACCGCATACCGTCTGGCCCACGTTCTGATGAGTCACGCAGAAGCTCTCCGGCTGATTGATCAGACTAGGGAAGAAATTCTGACCCTCTTTCCTGGCAAAGGAGAAGTTTTTGATCTCGTTCTGCGTCCCCGATTTCTGCGCATCCTCAAGGAGCGGCTTGAGATGCCTACGCTCTTCCCCTTCCCATGACCACCCCCCCTTCGGCTACGCAGTTGCGCCACAAGATAGTTGCTCAGAGAAGGCGTCGGTTCAGCGCTGCCCGGATTGCAGAAAGTCTGGAGGAACTGGCGTAAGAATTTGGGAGGGGGTAAAGTTAAAGCCTGTTCGTGTCTGGCCGTCGAGGTCGGAGGCTGAAGGGAGGGGGAGGGCCATGAGCATCCTGAAACGGTTGAAGGAATATTTGGATCGCGAGAAGGTTCCTTACGAGGTCTTGACGCACCGGGAGACCTATAAGGCCACGGAGCTGGCCCAAGCCCTTCACGTGTCGGGGAAGGATCTAGCCAAGGTGGTCATGCTGAAGGTGGGGGAGCGCTTCGTGATGACGGTACTTCCGGCCGACTGGAAGGTTGATCTCACGCGCCTCAGAGATATCTTTCAGACGCACCATGTAAGGCTGGCCACCGAGGAGGAGTTCAGAGGGTTGTTTCCGGATTGCGAACTCGGCGCGATGCCGCCATTCGGTAATCTCTACGGCCTGGAGGTGTATGCCGACCGGGCTCTCCTGGAGGACGAGGAGATCGTCTTTCAGGCCGGGACTTACCAAGAGGCGGTGAAGCTCCGGTATCAAGACTTTGCCAATCTGGTTCACCCTTCGGTGGCCGAGTTTCACGCGGCTTCCTCAGGACCCAAGACTGGCTCCTGAGAATGGATCGGCGGCGATGATGTCGGAATGTTGGGCCGATCGAGGGGGAGGAGAAGAGAATCACGGCTTCGCCGTCTTCTTCGCGAGTTCCCGCTCGTCGGCTTCGGATATGGCCTCCCCGTTGAGGCGGGCGTCGAGGAGACGGTCAAGGATCTTTTTGAACAGCGGGCCGGGTTTGAGGCCCATCGCTTTCAGATCAGCTCCAGTGAGCGACGGTCTGATGTGTTGATAGGTGGTCAGGTAGGCCGAGATTTGGCGCTTGACGGATTCTGATTTGGTCTTGGCCATGAGGAGCAGTAGGGTCTCATCGGAAAGACCGGCCAACAGGTGGTAGGCCTCGCTCGCCCTGGGCGGCGGCCGTCTCGCAAGCCGGCGAAGAATGGCATTTGATGAGAAGCGCCCGGCTCTGATCTTTTCCGCGTGTCGCTCAGGGACCGTGAGCCGCTTCAGTGTTTCCGAAACAGCCTTATCTGGGATCACTTCCATGAGCGCCAGGAAATAGACGACCCACGCGTCCATCTTCCGTTCCAGGTAGAGAAGCTTGTACCAGTCCAATGCATCCTCGACGGCCTTGAGCAGCGCCTCCAGTCGAGGCGACCACTTGAGTGCAGGATGTATGAAGCGGAGCAGGTCAAGCTCCCCAAGACGGGTGATCGCTTTTCCGGTTTCCTCTTCAGAGAAAAGAAGGATGAGTTCCTCAAGCAGCCGGTGCCCGGAGAGACGATGGAACAGGTCCATTTTCACCGCGCCCTTGATCAACGTGAGCGTTTCCTTGCCCAGCCGAAACCCGAACCGCTGCTCGAAGCGGATGGCCCTGAACACACGGGTCGGGTCCTCGACAAAGCTCATGCTATGCAGCACGCGGATGGCTTTCTCCTTGAGATCGCGCTGGCTTCCGTAGAAATCAATCAAATCTCCGAAATGACCCGCGTTCAAGCGAATGGCAAGGGTGTTGATCGTAAAATCCCGGCGATACAGGTCTTTCTTGATCGAGCTTCGTTCGACGGTCGGGAGTGCGGTTGGGTACTCGTAGTATTCCGTTCGAGCGGTGGCCACATCCAACTTGAACCCATCTGAAAAGACGATGACGGCCGTTCCGAAGCGCTCGTGAGCCTTCACGGCGGCCTGTGCTTCGCGCGCCAAGGCTCGAGCAAAGGCAATGCCGTCGCCTTCAATCACGAGATCCAAATCCAGGTTCGGCCGTCCCAACAGGAGATCTCGGACGAATCCTCCCACGACGAACGCCGACGCGCCGGTACGCTCGGCCAGCTGGCCGGCCCGCTCCAGCAATGCGTAGACACGTTCCGGCAGCCGCTCCTTCAATGTTCCTTTGATATTGCGTCTGAAAGCATAAGGGGGCTGTTCGGCGGGAAGGGGCTGCCCTTTAGCCCGGGCTTTGGCCGCCAGGAGGACGTCGTCGTGAAGCGTGCGAAGTAGATCGGTCCGAGTGATGACCCCAACCGCCTTGGAGCCTCGGAGTACGGGGACAAAGCGTTGATTGCGCTCCAGCATGCGTGCCTCGATCTCCCGGAATGGTGTTTCCGGAGCGGCGGTGTAGGCATCTGTCTGAATCAGATTCAGCACCGGGCTTGAGCCGAACTGGTGGAACAGGGCCTTCTGGATAGTCTCACGCGAGACAACGCCTAAGTAGCGGTCTCTGCCGTCCAGCACGGGCAGGACATTGACCGCGTATTTGGTCATGCAGCCTTCGGCATCAGCCACCGTCGCGTCCTCGTTGATGGCTTTGACCGGCGTGGTCATGACATCCTTCGCAAGCAAGGTCGGGCGGTAGCGTTCGGTCAATAGCTGCGCAAGTCGTTCTTTCACCTCGATCAGGGTCTGTCCCTTGACACTTGCGGCCGCGGCGACGGCATGGCCTCCCCCGCCGAATTCCCGTGCGATCTGCGCGACGTCAATCTCGGGACGCCGGCTCCGCCCGATGATTTCAATCTTTTCGTCCATCGCGATTGCCGCGACCACCGCGTCGAGTCCCTCCAACTCGGCCAGTTTGTGTACGACTTCGGCGAGGTCGCCCCGGTAACGGTCAAACGCGCTTGTGGCCAGGAGAACCTTCCGGCCCTCCAAGTAGAAGGTCTCACTCGAGTGGAGAAGGTCGTTGAGAAGCGAGATTTGGTTCGGGTCCAGATGTGTTCGTAACGTGTCGGAGACGACGTTGAGGTCCGCGCCGGAATGCAAGACATGGGCGGCGGCGTACAGATCCCGAGGTGTCGTTGAGGCATAGGCCAGGGAACCGGTCTCCTCATAGAGCCCCAGGGCCAGGACGGTGGCCTCAAACGGCGTGAGCGGGATCTGGTGTGTTTTCAGTTGCTCGATCAGGATCGTCGTGGTCGCGCCGACCGGCTCGACCATGCGGAGACATGTGCGAATAGGCGGCACTGCGTCGGGGTGTCCCTCCGAGTCGGGGTGGTGATCGTAGATTCGAACCTTCACGGTTGGGCTGGCGAACAAGTCTTTCAGCGGTCCGATCCGCTCAGGGTCCTGGCAGTCCACGAGGATCAGGCGCGTGACCTGATTGAGATCGAGGTCTTTGAGGCGTGTGATTCCGAGGTCGTGAACGGCCATGAAGCTGCGGACCGCTTCCTGAGCGCCTCCCGGCAAGACCAGAAGGGCGCCCGGGTAGAGCTTGCGCGCCGCGACCATGGAGGCCAGGCCATCAAAATCCGCGTTCAGATGAGTGGTGATGACGTCCATATCCGTGTGGTCACCCTGCCATCTTCTTGACGAGCCGTTGCGCGAATGCCTGTTCCTCTCTTTCGGACTTGATCCGGCCGTTCAGTTTGGCATTCATCACGTTGTCCAGGACCTTCTTGTAGGCGGGCCCTTGGCGCAAACCCATCGTGGCGAGAGTTTTGCCGTTGATGGACAGGTTGATGGGCCGGTAGGAGTCCACATACGCGAGAACCAGGCGCTTCATGTCTATGGATAGAGCCTTGCCGAGAAGCAGCACCAAGCTTTCATCCGGAAGGCCGGCCAACACCCGGTAGATCTCGGACGCCTTCAGCGGCCGACTCCTGGACACGCGTCGCAAGGCGGCTCCCAGACGACTTTTTGCTGATCGGACCGTGATGGCTTGTCTTTTCGGAAGCACCAATCGCTTTAAAAGGGAGTTCATGGCCGGCCTGTTCAGTCCGTCCAGCAACGCCATGAAATAGACCAACGGGCGATCGATTTTTCGGTGGGGAAACCGTCGCTGCCACCAATCCAAGGCCTTTGCAAGGTTGGCCAAAAGGGTCTCGAGTCGAGGGTCGAGCGTGAGAGCAGGGTGGATGACACGAAGAATGTCGAAGTCGGCCATGCGCCGGATCATGCGGCCCGGATCACCCTCCGCAAGTAACAGGAATACCTCACTCTTGACACGATGGAAGGGGAGCTTGTGAACCAGCCCGGTCGCCATCGCATCCTTGAGCAGACCCAGGGTCCACGCTTCGATCCGGCAGCCGAAGCGCTGCGAGAAGCGGATGGCGCGGAACACACGGGCGGGGTCGTCCACGAAACAGAACTCGTAGACCGCACGGAGGGTATGCGCGCGGAGATCCCGGAGCCCTCCGGAGGGGTCCAGCAATCTTCCGAAACGTCCGGAGTTCAGATGGATAGCGAGGGCATTGAATGTGAAGTCCCGCCTCATGAGGTCCTGTTCAATGGAACAATAACCTCCGGCAGGGATGCGCCATGCTCCAGTCGTGTGGGCGAAGGCCCCAGGGGACGGCTCAGCGCGGGTGTTTGCGATGTCCAGCTTCATGCGGTCCGGGTAGACGACGAGGGCGGTCGCGAACCGCTCGAAGATCTTCAGGCCAGCCCCGTACCGGTCGGCCAAGCGACGGGCGAAGGCCATGCCGTCTCCTTCCACGGCTATGTCCACGACCAGATTGCCTCGTCCAAGGAGCAGGTCACGGACGAGGCCACCCACGGCAAATGCCGCAACGCCGGACTGGTCGGCCAGTCTGCCGATCTCCGCCAAGCGATGATAGATCTTGACCGGAAGGCGGTCGCGCATTCGCAACCGGAGATCGGGGCTCCTGGAGACGGGAAGTGCCATCAGGGCTTCATTCTAGCAAGATCGAGGCGAAGCGTTAAGCTCTGCCGATGCTCATTGATACGGTGTCGAGAATGGGTGCATGGGCGCATAGGCATCGCGGTGATGACCGAACGGCCCTGAAGCTGTTCCTGTTGCGCAGGGTATCGGGATGGCTGTAAGCTTACTGCTGACCGCTTATCTAGAGGCCTTGCATCAACACGAATCACTGAAAGGAGAGACGTTATGGCACTACGATTGGGAGATGAAGCGCCGAATTTCACGGCTGAAACTACGGAAGGTTCCATCAACTTCCACGAATGGTTGGGGAGCGGTTGGGGTATCCTCTTCTCGCATCCCAAAGACTTCACGCCCGTGTGCACGACCGAGTTGGGTTACATGGCGAGGGTCAAGGGTGAGTTTGAAAAGCGCGGGGTCAAAGTGCTCGCGATCAGCGTGGACCCCTTAGACGCGCACAGGGGATGGACCAAAGACATCAACGAGACCCAGAACTGCACGGTGAATTTCCCAATGATCGCAGACCCCGAGAAAAAGGTCGCCATGCTCTATGACATGATCCATCCCAACGCTGCGGACAACATGACGGTCCGGTCTGTGTTTGTCATTGGCCCCGACAAGAAAATTAAGCTCATGATTACGTATCCGGCCTCTTGCGGGCGGAATTTCGACGAGCTGCTGCGGGTCGTGGATTCCCTGCAGCTCACCGCCAAGTACAAGGTGGCGACGCCGGTGAACTGGAAGGACGGCCAGGACTGTATCGTCGTCCCGGCGGTGAGCGACGACGAAGCCACGAAGCTCTTTCCCAAGGGGTTCAAGGCGGTCAAGCCGTACCTGCGCTACACGCCGCAGCCCAACAAGTAAGCGAGCTTTCCTTGCGTAGGGGGACGGAGATCGGCTCGTCCCCCTTACAGCGTGCCTTCCTTGAGCTGGTAGAGCTGGCCGTCCTCCACGCGATAGAGCAGGGGCGCTACAATCAGTTTGGGGTACCTGAGACGGAGCCGCTTCGCTTCGCTCAGCACGAAATCCACCTCGTTGCCGATCTCGAACATCGGCGAGAAATGCTGGAAATGAGCCTCGGCCCATTCCGGGTCCCAGCCGGCCTTCTGAACCAGCCCTGCGATGAACTGCTCGCGCTTGCTCATTAGGTTGACCATCCCGCAGTTCGTGTGGCCGAGCAGCGCGATCGCCGACACGCCTCCGATCGCGATGGCGTAGGAAACCTTGAACTCGCTGTACCGGAGGTTGCCTCCGCCCGCCCGGATGATGTACGCGAAGTTCTCCGGAATCCGGAGGTGCTTGCGGTTGTCCATGCACATGCCGATGAGCAACTCGGCCTTCTCGTGCGACGCATGCGGCACGCCGAGGTTTTGGTAGGCGAGCAATGTCTCGATCGGCGTTCTGCGGAACGCCGGCAGTATATCGGAGGGGTTTCTGACGGGGGTCAACCGGTCCATGCGATGGCTCCTTTGCTCACTTGCGTGGTGCTGTTCTTGCAGCCGCCTCAGCCCACGCCGTGCAAGGTAACCCGGTCGCTTCACCGATAGCAATACCTGCGCCACACGCTTCAGTCTAACGGATAAGCAACTGTTGTTAGCGAGTATCCTGAAAGAAAGCCCGGGGCAGGACCGGCAAGTGCAACTCAACGCACAGAATGATGAGGAGGACTCTGGTAAGGCTGCGCCAGACTCCCATCTTCACGAACTTGCGCGAGTCGGTAAGGACCGGCGGTGCAAGGAGGATAGGAGTGGTGACGCGGACCAGCTTTTCGCAGAAGGCCACGTCCTCCAAGATCGGTTGATCCGGAAAGCCTCCAAGCCGCTTGAACAGCTCCCGCCGGACGAACATCGCCTGGTCCCCATAGATGATCCGGGTCCGCCGGCAACGAAAGTTGTCAAGATGGGACACTAATTTCAGCCGCCAGTCGGTGCCGGAGAATCGATGTAGGAACCCGCCGGCCTGGATGGTCAGGTCCGTTTCGAAGGAGTTGAGTCGCGCGAGGGCGCCGTCGGGCAGGCGGGTATCGGCATGCAGGAATAGCAGCCACGCGCCCCTGGCCTCCCTCGCCCCGGCATTCATTTGAGAAGCGCGCCCCTTGGGCGCGCGCAACAAGCGGATTCTCGGCTCGGCCCGCGCGATCTCGCACGTCCGATCATCGCTCTCCCCGTCCACGGCGATCACTTCGTAGTCGCCGGGCTGCTCGAGGAGGCATCGCAGCGTTGGCGGCAGTGTCTTCTCTTCGTTGTATGCGGGGATGATGACGGAAATCATGGGATCAGCCACTGCGGCAACGAGCTCATGGCATCCTCCATGTACGCGCCGGCGTCCTCGTCGATGGACGCAAACAGGTCTCTCAGCGCCAGAACCATTTCATCAGCCACGGCCAGATACTCCCGGGCGCGAAGCCTGAGGGCTTCGGGGGAAGCCCGGCCGGCAGCGATAGCCCGCTCCAGCGCGCGTTCACCGAACGCGTGATGCGCCTCTTCCTGATGCAGGAGGATGCGTCGGAGGCGGCCGAGCCCCGCCTCGCGCTTGACGAGCCCGGCTTCCAGCCGCTTGAGGATCGCCTCGCCCAGCCCTTCCAGGATGATCTGCTCCGCCAGAAGTGTCTCGGCAAACAGGCGCTCCCTGATCGCTTCCTCGATGAGTGCGCGATAGCGTTCCAGGGGAGGAAGGACGGGACAGGCTCCCAGATGGCGCGGCGCGAGCCACGCGACGGCGCCATGAAACACGGCCGCGTGGAGCGCCTCCTGCCGGGCCTGCCCCGAAAGAAAGCCCCGCATGTTCGGGTGGGGCGCCAGCGCGGCCTGCGCCCGCGCGCAATCGTGCGCCAGATGCTCCCCGTGCTCCAGGAATTGCAGGAGCCGGGCCAGCGGGACCCGCTCGTCAGGACGGACCAGCATAGGGAATCCCGTTCAGGCTCCAATCGTACTCCAGGAACTCAACCCGGTATGGCGCGCTCTCCAGATCGCGCGCCAGTTGAGGATCGGCCACGTAGCGCTTCACGTAACTGAGGAGCGAGCCCGAATGGGCCGTGAAGTCCTCCTCGAACCACTTGAAGATCATGGATAGGTAGGCAACCTTGCGCTCACGGTCGAAGCGATTGCGGGTGGAGTCGTTGATATACTCTTTCGCGCTGAGCTCCAACTGCTCGTCCAGCTTGTCCGCCGCATAGGCCCAGGACTGGAGCTTGGGGCAGGACAGGGACGCGCAGACGATCGCGAAGTGGATGCGCGGCTCGCGGAAATCCGGGATCAGGAGCTTGCGCTCCAGGTCGTAGAGGTTGATCACGGCGCCCCCGACGCGGTGCTCCTTCGCGATGAAGTAGCGATACTGGCCGAACTTCGTGCGCGGGGAATAGCCGTCCAGGATGCCCTTGATGGCGAACGCGTTGTAGGCGTTGATCCAGAACGCGAGGCGCTCCTGACGCGCGAGCAGGGTGTAGGGGTCAACCCGATCCAGCAGGCGAAGATAGGCCGGGAACCGGAGATCGGCGGCGATGGCCGGATAGCGCACCACGCCGTCCTGCACGTGGGAGCGGAGCACCTCATCGAACGCCGCATGGGAAAAATCCTTGGGCGCGAGGGGCTGAGGCGGATTGAACGACCGCGGCACCGTCGAGCAGCCGGCCAAGAGAATCAACGTTATCAGAGTAAGCGCCCGCACGACACGCCCTAGCGTTCGGCCAGCAGGGTTTCAATCTGCTTTTCGGTCTGGGCGTAGCCGCCTTCCCCGAACCGAGTGTAACGAATGATGCCCTGCTTGTCGATGAGATAGAACGCCGGCCAGTAGCGATTGCCGTACCGCTCCCAGGTCGTGAAATCGTTGTCGATCGGGACCGCGTAGCGGATGTCGTTCTGGCGGAGGTGCCGCCTGACGTTCTCGACGTCGTGCTCGTAGTCGAATTCCGGGGAATGCACGCCGATGACGACCAGTCCCTTGTCGACGTACTTTCGATGCCAATCTTTCACGTAGGGCTCGACGTTGCGGCAGTTGTAGCAGCCGAACGTCCAGAACTCGACAAGGACGACCTTGCCTTTCAAGTCGGCCATGCGCTTAGGCTCGGAGTTGAGCCAGGTCTGATTGGCAATCTCAGGGGCTGGGATGCCGACACGGCCTTGGGCCGACGGCTTGAAGACCGCGACGGCCGCCACCGCCACTAGGATCCCGAACAACACGGTGGTGCGTGTGGGAATTGACTTCACCTCGCGCCCTTCTGGAAAAAGGCCTCGCCGATCTTTACGTGGAACTTATGGCACCAGATTACCACGCTGTCATAGTCCTGGGCATTGACGCCGGCAGGGATCGGGAACTCAAGCGCTCCGGAGAACTCCGTCAACTTCCCCAGCCCAACCCCTTTCGTATAATCCCCGCCCTTGGCCAGATGCACCCGGCCGTCGGGAGCCCGATCGATCTTCGCATCCAGCAGGAACAGCGTGGGGTTTCCGTTTCTGCCCTTTGAGATGACGACCTTGCCGGCCGCGTGGTGGCCGTCCGCGCCGGTCAACATCCCCGTTGGCTTCCCCTCCGTCATTCCACTAAACGCCGGCGCCGCCCAAAAGCCAAAGGCGAGGGCGACCACGGCAACAATACTTGTACGGATTGCCAGCGTCATTGGATTCTCCTTTCGGGCTGACAAGGCCCCTGAACCTGCTTATTTGTCTCGCGGCCCCTGAAATCGTTACAGGCGCGCCGGAAGGAGAATAAGGGCCTACTTGGTAGACGCCGGAACCTGGCTTTTCAAGGCTTCGTTCTCGGCTTCCAACCTGGCAAGGCGATCATGGAGGGGCTGCACAAGAGAATCAAGCTCCTCTTTCGTAAACCTCGGCTGAATATGCTGGCGACAATTGATATCCCATGCTTCAACATGAAAGCGGATCACCCGTTCCGGTTTTCCCTTGTAGCCCGAGTCGGTGAGTTGCTTCAAGAGGGGAGGATCATTATTAATCACCTCGGCTGTGCCCCAGATTTTGACCCTGGTTTGAGTGGCGTAGTCCATCAAGAACAGAAAGGCTTTGTTGTTTTCGGCCAGGTTCCCGACCGAGATGTATTGACGGTTACCCGTGAAATCAGCAAAGGCCAGCGTGCGGTCATACAGCACCTTGAGAAACCCCTTCGGTCCCCCGCGGTGCTGGATATAGGGCCGACCTTCCGCACTAGCGGTCGCAAAATACAAGGAATCCCGCTCGCCGATAAAGTCGGTAAGATCCTTGGTGATCACATTCGTCCACCCACCGCGATCCTCCATATGTTCGTACTGCGTGCGCGATCCCATTCGTTGCTGAACCGCCTTCACCGATGGGGTAAAGGCAATATCGCTGATTGGTGAGTTCATGGTCGTCTTCTCCTTATAGGAATGAATACGGCTCCGTCCATTCGTATTCTATCACTGGGCTGAGACCACCCACTTATCGAGGAAGCGGCGAATGTGGTCGGCAATCGCCTCGCCCTCTTCTTCCAGGGCGAAGTGCCCCGTGTCCAGTAAATGAAATTCAAGATTCTTCAGGTCCCGCCGGTACGGATGCGCCCCTTCGGCTGGAAAGATCGGATCGTTCTTGCCCCACACAATCAACGTGGGCGGTTGATGCTCCCGCATGTAGGCTTGCCACTTGGGGTACAGCGGCGGGTTCGAGCTATAGTTGTAGAACAACTGCAGTTGAATGGCGTTGTTGCCCGGACGGTCCAGCAGATACTGGTCGACCAACCAATTATCGGAACTGATCGCTTCGACGTCACGGGCCCCGTAAGTGTATTGCCACTTGGTGGCGGCAATGTTCAGGAATCCTTTCAGTGGCTCGGTATTCTTTGCGGTGCGGTCTTTCCAATACACCCGAAAGGGTTTCCAGAAATCCCCGAGTCCTTCCTCATAGGCATTACCATTCTGTACGATGAGCGCTTTCACTCTTTCCGGATGGTCCACGGCAAGACGGAATCCCACTGGTGCACCATAATCCATCAGGTACAGGCTGTATGCCTTCAACCCCACCTTCTGTATGAAGTGTCCAATGATTTTTGCGAGGTTGTCGAAGGTGTAGTCGAACTGATCCACCGTGGGCATAGAACTGTTGCCAAATCCTGGATAATCCGGGGCCACCACGTGAAACTTGCCCGACAATGCGGGAATCAAGTTCCGAAACATGTGGGAGGAAGTTGGGAACCCATGGAGCAACAAAATCGCTGGAGCATCCGTTGGTCCGGCCTCACGATAAAAGATATCGAGCCCATCCACCTTGATGGTTTTGTGAAGCGTGGGGTAACTGGTCACGACGGACATGGTCTTGCTCGGTGACGGTTCTGTATCAGACGGTTTGGAAGCCGCAGCTCCGACCACAACAGTGCCGATAAGACTAAACGGCACGATGGCCAGCAGGGTGATGAGTGCTGTGAATGTATGTTTGAAGCGAGTCATTGTGTTGTCCTCCTACCAGGTTGAACTGTGAACTTTTCTTGTTAGCGTGAGATAAAAGGTTCCAGGAACAGTGTTTAGTTTCATTGCGGCCCCTGGAATTGTTACAACCGAGCCGGCCGCAAATGCTGCAACCGCCTGTTCTTCAGGATCAGCGGATCCAGGACGTTCCCGCAACTGACGCACCGCCACCCCCTGAAGCTGAGATGCCCCGTGTCGTCAAGGAGATCATAGAATTGGTCCCGGACCATCAAACCTCTGCATCGTGTGCATTTCATGGCCATATCTTCACCTCGCTGGGGCGGGGCCGGGCGCCCGCAGACGCCACGGCCCCGCCATTGCTCATCGCTCAGCCCGCGCAGGAGGCGCCGGTCTTCTGGTCCTGGCACGGCATTCCCGCCGTGTCGTAATAAAACCGTTCGTGGACGATCTTGCCGTTCCGCCACCGCGCCACGGAAACCTGCTCCAGGTGCGCCGGCTTGTTATCCGTCGTGACGAAGTCGAAGGCGGCCTCATAGAAGGTCACGTTGTCGCTGGCCCCGGTCGCTTTGACCTCGAAGCCCTTCCATTCCTTCACGTTGCTGAGAAACTGCTTCTCCCGCTCGATGTTGGCCTTCAACCCGATGGTCGGCGAATTGGCGTTCTCCTGCATCTGCACGTCCTCGGCGTAGAACTCGTTCATCGCCTCGAGGATGCGGCCCTCCTGGATGTGCCGATGAAGGTCCCGGAGTCTCTCTTCAATAGTGACGGCTGCACATGCTTTCATGTCGCGTTCTCCTTTCCTTGGTTCGGTTGGTTGTCTCGCCGCCGACATTCCGGTCTCAGCCGGCGAATTCATGATCAATCGGCGTATGCGCGATGTGATTGATGTAGTTCGAGATGCTCTTGAGGCCGATGAAGGCAACGATCTCGTAAACCTTGGCCTTCGTGATGCCCTCCTGTTCCAGCGCAACGAGATCCCCCGCCGTCAGCCAGCCCTTCTTCTCGAGAAGCAGGCGCGTCGCCCGGACTACCGGCGCAAGTTCCACGGCAGCCGGCAGCCCTCCTTTCCGGATGGCCGTGACCTCCTCAGGGGACAGACCCACCTTCCGCCCCAGCCACCCATGCGCCGCCTGGCAGTAGTGGCAGTCGTTCGCCGAGGAAACCGCAAGCTGCACCGCCTGCTGCTCGCTGGCACTCAGCGTACCTCCGCGCAGCGCCTCTTGCCCGCCGAGATACACCTTCAGCGTAGCCGGGCTGGCGCTCATCTCCTTGAACAAATTCGGGACGAACCCGAGCGCCCGTTCGACCTGACCCAGCGCTTTCTCAACGGAAGAAACCGTAGTCATCGTTGTCATGATTGCCCTCCCTTCGTGTGGTTGAGTGGAATGATAATAGTTGACCGGTCGGTAAATTGACCTTCAATAAAAAAACGCGCGCTTTTCACTTTCTGCCCGTGACCCTTCGTCGGGGCGCGGCGCCTGCCGCGAGCAGCCGCCTCACCCCGCCCGCCAGCCGCTTCGCCACCGCCAGATCGTTACTGGTCTTCGCCATCAGGCTCACCCCTTCGAGGTACGCCACGAGCATGTGGGCCGTGGCCCGGCAATCCTGCTCCGGCAGGTCGCCCGCAGCGACGGCATCATGCAAGGCCCTTTCGAAATAGCCCGCCAACTCGCGGAAGATGCCGTTGACCTTCCGCCGGATCGGCTCATCCTGCGTGCTGAGCTCCAGCCCCAGGTTTCCGAACGGACAGCCCAGCACCTTGCCCGTCCGGTCCTTCGTCGCGCACTGCTGCTCGTAGAGCGATTCGAAGAACCGCTCGATCCGCTTCAGCGGCGGCAGTCGCTTGGAGAACACCGGATCGAGCACGGCCGCCTTGAGCATCTCCCATTGGCGGTCCAGGGCGGCCAACGTGAGGTCGCCCTTGGACGGAAAGAAATGATAGAAGCTCCCCTTCCGCACGTCCGCATGCTCGCACAGTTCCTGGACACCCACATCGGCGTAACTGCGGGCGTGCATCAGCTCCAGGGCGCTGGCGATGAGCTTCTCTCTGGCGTCGCTGACTTGTCCCATGCTGCCCATCCTGAATGAAAGTTGACCGGTCAGTCAACTTTAAAACACATGCAGCCGCCCTGTCAAGGGGAATGTTATTCCTCCCGCCCGCAGGCAAAGCCATCTAATTCGTTCCCTTCTTGAAGACGATATCACCGTAAAAGGCGGTCGCCGACTCGCCGGTGTTGTCGGTGTCGGTCATGATGGCCACCCCGGAAATCATCGGGGGCTCCTCGCCGAAGGCCTTCCTGTAATCCTCGTAGATGTTGCGCTCTTCGGTGATCCATTGATTGAGGCCGGTCGCCCCGCTCTCCACCACGATCATCTTGACCTGGTCAGCATAGGGGTTCGGGACCACCGTGCCCTTGGGAGCTTTGCTCTCCCAGATGTAATTGATGGCGGCCAGGGGTGGGTACTGCCCGTATAGCAGCTTGGCCGTCTCATGCTTGGCCTTGTCGAAAAACCCGACCTTGGAGGAGTCGTATTCGAACGTGATGTAGATCCGGGCCGGGTAGTCGTCTCCTTCTTTCTTGGTCACGTCTCCCTTCTTGAACACATTGGCCACCTTCCATCTCCATTGCACGATCGGATATTCCTTGAGGTTGATCTTGATCTCTTTGGTCAAGCCTGAGGCGGAGGCCTCGCTGACGGCCTTGACGGCGACGGTATCGCCGTCTTTGCTCACCGAGTAGTTCGTATGCCTTTCGATCTTCTTGAAGGTCAAAGGCTTCCAGCCGTCCGGAAGAGCAGCCCCTTCGGTCGCCGCCGAAAATTTTCCCACTTCAAGGACGGGAGGCGAGTCGGCATGGATGGCGTAAGGAACAAGGAACAGGCTGCCAAGCAAGACGAGCAGCAAACCGCCATTCGACAGGCTCAGGGCGAACGGTTTCGTAAAGCGATTATCGCAAGAACCACCCCTGCCCATCCCTCCCCCCTCGAGGGGGAGGGTGAGGGAGGGGGGGCTACCGAGTGAGTCTGACGGCAATTTCAATCGCATCAATTCACCTTGTCCAGGCAAACCATTTCTTGAGGATGTTCTTCTGGCCTTGCGTAAAGTGAGCCTTGCGCCACAGGTTGCACACCTTCTTGTTGACCTCAGCCTGCGTCGGGTAGGGGTGGATGGTGCTCGTGATGGTCTTGACCCCTAGGCCGGCTTTCATGAGGACCGAGAACTCATTGATCATGTCCCCCGCGTGGGCCGCCACGATGGTCGCGCCGAGGATCTTGTCCGTGCCCTTCTGAATGTGAACCCTCGCAAACCCCTCATCCTCGCCGTCCAGGATGGCGCGGTCCACTTCGTCGAGCTTGTACGTGTAGGTTTCGAATTCCAAACCCTTCGCCTTGGCATCCCCTTCATACATCCCCACGTGGGCGATTTCAGGTTCCGTGAACGTGCACCACGGCATGATCATTGAATCCACGCTGGCATAGGCCAGTCCAAACGGATGCGGGAACAGCGCGTTCTGAATGAGAATCTGGGCCATCGCGTCCGCGGCGTGCGTGAATTTGTACTGCGAGCAGATGTCGCCGGCGGCGTAGATACGTGGGTTGGTCGTCTGCAGCCGGTCGTTCACTCTTACGCCGGTTTTGTCGTATTCGACACCGACTGATTCCAATCCAAGCCCTTCCACATTCGGCGTGCGGCCGACGCCGACCAAGATTTCATCGACCGTGATGTCGTACTGTTGGCCGTGCGAATCGACCGTCAAACGTTTGCCGCTGTCCGTTTTAGTGACTCTCAAATCCTTGCCGCAGCAGAGCAGCTTGACGCCGTCGCGGAGCATGGACTCGTGGACGATTTCCGCCGCGTCTCGGTCTTCGTTCGGCATGATGCCGTGCATCGCCTCGATGAGGTACACCTGGCTGCCGAAACGGGCGAACGATTGCGCCAGCTCGCATCCGATCGGTCCCGCCCCGATGACTGCCAGGCGGGGCGGCAACTCGGTCAGCGTAAAGATCGTTTCGTTCGTGAGATAGCCGGCTTCCTGTAACCCAGGAGTGGGCGGAGCGGAGGCCCGCGCGCCGGTACAGATTGCCGCTTTCGCGAACCGCAGTGTCCGGTTGCCGGCCGGCCCCTCGACCGTCACCGTATCCGATCCGGAAAACCGGCAGTTTCCGATGAACACGTCCACGCCAAGGCTCTTGTACCGATGGACCGAGTCCGTGTGGCTGATGCGCGCCCGGAGTTTTCGCATTCGGGCCATGGCCGCTCCGAAATCATATTGCACACCGGGAGGGATCCGGACCCCGAACTCGGCGGCATTGCGGATCTCCGACCAGACGCGCGCGGCGCGGATCACCCCTTTTGAGGGCACGCATCCGACGTTGAGGCAATCGCCCCCCATGAGATGTTTTTCAATCAGGGCCACCTTGGCGCCCACGCCTGCGGCGATCGCCGCCGTGACCAGCCCGGCGGTGCCCGCTCCGATCACGACGATGTTGTAACGGCCGGTCGGGTCCGGATTCACCCATTGTGGCGGGTGCACATTGTCGAGCAATTTCAGATTGTGCTCGTCCTCAGGAAGAATGGTGACTTTCTCGTGTGCCGGTCTCGGCTCGGTCATCAACGTGGATGGCATGGTGTCCCCCATATCAGTGGATCGGCGACCTCAAGCTTTCTTGGCGATGAACTTGCGATAGAGAATGGGCATCAGCGCCAGCAGCCCCAAGAGCGTGAAAGCCAGGAGGACATTGGGAGAGGCGATCTCTCTGAGTGAATTGATCGTCCCGAGCTGGCGCCCGGCGTAAGCGAACACGAAGCTGCCGGGAATGATACCGATCGCCGTAGCGGCGACGTAGGTGCCCAACTTGACACGCGTGAGGCCGGAGACCAGGTTCACCAGGAAGAACGGGAACGCCGGAATCAACCGGAGCGTCATGAGGTAACTGAAAGCGTTCTTTGAGAAGCCTTCTTGAATGGGCCCGATGCGGTTGCCGAACTTGCCTTCCACCCAATCCCGCAAGAGGTACCGAGCAGCCAGAAAAGCCAGAGTCGCGCCGGTCGTGGCGCCGAGATTGACGTAGAGAGTCCCGGCCAGGCTGCCGAAGAGAAATCCGCCGGCGAGGGTCAAAATCGCCCCGCCCGGCAGGGAAAAAGCCGTCTGCACGATATAGACGCAGATGAACAGGGCGACGGCCGTGGCGTAGTTCCCCTCCGTAAAGGCCAACAGGCTGTCGCGGTTCGACTTGAGAGCCTCCAGCGTGAGGTATTGCTTGAAGTCGAAGTAGAAGAAGGCGCCGATAGCCGCGGCGAAGAGCACGGCGATAATGATCTTCCCTTGCGAGGATTTTCCCTGGGACTCCGAAGGGACTCCTACGGACGCCGGTATGGATGCATTAGGTTCTGCCATGGTCGCCCCCGCGAATGATTTGTGGTTGTTCATCTTATCACCTCTGGTGGTTGGAATTAGACATCAACAGCGACGGACACGTCATGCAACCCTGTCTTGCCGTCCGGAAAGGGGTTCTGCCTGGTCGCGGGCTGAGGCGTGCCGTTTCCGTCTGTGGCGCGGACCATGATCGTGTAGCGGCTGGCTGACGGGATCTTCCAGCGGTAGCTCCACAAGGTCCAGGCATAGGGTGAAAGGGCCGGCTCCAGCACAGCAGTCTTCCAGTTGACTCCGCCATCCGTGCTCACTTCGACTTGTTTAATCCCGCGAATCCCGGCGAACGCGATGCCCTTGATGACGTAGTCGGGGCCCTTCACGGTTTCCCTGTCGCCGGGGTCATCTATGCGGGACATGGTCCTGACCTCCGCCTCGTCCGACCAGCCCCGCTTTTCCCAATATCCCTTGTAGTCGTGATCCACCAGTTCCATCTCCGTCAACCATTTCATGTTCTTCATGCCGTAGATCCCCGGCACGATCACGCGCGCCGGATATCCGTGTTCAGGCGGCAGGGGAACGCCGTTCATTTTCGTGACCAGCAGGACCTCCTCCTGCATGGCCCGCTTGGCCGGAAGGCTGTCGGAATAGCCGTCAGCCCCGCGCAGAACAAGGTCCACCGCCGCGGGGTTCACGCCGGCCTCGTCCAGGAGGGCGTTCAACTTGACTCCTTCCCACTTGGCGGTGCCGATGGATTCGCCCCCGATGGGATTCCCGATGCACTCCAGCGTCGAGATCATCGAGGTATTTGTGCGCTTCACGAGGTCGTTATAGGTGAACGTGATCGGGTTTTTCACCAGTCCCTTGATGCGGAGCGACCAGGTCGCCGCGTTGACGAAGGCCGTGGACGAATAGGATGTGATGTAGAAATCCTCGTTGGGGGTGATGGAACTCGTCTCCCGGCTGGGGCTGCCGAACAGTCGAGCCAGTTGGGCATTCAGCCGCTCCGGCTTGAGGGTTGCGGTGGCCAGCGCCACGGCCGATCCGAGCAAGAATCCTCTGCGCGATAAGGTCATCATGGGCGCAATTCTTTCTCGAAAAAGCCCTCGCCGATCTTCACGTTGAACTTGTGGCACCAGATGACCAGGCTATTATAGAGTTCGGGATTGACGCCTGCGGGAATAATGAATTCCATCGTCCCTGAGAATGCCTTCAGCTTTCCGAGCTCCACGCCCTTGGTGTAATCGCCGTCCTTGGCCAGGTGCGCCCGCCCGTCGGGCACTCGGTCAATTTTCGAATCGGTGATGACCAGCACGGCGTTCCCGTTCTTGTCTTTGGTGATCGTGACCTTACCGGCAGCGTGGTGACCGTCCGCCCCGGCCAGCATGGTTGTTCTGGCGTCTGCCGACATTTTACTGTAACCCTGTGGTAAGGCTAGCCCCATGATCAGCAAAACTGCCCCGATGGAGATCATCAATTTCACGTCAATCCTCCTTATGCAACTGCAAGCAGTCTATTCATCTCCCTGTTTGTCGTGTGAGCCATGAATTCCTTACCGGGGAAATGTGTCCGAACGGAGCTAACCCTGACTATTGGGGGGGTACTTGAGGGCACGCGCAGGCGATGATTTCCGGCTCTATCCTCCGCTCTGCTGGAGCAGCTTCGCCACGAGTCCGGTCCAGCCGGTCTGGTGGCTGGCGCCGATGCCCGCGCCGTTGTCCCCGTGGAAGTATTCGTGAAACAGGACGAGGTCGCGCCAGTGGGGATCGGTCTGAAACTTTTCCATCCCGCCGTAAACCGGCCTGCGTCCATCGGCGTCGCGCAGGAAAACCCGGGACAGTCGGCGTGAGAGTTCCGCCGCCACCTCCCACAGGGTCATCATCCGGCCGGAGCCGGTCGGACATTCTACCTTGTAGTCATCGCCCAGGTAGTGATGGAACTTCTGGAGGGACTCGATAATCAGGTAGTTGACCGGGAACCAGATTGGCCCGCGCCAATTGGAGTTGCCTCCGAACAGTCCGGTGCTCGATTCCGCCGGTTCATAGTCCACCCGGTGCTCCATGCCGTTTACGTGTAGCTTGTAAGGGTTGTCCAGGTGGACGCGCGAGAGCGCGCGGATGCCGTAAGGGGAGAGGAACTCCCGCTCGTCGAGCAGCACTTTGAGCACCCGGCGTAGCCGGTCGCGATCCACGATTGCGAGCAGGCGGCGCTCCCCTCGGCCCGGTGTTCTCATGCATGCCACGTCGCGCGTGAGGTCTCGCCGGTTGTCAATGAACCACTCCAACCGCCGCTTGAAGCCGGGAAGTGTGTCTACGAGCTCCGGCTCCAGCGTCTCGACGGCAAACAGCGGAATCAAGCCCACCATCGAACGCACTTTCATGGGGAATGGCTGGCCTTCCGGCAGGTGAAGGACGTCGTAGTAGAAGCCGTCTGCTTCGTTCCACAGCCTGATGTCCTCGTGGCCGAGGTTGTTCATCGCGTGGGCGATATACAGGAAATGCTCCCAGAACTTGCTTGCGACGTCTTCGTATGTCGGGTCTTCGCGGGCCAGCTCCATCGCGATCGCCAGGAGGTTCAGCGTGTACATCGCCATCCAGCTTGTCCCATCCGATTGCTCGATGTGTCCACCGGTCGGTAAGGGCGCGCTCCGGTCAAAGACGCCGATGTTGTCGAGACCTAAAAACCCGCCCTGGAAGATGTTCTTTCCTTCGGCGTCCTTGCGGTTGACCCACCAGGTGAAGTTGAGCAGCAGCTTATGAAAGACCCGCTCGAGGAAGTTGCGGTCGCCCTTGCCGCAACGCTTCTCTTCAATCTTGTACACTCTCCAGGCGGCCCAGGCATGGACCGGCGGGTTCACATCGCCGAAGGCCCACTCGTAGGCGGGGAGCTGCCCGTTCGGATGCATGTACCACTCGCGCAGCATCAAGAGCAGTTGTTCCTTGGCGAAGGCGGAGTCCACCAACGCCAGCGGGACGCAGTGAAACGCGAGATCCCACGCGGCATACCAGGGGTACTCCCACTTGTCCGGCATCGAGATGACGTCGGCGTTGTACAGATGGGGCCACTCCCGATTGCGGCCCTCCGTTCTTTCAACGGGTGGCGGCGGCTGAGCCGGATCGCCTTCGAGCCATTGCTTGACGACGTAGTGGTAGAACTGCTTGGACCAGAGCAGCCCGGCGAACGACTGACGCATGACGTTGCGCGCGTCCGGCGAGAGGTCCTGCGGAATGACGGTGGCGTAAAACTCGTCGGCTTCGTTCCGGCGCTCAGTGAAGATACGATCGAAGTCGTCTCCCAGCGGCTTCCCTTTCACGGAACCAATCGCGGCGTCGGTGAATCGCAACCGCACTGTTGCGGTTGCTCCGGGGCCGATGGTAAGCGGATAATGCGCCGCCGCCTTCGTTCCTGTTTGTTCGGGGTTCACCGCATCCTTCATGCCATGCACGATGTAATCGTTGATGCCGTCCTTCACGTATGGCGAACTATTGCTGACCCCAGTCTCACCCGCCCGCCCCAGGCCCGCCGAGACGGGCCCCTTCCCGTAGAGCCGCTCACTGTTCGTGTCATTTTCCGTAAAGAGTAGTTCGGGCCGGCCCTCGCACACGAGCCGGCGCCGGCCGTAATACGCATGGTCGAGCTCGATGACGTTTGCGCCTTTGCCTCCCTCGCCCTTGCGAAGTTGCGGACGCGACTCAGTGTGCTCCCAAGACCAGGTATTGCGAAACCAGATCATCGGCAACAGGCTCAACTGCGCTGCCTCCGGACCGTGATTGACCACGCTGATGCGGATGAGAAGGTCTTCCACGTCCGCCTTGGCGTACTCGACGAACACGTCGAAATAGCGAATGTCGTCGAAGGCGCCCGTGTCGATCAGCTCGAA
>Ga0137796_10000148_pt1 | contig 42560 bp, 47 predicted proteins | sample OV2TP3_FD_97704 | JGI IMG/M metagenome (GOLD analysis project Ga0137796, IMG submission 97704) | reverse complement strand
CGCCCTCGGTTCGCGAAAAAGCTGCGGTAGCGAAAGATCAACAGCAAGTCTGGGACGCCACGGTGGTAACGCGCTCGGGAGTCGCTGAAACCGTCACGGTGGAGGCCACCGGAACGGCAGCAGGCGCAGGCGGCGGCTCAGCGCACAGGGAGTTGCAATCCTCGAGCAGCTACGCGCAGATGGAGGCCTCACCCACCATCAAGCGCCAGTTGGACAGCGCCGCCGACGACTTGCAGCGCGGCTACGAGCGTTCGCTCAAGGGCGCGCTGCGCGGCAAGAACGTGGTCGGCGTCGTCGTCGCCATCAACGGCGAAGTGGTGTGGGCCGACCTGTTCGCCGATCCCGACCTCTTCCAACGCTACTGGCCCAAGTTGCTGCGCAGCTACATCGTCGAGGCCATGAGCGGGGAGCGCGCCCAGGCCACCCCGTCGGTGGCCGAGGCTGAGCGCTTCCTCGGCGAGCAGGAGGGCAAGCAGATCATCGAAGTCGAGCCGGGCGAATACCGCCTGCTGCAGGTCGACACGGCGCGCTACACCATCTTCCAGCTCTCCTCGCTGCTGGAGAAGGGCGAGCCCATGCTGCACTTCAACAAACTGCGCAAGGAAAGTTGGAAGACCGGCAAGCGCCGCCCCGGGCCCATCGAGCCGCTCGGCGTCGACATCCAGCCGGCGCAGCGCCGCGACTAGCGGCGCAGGCGCCGCACAGCGGAGTGGTCGCGCAGCGCCGCCAGCATCTCCGCAGCGCTCAGCCGCGTCACCGGATGCCGCCACTCCGGCGCCACTTCGCGCAGCGGCTCCAGCACAAACCGCCGCTCCGCCATGCGCGGGTGCGGGAGGGTCAGCTCGGGAAGATTCACCAGCTGCTGGCCGTAGGCGACGATGTCAATGTCAATCGAGCGCGCCACTGGCTGCGGCCCAGCCGACGCGCGGCGCCCCAGCGCCCGCTCGATGCGCCTGGCCGCGCGCAGCAGCGCCAGCGGCATCAGCTCGGTTCCTACTTCCGCCACACAGTTTACGAACCACCGCCCGCTGTTGGTGCCGACCGGTTCTGTCTCATAGAGCGCCGAGCGGCGCCGCACAACAACGCCGGCGTCAGCCAGCAGGCCGAGCGCCGCCTCGATGTGGCCGACGCGGTTACCGGCATTGGAACCCAGGGCGAGATAGGCAGTCTTCAGGTGCGCCACGGCACCCCATTCTATACAAACAGACCCCGCTAGAAGCGGGACCCTTCCAGGAAGGCCTTTCCCAGGCGTCCTGACGCGTCTTCTGACGCATGAAACCCCGGCCCCCTGGGGGGACACCCGGCGGCGTCGGCCAGGTGTCAGGAACGCCAGGAAACCCCCGGTCCGTTCAGCCCACGAGCTTCTGCCCGGGGACGCTTTTTTTACAAATCCTTTACAAGTATTCACACTCCGGATGTTTACCCAGACGGGCCCAAAAGAGTTAAATACGCGCACCCCACAAGGGTAGGAGGCAACGAAATGAAGAATCGAATCCTGGCAGTAGGAGTGATGGTGCTCTTGGCGGCCACGCTCGCCATCGCGGGCGGCGACCATGCCAAGGGCACGAAGATGGACCCGGCAGCCAAAGCGGCCTGGTTCCAGAAAGAGTTCGGCCTGACCGACGCCCAGACGTCGCAGGTGAAGGCGCTCATGGAGGAAACCTTCGCGCGCTACGACGCGCTGAAGGCGCAGAACCTCGGCGAAGCGGAGATGAAGGCGGAAAAGACCAAGCTCATGGAGGCGCACGACGCCAAGCTCAAGTCCATCCTCACCGCCGACCAGTGGGCCAAGTTCGAGGCCTACCGCGCCGAGCACTACAAGAAGGAGCAAGCAGCCAAGAAGCAGTAACGGTTCAGCAGTACCAACGGCGGGGAGTTCTTAGTAGTTGAATGCGGGCGGACTCCCCGCCGTTTGTGTTTGTAGACCCTTCGACTCTTTCACCCTTGGACTCTTTGACCGTAGCGGGGGGCGGACATGAAGCCGAAAGACCTCTACCTTGGTCTGTGCGTGGCGGGCACGGCGCTTCCCTACTGGCAGTTCCTTCCCTTCCTGCGCGAGCACGCCTGGGCGCCGCGGTTGTTCCTCGAGCAGCTCTTCGCCAACCCGGTCAGCGGGCTTTTCGGGATGGACGTGCTGGTCTCCTCAGTGGTGTTGTGGGTGCTAGTGGCGGTCGAAGGCCGGCGGGCCGGCGTCAAACATCTCTGGGCGCCGGTTGTCGCCAATCTGGCGGTGGGCGTCTCGTTGGGACTGCCGCTGTTCCTCTACCAGCGCGAGGCTGCCCTGGAACGCCGGGCCCGGGACTGAAGCGGCGCGCGCCGCTGATTCGTTCGATTTTGGTTGACCTCCCCCGGCGAGTTCGCATCTAATAGCAGCATCCCAACGGGAGGGAACAGCACAATGCGGAATCGCATTCTGGCACTCGGAGTAGTGGTGCTCTTGGCGGCCACCGTCGCGTTCGCCGGCGGTGACAAAGCCAAGGGCACGAAGATGGATCCGGCCGCGAAAGCGGCTTGGATGCAGAAAGAGCTCGGGCTGAGCGACGCTCAGACCGCGCAGGTGAAGACCCTCATCGAGAACACCAACAGCCGCATCGAGGAGCTGAAGGCGCAAGGGTTGGAGAAGGACGCCTTCAAGGCCGAGAAGATGAAGATCAAGGCCGACCACAGCGCGCAGCTCAAGACCATCCTCACCGCCGAGCAGTGGACCAAGTACGAGTCGCTCCACAGCAAACCGCCCGCAACCGCCAAGAAGGAATAACCTTCGCCGGACATCCTGTGGCGAGGGGTCGCCTCCGCGACTCCTCGCCGCTTTTTCTTAGCAGGGCAATCTCCAACGCAAGCTGCGCGCAACGCCGCTACACGTTCAGCCCAGTGGCCCCTGCCACTGGGCGCCAAGCGGCAGGGGCCGCTTGGCTGATCGTTCTCTGGGTTAGTGGATTTCCTTTGTTGAGGCTTCAGTTGCCGAACAGCGGCGCGGCAGCCGGTCCCGGCGGCAGCTTCCCGAAGTGCTTGTAGGCCAGCTCCGTGGCCACGCGCCCGCGCGGCGTGCGGTTCAGGAAACCAATCTGCATCAGGTAGGGCTCGTAGACTTCTTCCAGTGCGTCAGCTTCTTCGCTGATGGAAGCGGCGATGGTGCTCAGGCCCACCGGCCCGCCGCCGTACTTGTCGATGACGGTGAGCAGAATCTTGCGGTCGAGCTCGTCGAGGCCGTACTCATCGACGTCGAGCATGGCGAGCGCGTCCTTGGCCACGTTGCGGTTGATGTGCCCGGCGGCGCGCACCTGGGCGAAGTCGCGCACGCGCCGCAGCAGCCGGTTGGCCACGCGCGGCGTGCCCCGCGACCGCCGCGCAATCTCCTCCGCGCCGCCCGCATCAATCTCGATCCCGAGGATGCCGGCCGCGCGCGTCACAATCGTTTGCAGGTCGGCCGCCGGATAGAAGTCCAGCCGGTGCACGATGCCGAAGCGGGACAGCAGCGGCTTGGTCACCAGGCCGGTGCGCGTCGTCGCCCCCACCAGCGTGAACCGCTCCAGACGATAAATCTGCGTCCGCGCGCCGGGCCCTTTGCCGACAATCATGTCGATCTTGAAGTCTTCCAGCGCGGGGTAGAGGATTTCCTCCACCGCCGGCAGCAAGCGGTGCAGCTCGTCGATGAACAGCACCTGGCGGCGCTCGAGGATGGAGAGGATGGTTGAGAGGTCGAGCGCGCGCTCCAGCACCGGCCCGGACGTGGTCTCGATGCGTACGCCCAGCTCGTTGGCCAGCACCAGCGCCAGCGTCGTCTTGCCCAGGCCCGGCGGGCCGCTCAGCAGCACGTGGTCGAGCGCGTCGCCCCGCGAGCGCGCCGCCTCCACCGCGATGGAGAGATTCTCCTTCAGCTTCGCCTGGCCGATGAAGTCCTTGAGGGATTGCGGGCGGACGGAAGCCTCGAACTGCCGGTCGTCGTCCAGCGCCGCCCCCGAGAGGATGTCGCCCGGGTGCGGCGCCGCCGGTCTGACCTTCAGCGCTTCCTTTCTCTTAGCCACTGCAGCGCCCCTTTCATCAGCGCGTCGAACGCCATCTCACCCTTCGAGGATTGTAACACCTCGCGGACAGCCTTCTGGGCCAGCTTGGCGTCACAGCCCATGTTCTCCAGCGCCGACACCGCCTCCTCGGCCGCTTCGCTGAGCGGCGGGCCCGCCGGCGGCGTTGGTTCGAGCTCGACCGGTACGAAGGTGGTCCGCAACTCCTGCACTATGCGCTCTGCCGTTTTCGGACCGATTCCCGGCACCACCAGCGACAGCGGGTTGTTGCGCTGGATGGCGCCCGTAATGTCGGCCGGGCTCACCGCCGCCAGCACCATCAGCGCCATCTTCGGCCCGACGTTTTTGACCGTCAGGAGCTGCAGGAACATCTCCCGCTCGGCCGCGCTCTTGAAGCCGTAGAGCGTCAGCGCGTCCTCGCGCACGTGGGTGTGGATGACCAGGCTCAGCTCCTTCCCCTGCCCCGGGAGCTGCGAGGTCGAGTAGGGCACGCGGACTTCGTAGCCCACGCCATTGACGTCGAGAAGGATTTGGTAGGGTTTCTTCGAGAGCAGCGTGCCGCGCAGGTGGCCGATCATCCGCGCTGCATTATGCGCAAGCGGCGCGCGGCTGGCAAGGGCGGCCTGATCCCCGAGGCGCTCTTGACTTTAGGAACGCCGCTGGCTAGACTCCCCGCCAATTTGCAGGCTCACAGCCATCCGACGTGGAGGCTGACCATGCCGGCTGCCGATGTTGTCATTCACCTGAACCAAGCTCCGCGCCCGGGATCGCACAACGGCGTGCGCCTCCGCGAGGACGCCGTGTTCACCGACTACAAGGGCGAGGAAAGCAAGGGAGTCCGCAAGCGCGCCGAGCAGGCCCTCCGAAACCTGCAGGACGTGTTGACCAAGGTATTGGAGCCGCAAGAAACGGTGCTCTACCTGGCCCGTTGCCAGGCCCCAGCGAGCGCCTTCGAACAGTTTGCTTTCGGATGGTACATCTATAAGGTGACCGGGACGGTGCTCGTGTTCACCAACCGGCGCCTGCTCGACCTCCGAATCAAACCCAAAGGACTGTTCGGCCAGGATTTCGAGTGGACGCTGTGTCTGCGCAGCATTCGCTGGGGCGACTTGGTGGACGCCAAAGTTTCCGGCTGGCTGAGCCCGACCCTCGCGCTTCGGTACCGAACCGGCAAGAAGGAAAGCTACTGGAAGCTCGACCGGGGCAACGCCAAGAAAATCAAAGTGCTCCTGGCTGCCTTATTGTCCGGTGCAGCCGCAGAAGCAACCCCCGCGCAGGGTGTGGTGTCGCTGTGTCCCACTTGCTTCGCGGTTCTGACACCGCGAGTGTATCAATGCGGCCAGTGCGGACAGGTCTTCAAGGATGAGAAGACCATGGTGCGCCGCTCGCTCCTGATTCCGGGAGGCGGCTACTTCTACACCGGGCACACGTTCCTGGGCGTCGGCGACTTCTTCGTCGAGGCGTACTTGTTGCTTCTGCTCCTCAGCGTGGGGCTCGCTTTGTTGACTCTCCCTTCGGCACCGACCCAGGACGTGACCGCGGCGGATTTCTTGGTTTCCGGGGTGTTCATTGCCGGCATTCTGGCCGTGGAGAAGTGGGGCACCATCCACCACTGCCGGCGTTTCATCCGCGATTTCATTCCGACCAAGGGATAGGAAAAGACAGAGCCTGCCGCGGAGCAGAAGCGCCTCTCGGGCGCTCTTCGCTTTCTCGATTCGGTTACGGGCTTCCCTTCTCCAGCTCCACGTGGTCGACGACGCCGATGACCGCCATGTCGATGGGCGAATTCGGCCGCCCGACCGACGTCATTGCAGAGAAACCTTCGGCCACCACCAGCACGCGGTCGCCCACGCCCGCGTCCACCGCGTCCAGCGCCAGCACCGGGTCGCCGCGGTCGGAGCCGTCCAGCGCCAGCGGCTGCACGCACAGGCACTTGCGCGCCTCGTGCGACGCCGTCTTCCGCGTCGCCCACACCTCCCCGATGACTCGCCCGATTAACATGACGGCTCTGAATCCACGGATAAATACGGAATAACACGGATGAGAAGATCCGCCGATCTTGCCCTTGTTCTTGCTTTTATATCAGTGTTCATCCGTGTTTATCCGTGGTTACATCCATCCTGTCCACAATGGCCACGATGGTGCAGTCACTCGGCACCTCGGTCGGGTGCCACGCCATGCTGGCCTCGCGCCCGCGGCACCAATAGATGGTCTCGCCGGCGCCCGCGCCCACCGAGTCAAACGCAATCACCGGCCTGCCTTTGGGCTTCCCCCCGCGGTCGAGCGGCTGCACGATGAGGATGGTCTTCGCCTCCATCACGGGGTTCTTCACCGTGCAGACCACGTTGCCGATGACTTTGCCGAGGAACATGTCAAAGCAGATCGATGAACTCGTCGACGCTCAACCCAGCGTCCTTGAGGATTCTGCTGAGCGTACCCACCTTCACAACCGGGTGAAGTGGAACTACAAGTCGCTTTCGCAGGTCTTTGGGATGCATCAGAATCGCGTGGCTCCCCGCAATGTGGTCCACTACGTACCCAGCCCGCTTGAACGCCCGAACAGCCTGATCGCCGGAAACATCGCGCGGGAGCTTGACCACAGCCTACAGAGCGACATCCACTTCAACTTCGGCTTCGCTGGGAATCGGTTGATTGTGCTTTTTCAGGCTCTCGATGTAGCCCTGAATGGCCTCACGGATATTGGAAAGAGCCTCGTCGCGCGTTTCTCCTTGCGAGTGGCAGCCCGGCAAGGCGGGGCAACTGGCTACATAACCGCCGCTCTCGAAATCAGGCTCCAAAACGACCCGAAACTTCATCGGCCTCACCTCTTGGATGCGCCGGCACCGACGGCGGCGGGTTGCTCGTCGAGGCGCACGGCGTCCACCACGCCGATAATGGCGGTGTCCACCGGGCGGTCCTTGCAGCCTTCCGCCATGCGCGCTGAGCCGCCGGTCACGATGAGGACCTGCTCGCCGGCGCCCGAGTTCACCGTGTCGACCGCGACCAGGTAGCCGCCGTCCTCTTTCCCGTCCGGCGTCATCATCTTTACGACCAACAGTTTTTTCCCCTCCAGGCGAGGGTCTTTGCGGGTGGCGACGACGGTTCCGACGACTCGGGCGAGTTGCATGGTTGGCTACAAACCCCTGCAGGCTAACGTGTGCCGAAAGTTTTTGCGCGTCATCCTGAACGAAGCGAAGGATCTCAGGTTAATGCATCAGTGACCCACTCCCGCAGCCCAAAGATGCGTCAGCCCCGGGGGCAGGTGCCACCGGGCTCGGCGCGCTCAAAGAGCGCGGGCCGCTAGCGGCCGACCAGTTCGGCGACCTTGCCGATAGGCAGCACGTCTTCCAGCGACGGATGCGGCCGCGGGATGACGTGCACGGCGATCAGCTCGCCCACGCGGCGGGCGGCCGCGGCGCCGGCGTCGGTGGCCGCCTTCACCGCGGCCACGTCCCCGCGCACCAGCGCGGTCACGTAGCCGGAGCCGATTTTCTCCCAGCCCACCATCGTCACCTTGGCCGCCTTCACCATGGCGTCCGAGGCTTCGATCATCGCCACCAGCCCCCGGGTCTCAATCATGCCCAGCGCTTCACCCATACCGGTTCCTCCTCAAACGGCTCGACCCGTTCCAACGCGGCTGATGACGTTTGCGGCCGCCGCCATGTCCTGCCTCTTCTTCCAACCCTCCGGGTTGGAACGGGACTAGCGCACTTTAGCAGATTTCACGGCTTCGTCAATGAGAGCTTCGAGCTCTTCTTTCGTCACCCAGAACCGTTCCCGCGCCGACTCGGGCAGCGGGCCGCGCCGCCCATCGGCGGCCACGGGGCACGACTCGCTCAGCGGTGCCACCGGCGCGCCCGCGCCGGCGAAATAGCGCTCCCGCGCCTCGGAAAGCTTCTCCACCTCTTCGCGCGAAAGCAGCACCTGCCGCCCCAGCAGGTGCGTCACCAGTGAAATCCGAGCGAAGTGCTCCACCGTCTCCATCCGCATGTAGGCCATCAGCAGGTCGCCGCCGTAGGTCACCACGCCGTGATTGGCCATCAGGATGGCGTCGTAGGTGCCGATCAGCGGGCTCAGCGCCTCGGACAGCTCCGGCGTCCCCGGCGTGCCGTACTGCGCCAGCGGGATGCAGCCCAGCGCCAGCACCACTTCGCTGATCAGCGCCTGGTTGAGCGCCAGCCCGGCGGCAGCGTAGCCGGTGGCGACGATGGGATGGGCGTGGACGACAGCGTAGACGTCCGGCCGGCGCCGGTAAATCAGCAGGTGCATGGCGATTTCGCTGGAGGCGTTGCGCTTGCCGCTGACCTTTTTGCCCTGGGTGTCCACCACCACCAGGTCGGCCGGCTCCATCATGCCTTTGGACATCAGCGTGGGCGTGGCCAGCACCCGCCGGTCGTCCAGCCGCACCGAAATGTTTCCGTCGGTCGCGCCCACCATGCCGCGCTGGTGCACCCAGCGCCCCACCGCGCAGATGTCGCGCGCGTGCTCGTCTTCGGTCTTCAGTCTGCCGGGAGCAATGGCGTCAGGCATGGGTCGTACGGGCCTCGCAGCATAACGGAACCCCTCGGTCGCCGCAATCGGAAAAGCAATCAGTGGCCAGCCGGCTGGAAGCCGGCGCTACCGAATGCGACCGTGCTCTTGTAGCGCCGGCATCCTGCCGGCAGATCGGCGGCAACCCGGGGCCGGTTGGAAGCCGGCGCTACCAAAATGCGCCCGCGCTTTTGTAGCGCCGGCATCCTGCCGGCGGATTGGGCTGCAATCGAAAGCAGCCCTCAGCCATCAGCCAACTCTGGTGCGGTGTTTTCTCGTTGCTGGTGGGCTGACCGCTGATGACTGAGGGCTACTCCGGCACCGGCGACTGCTTCCGGAAGAACGCCCGCCGCCGCGCCAGGTCAATCGTCAGCACAAACTCCTTCAGCACTTCATTCCCCACGATGCACTGCGCGTAGGGATTCCCGTCGGCGCCGCGCCGCGGCTCGATGTAGAACGGCACGTTGCCGAACACGCGCCCGCCCAAGTCCAGCCGCCTCACGTTGTGGCGCGGGCGCTCGCCCGCACCCCCCAGCGCGTTGACGTCTACGCCCAGTTCCAGCGCCATCTGCCGCCCCAGGATGCCCAGATCCGTCCCGGTGTCGAGCAGCATCCGGCAGCGGTGCCGGTTGTTGAGCTGCGCGGGGACATACGGCGTGGCGCCCGTGAAACCGCGGATGGAGTGAATCTCCAACGGCACCGGCAACTGGTCGGCCCGCGGCGTCAGCTCGACCGTCCGGGGCCAGAGCGTGAGTTGTCCCGTGCGGTAGTCAATCTCGAACACGAACTGTTCCATCCAGGTGTAGCCCATGATGCCGGCCACCTCGCGCCCCACGCGCTTCGAGATCGGCGAGAGGTCGCGGATGACCAGCTCCAGGTCGCGGGCCTGGGCCCGGCCCACCGCCAGCGTCCGCGCGCGGGTGAAGTACGGCCCTTCCCGACCCGGTCGTTGCGTGGGTTTCAGTCCCAGCCGCTGGGCTACTTTGAAGTCAATCAGGCAGGTGGAACTTCCGGTGTCGAAGGCGAACCACATCGGCCCCTTGCCGTTGACCTGCGCCTCCACCAGCAGCGTCGGCGCCCGGTACTCCACCGGCACTTGCGCCACCGCCTCCTGCGCAGACGCAGGCACGGAAAGCCACAAAGACACAAAGGCACAAAGGAGAGACCATAGGGGGAGAGAAATGGAACGAGCCGGGGTCAAGGCAAAGCAGCCTGTCCTTCTCTGTGACTCTGTGACTCTTAGACTCTGTGACTCTCGTTCACGCGTAGAGGCCGCGGAGCTTCAAGGCAAAGGCCACGCGGTCGATGGCCAGCATGTAGGCGGCGATGCGCAGCGAGACGCTGTGGCGCTGCGCGTAGGCGTAGACGTCTTCGAACGACTCCGTCATCATCTGCTCCAGCCGCTCGTTCACCAGCGCCTCCGGCCAGAAGTACCCCTCGCGGTCCTGCACCCATTCGAAGTAGCTCACCGTCACCCCGCCGGCGTTGGCCAGAATGTCCGGCACCACGTAGATGTGCTTGTCTTCGAGGATTTCGTCCGCCAGCGCCGTGGTGGGCCCGTTGGCGGCCTCAATGATGACCCGCGCCCGGATGCGGTCGGCGTTCTGGCTGGTAATGACGTTTTCCACGGCAGCCGGCACCAGGATGTCGCAGTCGAGGAAAAGGATCTCCTGGTTGGTCGCCGCGTCGCAGCCCGGAAATCCCGCCACCGTGCCGCGCTCCAGCGCGTAATCAATCAGCCGCGGGACGTCGATCCCCTTGGAGTTATAGACGCCGCCCTTGATGTCCGACACGCCCACGATCTTGTACCCCGCGTCGTGCATCAGCTTGGCCGAGACCGAGCCCACGTTGCCGAAACCCTGGATGACCACGCGCTGGCCCTCGCGTCCCATGTTGAGCTTGGCCAGCGCCCGCTCGGTGACGATGAGGATGCCGCGCCCGGTGGCTTCCCGCCGGCCGCGCGACCCGCCCAGGTCAAGCGGCTTGCCGGTCACCACCGCGGTGGTGGTGTGGCGCACGTGCATTGAGTAGGTGTCCATCACCCAGGCCATTACCTGTTCGTTGGTCCCCAGGTCGGGCGCGGGCACGTCGCGCTCGGGGCCGAGGAAGTCCATCAGCTCGGCGGTGTAGCGCCGGATGATGGACTCGAGCTCCCGCCGGCTGAGCGCGTTGGGGTCGCAGATGATTCCGCCCTTGGCGCCGCCGAAGGGGAGGTTCATCACCGCGCACTTCCAGGTCATCCAGGAGGCCAGCGCCCGCACTTCATCCAGGGTGACGTCGAGCGAGCAGCGGATGCCGCCCTTGCCCGGCCCGCGCACAATCGAGTGCTGCACCCGGTAGCCGACGAAGACCTCCAGCTTGCCGTTGTCCAACCCCACCGGCAGGTAGAGGGTAATCTCTTTGCTGGGACTGCGCAGGACGTGCTGGAACCCCTCATCGAGGCCCAGCTTGGCGGCGGCGATGTCGAACCGCGCCCCCATATTTTCATAGACAGCCAGCTCTTTGTCGGCGGTAATGATGGCCATCAGCAGTCGTCTCCGGCGTGAGTTCCCTTGCTCCCCGCCGCGCGAGTATACCACGCAGCCCGAACCAAGCACCGAGAGGGGTAGCGCAGGTTGCCCGAGAGCCCCGACTTTGTCGGGGCGCTTTCGAGGGCTACCTGCGGCCTGTCTGCCGCAGGCAGGCCTGAAAAACCGCGGGTACCCCTCGACTTCGGCCCGACTGACGTCGGGCCTTCGCTCAGGGAACCCGCGCTACCAACCCTTGCCGCTGGGGTAGAATAGGCTCGTCCATGAAACTCACTGTGGCGATTGCGCAGGCGGCGCCTGTCGTTCTCAACCGCGCCGCCACCATTGACAAGGCCTGCGGGCTCATCGCCGAGGCCGGCCGGCGCGGCGCGCGCCTCATCGCCTTCCCCGAAACCTGGGTTCCCTGCTACCCGCTGTGGTGCGACGCCGGGACATTCGGCAAGTGGGACCACGGCCCTTCAAAGAAGCTCCACGCGCGTTTGGTGCGCGAGAGCGTTGAAATCCCCTCGGCCGACACCGAAAAACTCTGCGCCGCCGCCCGCCAAGCCAAGACCGCCGTCGTCATCGGCATCAATGAGCGCGATACGCGCAGCGGCTCGCTCTACAACACGCTGCTTTTCCTCTCCGCCGCGGGCGAGCTGGCCGGGCGCCACCGCAAGCTGGTGCCTACCTTCGGCGAGCGGCTGGTATGGGGCTACGGCGACGCTGCCGGCCTGCAGTCCTACAGCTTCGACGGCGCCAAAGTCGGCGGCCTCGTCTGCTGGGAGCACTGGATGCCGCTGGCGCGCCACGTGCTCCACGCCTCGGCCGAGCAGGTCCACGTGGCCGCCTGGCCGCACCTGCGCGAGCCCTATTTGATTGCCTCGCGCCACTACGCCTTTGAGGGCCGCGCCTTCGTGCTGGCCGCCGCTTCCGTGCTGCGCAAGTCCGACTTCCCCGCCGACTTCGAGCTGGCCTCCGACTTTGCAGACGCCCCCGAGCAGCTTCTGGTCGGCGGCTCCTGCGTCATCGCGCCCGACGCGAGCTACGTCGTCGAGCCGGTCTATGAAAAAGAAATCCTGCTCACCGCCGAGCTTGACCTCGACCGCGTCAGCGAAGAAAAACTCTCGCTCGACGTCGCCGGCCACTACGCCCGCCCCGACCTCTTCGACCTCCGCGTCCGCCGCGAGCCCCTGCTCCCCTTCCGCCCCGCCGAAGAGCCGCGTGAGTAGACGGGCGCTCTGGATGAACCACGTCCTCGGCAGGGGGCGACTCCCGTGAAGGGTCCGCAGCTCCTGTGGCGGCACTGGGGCGCGCTGGCCCGGCGCCTGCGGGAGAGCAAGCATCGCGGCCTCCCGGCGCTGTTCTCGGATTTCGACGGCACGCTGGCTCCCATCGTTCCCCACCCCGGTCAGGCGCGCCTGCCGGCGCGGACGCGGCGGGTTCTGGAGCGCCTGGCGGCGCTGCCGGGGGCTGCGGTGGGCATCGTCAGCGGCCGCTCGCTGGCCGACCTGCGCCGGCGCGTCCGACTCAAGGGAATCCACTACATCGGCAGCCACGGAGAGGAATGGGCGGGCGCCGATGGCCGCCGGCGGGTCCGGGCCGGCGCCGGCTCGGTCGCGCGCATCCGCGCCCTGGGCCGGCGGCTGGAGAAAGACCTGGCCTCTCGCTCCGGAGTCCGTGTGGAGCGCAAGACGGTAAGCGTGGCGGTGCACTATCGCCGGGCCCGCCCCCACGCCGCCGCGCAGGCGCGCCGGGCTGTTCTCGCCGCGTGGAAGAAGCACCGGCGCGCGCTGCGCCTGCTGGAGGGAAAGAAACTCCTGGAGCTCCTGCCCGCCGGCAGCCGCAGCAAGGGCCACACCGTAGAGGCGCTGCTGTCGCGGCGCGCCTGGGCTGGCAGCGGCGGCCGCCCGCTCATCTATCTGGGCGACGACGTGACCGACGAATCGGTATTCCGGCGCCTGCGGCGGGGCGACGTCGGCATCCACGTCGGCGCCAACCTCCGCAGCCGGGCCCAATATCGTGTAAGCTCACCAGCGGGGGTGGCGCGTTTCCTGGAGCGCCTGCTGGAGGTGCTGGCGTGAGGCAAGCCAAGGAACCTTTCGCCTTCATGGCCGCTTCGACGCTCAACAAAGTGTGCGGCGTGCAGGCGAGCACCATCGGCGAGCTGCTCGAGCACCTGCGCAGCGTTTCCGCCGACTCCATCTTCAACCACACCTTCCAGAGCCTGAGCGTGCACCATTACCTCACCGAAGGTTTCTCCAACGACTTCGCGCAATGGGCGCTGGCGGCCTGCAACGCCCCGCAACTGGCCGAGCTGCTCTCCGCGCTCGACATCCGCCAGTACGAGAACATCGAGGCGCTGCGCGCCGACCTGGTGCGTGTGTTCGAGGAATTCGTCCAGGCCGAGCCGGAGCGCGCCGGCCAGCGCGCCTTCGAGCCCTTCTACTTCTGTGAAGCCGTCACCGTGACCGTCCCCACCGGCGTGCAGGCGCGCACGCTGGCGGAGTTCTGCGCGGCGCTGGAGCGCATCAGCGTGCACACGCTGCACTTCCATTTCGTCACCGCGCGGCTGCGCGGGCCCTCCAAGAACGACTTCTCCGCCTGGATCGAAGACAGCCTCGAGCTCCCCCAGCTCGCCGACCGCATCGAGGCCATCGACATCTACACCAACACGCTGGAAGGCGTGCGGCAGCTCATCCTCAAGGAATGCCGCCCGTGGGTGGAGGCGGAGCCATGAGCAGCCCGCCCGCCGGCCTGCCGCCGAAGCTTGTCCGGCTCGACGACTACATCCCCGTGGTGGGCGCGCCGGAGATCGAGGAGATGCGGGCGCTGGCGCGGCGGCTGGAAGGGCGCACGGTCAAGATGGTCAACTCCACCGCCATGGGCGGCGGGGTGGCGGAAATCCTGAACCGGCTCATCCCGCTGATGCAGGACGTGGGGGTGGCCACGCGCTGGGAGGTCATCACCGGCGGCGACGACTTCTTCGAAGTCACCAAGGGCTTCCACAACGCCCTCCACGGCGCCCCCTACGAAGTCCGCCCCCAGGCCTTCGAGATCTTCGAGGCCTACCAGGAACAGAACGTGGCCCAGATGCGGTTCGACGAGGACTTCATCGTCATCCACGACCCGCAGCCCGCCGGGCTCATCCGCGCCCGCCAGCCGGACGGCCGGCACTGGGTGTGGCGCTGCCACATCGACGTCTCCAAGCCCAACCGCGAGGTGTGGGAGTTCCTGCTGAAGTACGTCCGGCAGTACGACGCCATGATGATTTCCTCGCCCAACTTCACCCGCGCCGTGCCCATCCCGCAGTACCTGTGGTACCCGGCCATCGACCCGCTGGCGCAGAAGAACATCGAGCTGGAGGAGTCGTTCACCGCCCGGGTGCTGGAGCAATTCTCCATCGACCCCAAGCGGCCTATCCTGACGCAAGTCTCCCGCTTCGACCGGCTCAAAGACCCGCTGGGCGTCATCAAGGCCTACAAGCTGGTGAAGAAGTACCACGACTGCCAACTGGTGCTGGCGGGCGGCGGCGCCAAGGACGACCCCGAGGGCGGCCAAGTGCTGGAGGAAGTGAAGGAAGCCGCGGGCAACGACCCCGACATCCGCATCCTCGACCTGCCGCCCTGGAGCGCGCTCGAAATCAACGCCCTGCAACGCGCCTCCACCATCATCATCCAGAAGTCGCTGCGCGAAGGCTTCGGCCTGACGGTCACCGAAGGCCTGTGGAAGAAGAAGCCGGTGGTGGCCGGCAACGTGGGCGGCATCCCGCTCCAGGTCATCCACAAAGTCACCGGGATGCTGACACAATCGGTGGAGGGCTGCGCCTACCAGATCCGCTACCTGCTGGCCAACCCGGAGATTGCGCGGCGGCTGGGGGAGAACGGCCACGAGCACGTCAAGGAGAACTTCCTCCTCACCCGCAACCTGAAGCGCTACCTGCTGCTCTTCCTCTGCCTCGGCGGCTGCTAGTCCCGTTCCAACTTGGCTTGCCCGACTGTGAGTCCGTCCTCATTCAAAAGCCAAGTTGGAACGGGATGAATTGACTTCGGTCGGAGCTTCCCGTACAGTTACGGCATCCACGGAGGGCTCCGATGCCGGAGTGGCTCTCTCAATTGTCGGCGTTCGGGATTTTTCTCGCCATCGGCGCGGTCGGGTTCCTGTTCCTGCTGGTGTCGCTGATCTTCGGCGAGTTGTTCGAGGGCTTGATTGACACCGACCACGACGCCGACGTGGACGGCGACCACGGCGGGCCGGGGTTCTTCTCCACGCGGGTCATCAGCGTGTTCATTACGGCCTTCGGCGGGTTCGGCGCTATCGGCATCCACTACCACCTCTCCACCCTGAGCGCTTCCCTGGTGGGCCTGGCCAGCGGCGTGGTATTCGGCTCGCTTATCTACGGCTTCGGCCGGTTCCTCTACAGCCAGCAGGCCTCGAGCGAGGTGCGCACCGCGGACCTGGTGGGCCAGTCGGCGCGCGTAATCGTGGCCATCCCCGCCGGCGGGCTGGGGCAGGTGCGCTGCCAGATCGGCGAGGCGCTGGTGGACAAGATCGCCCGCACGCAGGACGGGGCCGCGGTGCCGGAGAATTCCATGGTCAAGATCGAGGAAGTGCTGGGGGAGACTGTCGTGGTCAAGCGGCAGTAGCCAGCGCCGGGGGAGGTCGTCATGATCCAGGAACTGGGGACGCTGTTTCTGCCCTTCGTGGTGCTGCTGGTCGTCCTGGGGCTGTTCATCGCCGCCTGGCTCTTCAGCCGCAACTACATCAAGGTGCCGCCCAACAACGTGGCGGTGCTGAGCGGGCGCAAGCGCAAGCTGGCGGACGGGCGCACGGTGGGCTACCGGCTGGTGCCGGGCGGCGCTGTGCTGCGCATCCCGCTGCTGGAGCGCGTGGACTACCTCTCGCTCAACGTCATCACCATCCCGCTCGAAATCCGCCGCGCCTACACGCTCAAGGGAGTCCCGGTGACGGTGAAGGCGGTGGCCAACGTCAAGATCCGCAGCGACGACGCCTCCCTGCGCGCCGCCGCCGAGCGCTTCCTGGGGATGACGCACGACCAGATTCAGAGAGTCATCTTCCAGACCCTCGAAGGCCACCTGCGCTCCATCCTGGGCACGCTGACGGTGGAAGAAATCAACAGCGACCGCGGCAGCTTCGCGCAGAAGCTGACCTCGGAAGCCGCCACCGACCTTGAAAAGATGGGCCTGGGCGTGGACGTGTTGACCATCCAGGAAATCAGCGACGAGGAAGGGTATCTCGACGCGCTGGGCAAGCGGCGCACCGCCGAGGTCAAGCGCGACGCCACCATCGGCGAGGCCGAAGCCACGCGCGACGCCAAGATCAAGTCGGCCACAGCCATGCAGGAAGGCGAGCAGGCCAAGTTCGCCGCCGACGCGGAAATCGCCCTGGCGCAGCGCGACTTCGCGGTGCGTCAGGCGCAGTACCAGGCCGAAATCGAGAGCCAGAAGGCCAAGGCGGAGCAAGCCGGCCCGCTGGCGGAGGCGACCGCGCGTCAAGGCGTGGTGGCGGAAGAGGTCAAGGTCGACCGCACCCGCACCCAGGAAATGATTGCGGTGCAGGAGCAGGAAATCCAGCGCAAGCAGAAAGAGCTGGACGCCACCGTCATCAAACCGGCGGAAGCGGAGCGGCAGGCAGCCATCGTCCGCGCCGAAGCCGCCAAGCAGTCGGCCATCCTGGAGGCCGAAGGCCAGAAGGCCGCCGCGATCGCGCTGGCGGAGGCCGAGCAAGAGAAGCTGCGCCGCGAAGGCGCGGGCCGCGCCGCCGCGGTCGAGGCCGAAGGCAAAGCCGAAGCCGCCAAGATCGAGGCCATCGGCCTGGCGCAGGCCAAGGCCATCGAGGCGCAGGGCACAGCGGAAGCCGTGGCCATCCTGCGCAAGGCTGACGCCTGGAAGCAGTTCAACGACGCCGCCAAGCTGCAAACCATCCTCGAAAAGCTGCCGGCGATTCTCGAATCCTCCACCGGGATTTTCGGCGCCGTGGCGGCGCCGCTGGGCAACATCGACAAAGTCGTCGTCATCGATCAGGGCGGCGGAACCGCCAACGGCGGCTCGTCGGGCATGACGCGGCTGGCGCAGACCGGCCCCTCCGTGGTCTTCAACCTGCTGCAGCAACTCGAAGCCCTGGGGCTGAATCTGCCCGCGGTGATGCAGCAGCTCGGCGTCCCCCAGGGCAACGGCGGCGCCACGACCCCCAGCGCGCCGGCGGAGAGCGAAGCCCCTCCCAAGCGCGAGAAGCCTCGCGCCTGATACAATCACCTGCTCGCAAGCTCGGCCCGGGAGCTTGCGGATCATCTCGCCGGGAGGTGGGAGGGATTGGTCTACCAGGAAGGCAAGCTCGACCCGCGCGTCCACGCCGACACCGTGGCGGTGCTGTGCAGCGAGGCCCACTACCAGAGACATTTCCAGGAGTTCCTGCGCCGCGGCCTGCGCACCGAGCATTGCGCGCTGATGGCGGTGCCGGGCGGGGCGCATTGCCTGACGCTGGCTGACTCCTTCCCGCGTTTCGCCTGGGCCGGCTGGCGGTGGCTCGAGTTTCTCATCGACCAGACCGGCGCCGAGCGCGTGGTGCTGGTGGCGCACGAGGACTGCCGCTGGTACCTCGATCGCCGCTTCGGCCTGACCTCAAAGCAGGTGCGCGACCGCCAGTCGGCCGACCTGCAGCGCGTGCGCGCCTCCATCAAGGAACGCATCCCCGGCAAGCGGGTGGAGCTCTATTTCGGGCGTCTGGAAGGCGACCGGGCCACCTTTGAAGTGGTGGCGTGACGCCGCTCCAACTCTTCTGAATCGGGAAGGGTAGTAGATGGTCAATCGGGAAGCCAACCACGGGAAGTTGGAACGGCACTGACGTGGCAGAGGTGTTCCGCAGCGAGCGAGTGGGCGGCGAGGGGGAGGCCGGCACCGCGCTGGTGGTCCAGTGCAGCGACCCGCGCTACCAGCCGCACTTCCATGACTTCCTCCGGCGGGGCCTGAAGCTGGAGCGCTACGCGCTGCTGGCTGTGCCCGGCGGGGCGCAGTTCCTCACGCTGGTGGATTTCCTGCCGAAGTTTTCCTGGGCGGGCTGGCGCTGGGTGAAGTTCATCGGCGACATTGCCCCACCGTCGCGCGTCATCCTCATCGCGCATGAGGATTGCCTGTGGTACAAGCACGTGCGGCGCGGGAAGCCAGGCGAGCTTCGCGCCAAGCAGCTCGACGACCTGCGGCGGGTGGAGGCGGGGGTGCGCGAACGCTTCCGCGACGTTGCGGTCGAGCTCTACTTCGCCCGGCTGGACGGATCTTCCGCCGCCTTCGAATCGCTGGGCTAAGCTTCGAGAGAATGCAAACCGTGGAGAATCCAACCATGATCAGGAACGCGAAGGAAACGGACTTCTGGAGCTGCGTGGAGATAGCAAGAGCGGCTTGGCCCGACTTCCAGGAGAGGTCGTCTATCTACCACCTCTTCTGCAAGTTCTTCAGCACCACCTCCTTTGTCGCAGAAGAGGGTGGAGAGATCCGGGGCTTTCTCCTGGGTTTCCTGTCGCAAGTGGATTCCGAGGAAGCGTACATTCATCTGGTTGCAGTCGATCCCAGGAGTCAAAAGCGCGGGATTGCCCGCGCGCTGTACGAGAAGTTCTTCGGCACGGTGAGGGACCTAGGACGGCGGCGCGTCCGCCTGATTGTGAACCCGGACAACATCGGTTCCCTGGAGTTCCACAAGCGGATGGAGTTTCAAGTGGCCAACCAAGGGGAAACTATCACCATTGACGGAGTTGTAGCGACCAAGGACTATAATGGCCCCGGGATTCACATGGTTCCATTCTGCAAAGACCTCAAGTCCTAACTGGAGGGTCCGTGAAAACCTCAGGGGAGAGTTTCTTCCATTTCCTCGATTTTGTGTCCTCAATCCTTGTCGCGGTCTTGGGCTTGGTGGCGGTTCCTCTCCGGTTCTTCGGGCTGCTGACGGATGCGCAAATCTGGGGGTTCACGCTGGGCATCGTGAGCGCGCTGGCCATACTGCAGGGTGTTCGCTTTGCGCGCAGGGAAGCGGAGCGCCGGGAGATTAGCACAATACGCGCGGCCGTTGAAGAAGTAGTGCAGGCACTCAAGACGGGTATCAATATCATAGGGTGCCCGGAAACAACCAACGCCTATGTCAAGTTGTGGTCTGGCTATGAAGGAGTTTATCTCGCCTACAATCCGGCCTACCGGGTCGAGGATTTCCCAGAAATACGAGTGGACCGCAAGATAATCATCGAAAAAGTCTTTGCCGCGAGATACAAGAACCCCAATCTCAAAGAGGCATGGTATCTTTTCCTGACCAAGCGCGAAGAGGACCGGGAGAATCTCCAGAAGTTTATCGATCTCATGAATGAGGTAAGAAGCCATCCTTGTCGTGAGATTGTAGGGAAGTTAAAGGTCCGCGAACTCACCGACATGTCAGCCGATCAGGACAGTGAGTTTTATCTGGGTGTCAAACATGACTTAGAAACTGCAGTGCTGGAGCCGAAAGAACTGGCGCTCACCCGGGGTCACGGGGAGCCCTATTCCTATCTGATTGCTACCAACCGCGAAGTCAACCAAAGACTACGCCAGCACTTCTGGGCGATGTGGAAGCTGGCAAAGCCGGTGAAAGTATTCTGAGACATCACTCTACTTGTCTGGGGTCGAAAGTCTGCGAGCGCTACGAGGAGACGAGCATCATCACTTCGGGGAGGGGCTTCTTGGGGATGGCGGGGACTTGGGCGTCGGGCGCGGGGTAGCCGACGGGCAGGAGCAGGTAGGGCTTCTCGTTGGGCGGGCGGTTGAGAATCCGGCCGAGAAAACCCATGGGGCTGGGCGTGTGGGTGAGCGTGGCCAGGCCCATCCAGTGCAGCGCGGCGATGAGGAAGCCGCAGGCAATGCCCACCGACTCCTGCACGTAGTAGTGCTTGACCTTGCGCTCCGAGCCGTCGGGCTCGCGCTTCGACCCGTAGTCCTGCCGGAAGACGACGATGAGATACGGGGCGATTTCCAGAAACTCTTTGTGCCAGTCGGTGCCCAGCGGGGCCAGGGCTTGGAGCCACTCGTCCGGCATGCGCCGCTCATAGCTTTCGCGCTCTTCGGCCTCGGCGGCTTCCTTGATTTGTCGCTTGATGTCGGGATTCGACACCACCACGAAAGTCCAGGGCTGCTGGTTGGCGCCGGAGGGCGCGCGGGCGGCGACGCGGATGGCGGCTTCAATGAGCTCGAAGGGCACCGGGTCGGAGGAAAAATGCCGGGTGGTGCGGCGAGACTTCATCCGCGTTTCAAACTCGGCGGCGCGGCGGCTCTGCTCGTCGGGCGGCAGCCGCTCGAATTGCAAAGGGATGAACGGGTAGATGCCCTTATTGCTCATTGCGGCCTCCGATGAACACGCGCAGCGGATTATAGGCGCAGGACCTGGGAAAAAGCAGATTCCTCGCCATGCCTGCGGCCGGCAGGCTGCCCTCGCATAACGCGGGGGGACAGACTCGGAATGAAAACAAGCTGCTTCAACCTGTTCTGTCGCATTCTCTAGCGCCGGCATCCCGCCGGCAGTTTCGTACACAGCAAGAAAAAGGCCGGCTGGAAGCCGGCGCTACCAAAGGACCGGCATTCGTAGCGCCAGCCGACAGCCGACAGTAGCTAGCGGGCGGGTTGGGGCTGGGAAGCTACCTGGTCGGTGGGGGCGTAATACCCTTGCCGGGCGTGGATGGAGTAGTCGCGGTCGGCGCGGCCGTAGCGGTCGGTGAGGCGGACGGTGATGGCGCGGTAGGCGCCGTCAGCGGCCTGGTTGGAAGACTGGTAGCCGAGCGTATAGCGGGTCTTGAGGCGGCCGACGACGGCGGCCATGGCGGCCTCGATCGAACCCACCGCTCTCACGTCGAAGACTTCCCCGCCCGTCTCCCGGGTAATCTTGTTCACCGAGCCGACGCCGGAGACTTTCTCGGCGAGTTTCGCCAAGAGTCCGTTTCCCTGACCCGGCGTCTGGACACTGTAGATGACCACTTCGGACTCCAGCGCCTGGCGGATGACGCGGCTCTGGCTGGCGAAGCCGCGCATGGTGGCGTCGTTGTCGCTGACCAGGATGATGGCACGGCGGTCGCGGGGCGCGGCCAGGGCCAGGTACTGCGTGGCCATGTGGAGAGCGTCGAGGATGTTGGTACCGCCGCCGGGACGGATGCGGGCAATCTGCTCGGCCACGCGGCGGCGGTCGGTGGTGAGGTCGGTGAGGCGGTCGACGTCCTCGGCGAAAGCGAACAGGGCCACGCGGTCGCCGCGCTTGAGCTGTCGCAAGGTGTCATAGGCGGCGCGGCGGAGCTCGGGCATGTAGGGGGCAACGCTGCCGCTGCGGTCGACCACCAGGGCGACGGCCAGAGGCAGCTCGTCGCGGGAGAAGTGGCGAATCTCCTGCTCGGCGCCGTCTTCGTAGAGCCGGAAGTCTTCCTTCTTGAGCTCGTCAATGGTGTGCCCGCGGTCGTCGCGCACGAAGGCCTCGACCAGCACCAGCCGGACGTTGACCCGCAGCTTGTAGTCGGACTCGCCTGGAAGCTCGGTGGGCGGAGGCGGCAGGCCGGGGACCGGCGGCCGCAAGTCGGCGAGGGTTACCACGTCGGATTCTGACTTCGACTCCGAATCATCCGCCGGGAACTCAGGGATGGACTCAGCGGAAGCAGACCCTTCGTCCCGCGCGGCGGGACTGGCAGGAGAAGAGGTGGAGGGAGCGGAATCTTGAGATGCGTCCAAGTCCTCGGGCCCAAACACGGGGGTGGTGTCCGGCTCTGTCTCGGGCGACTTGGAGGCAACCAGGGGAGGCGCGGGCGCGCTGCGAGCCAGGTGGCTGGGGATGTCAATGGGCTGGGCCAGCTCGACCTCGAAGAGAGTGCCGGGGGGCAGGTCAAGGTGCGGACCGCGGCGGAGAAGGACTTCCGCCAGGCCGATACCGGCGCCGATGGCGCCGCCGTAAGCCGCGCCCTTCTTCCCGCCGACCGAGGCGCCGATGAGGGCGCCCTGACCGGCGCCGAGGCCGACCAGCAGCGCGTCCTGCTTGGTCATCCCCTCGCCTTCACCGGAGATGGAGGGGTCCTTGTCGTCTTTCTTCCTGTCCGCCTTGGGCTTCTTGTTGCTCTGATTGCTCTGGCCGCTCTGGCTGGTTTGGTTGCCGCTGATGGCGAGGCCGCTGGCGGAGCGGAGGCGGACGTCGAGGGGGACGGTGGTGCCGTCGGCGAGCACGACTTCGTCGAAGTGCAGCGCCACCCGGGCGGGCTTGCCGGCCAGGCCGGGCTTCTTGACCTGGGTGAGGGTGCCGCGGACGCGGGTGCCGGCGGGCAGGACGGTGCGGTAGCCGACTTCAAGGTCGCGGGCGAGGATGAACTCGACCTTATCGCCCTGGCGGACGTCTTTGGTGTCAATGGGGTCGTCGAGCTCGAGCAGCAGGCGCGCGCCGGTGAGCACCTGAATCGAATCGGTCGAGGCGGGCGCGGCAGCGGGCAGGGAGTCGGTCTGGGCGGAGGCAAGGAAGGCGCAGGCCAGCAGGAATGCCGCCACCGTCAGACTGGCGAGCCGACTCCTCATTCGGTCCTCGCGCCCCCTAGTGCATAGATGCCCTTCACCACGTCCAAGATGCCCCTCAAGGGTGTTGACGGCAACAAGAGGGCACCCGTTACAATAAACCCCGGCTGGGCGGAAACCACTCGCCCGGCGTTTCAGGAGCCATCTTACACCTTTGCCTTGGAGAAAACGCGATGGGAACGAACGGCAAAGATACGCAGACCAGGACGGCGGCGGCGCCGCAGCGGATTCCCCTGGCAGAGCGGGAGCCGAACGCAATCTATCAGAAAGACCGGCGGGGGAACGAGCGGGTGGTGGCGCGGGTGAAGGACGTGGAGGTGGACGAGGCGGGCAAGGAGATTCTGTTCGGAGAGATTTCGCATAGCGACGACCTGCTGCTGCCCGAGGAGTGCGAATACCAGAAGTGGGCGGTCGAGGTGAGGAAGATCGCCTACTCGACCAAAGAGGACAAGAGCGCGCCCAACCGCGGAAGGGTGCTGAAGGGCGTGACGGCGGCTATCCTGCGGCGCCTCAACCACTAGCCAAATCGCGGACTGCCGGCAAGATGCCGGCGCTACCAAAACGGATCCGCAGCCGTTGTCGTAGCGCCGGCTTCCAGCCGGCTTAGTTCCATGACAGCAAGAGCAGGTCCCTCCCTTCGACTGCGCCTGCCTGCGGCAGGCTTTGCTCTGGGTCTTCGACGACTTCGTCCAGCACTTTCGCGGAAAGGGCTGGACTCCGCTCGGGATGACAGCGCGCTTAGTGAGCGCTGGTGGTTGGGGCGAGGCGGTCGGCGGTGATTTCGCGCCAGGCGGAGGGAGTTCGCAGAAGTTTGAGCACGATGGCGGTGTGGAGGGCGTGGCCGGCGCGGTGGGCGACGACGCGGCCGAGGAGCGGCCGGCCGACGAGCGCGAGGTCGCCGATGAGGTCGAGGGCCTTGTGGCGGCAGAACTCGTCGGGGTAGCGCAGGCCTTGAGAGTTCATGATGCCATCGCGGGTGAGCACGACGGCGCAGTCGAGCGAGCCGCCGCGGATGAGCCCCATCTGGCGGAGTTTCTCCACTTCATCGTAGGGGCAGAAGGTGCGGGCGGCGCTGAGCAGCTCGGCGAAGCGGGCCTCGGTGAGCTCGAACTGGAGGCGCTGGCGGCCGATGACGGGATGAGCGAAGTCGATGGAGTAGTCGACCGAAAGCCCGGCGCCGTTTGTTGGCGGGTAGATGCCGATGGAGCGGTGATTGGCGGAGTCGGGGTCGGCGTCGCGGACTTCGACCGGCTGGAGGATTTCGAGGTAACGGCGGTGGCGGCGCTGGCGGCGGCGGCCGGCGCTGGCGATGAGATTGATGAAGGGGCGGGCGCTGCCGTCGAGGATGGGGAGTTCGAGGTTATCGAGCTCGACGTAGGCGTTGTCGACGCCGCAGGAGTAGAGCGCGGCCAGCAGGTGCTCGGTGGTGGAGATGAGCACGCCTTTCTTCATCAAGCTGGTGGCGTAGCTGACGCGGGCGACGTTGGCGGCGCGGGCCTCGACCTCGAAGCCGTCCAGGTCGGTGCGGCGGAAGACAATGCCGGTGCCCGAGGGCGCTGGGATGAGGCGCAGGTTGCAGAAGACCCCGGTGTGCAGGCCGGTGCCGGAGGTTTCCGCAGGCCGCTCGATGGTGTGCTCGAATTCCATCGTCGGTAACTGTAGCAAACAACTCTCCAGCCCTGTGGATAATCCCGCAAGTCTATGATGCGTAGCAGGATATTCTTGTTGCCGGGTTCCGGCTTTACAGGGCGAGTGTGGCTTGGATGCAACAGATGGGGGGACAACTGTGGCTGTCGTTGACCCGCGGTTGGCTTTGTAGCGCCGAAATCTTGCCGGCAAGTTTGGCGAAAACCCAAGCCGGCTGGAAGCCGGCGCTACGCAATGCCAGAAGCCATCATCGGGTATACTGCGAGCGATGGAAGACAAGGAGCGAAAGCCCCGCACCCAAGCGCCCGCGAGCGCGGAAGAAAGAACATTCAGGCGCGAGGGCGCTGGGGTGCGGGGCAAGCGCGTCTATTTGATCGACGCGATGAGCTACGTGTTCCGCGCCTACCACGCGCCCACGCCGATACGGTTCTCGAGCCCGCAGGGCGTGCCCACCAACGCTGTGTTCCTCTTCAACAACATGCTGCGCAAGCTGCTGCGGGAGCACGCGCCCGACTACGTGGCGGTGGTGTTCGAATCGCTGGGGCCGACGGTGCGGGACGAGCTGTTCAAAGAGTACAAGGCGCAGCGGGCGCCGACGCCGGACGACTTGAAGCAGCAGATTCCCTACATCCGACGGCTGTGCGAGGCGTTGCGGATCCCGATGCTGGAGTACGAAGGCTACGAGGCCGACGACGTGATTGCCACGCTGGCCAAGCGCGCGGCGGCGGAAGGGCTGGAGGCGGTCATCGTCACCTCGGACAAAGACATGCTGCAACTGGTGCGGACGCAAGATGGAGCGCCCATCCGGGTGTTCAGCCCGACCAAGGAGCGGTTCTTCGACGAGGCCGGGGTGGTGGAGTACTTCGGCGTGCCGCCGGAGAAAGTGGTGGAGCTGGTGGCGCTGCTGGGCGACACCATTGACAACATCCCGGGGGCGAAGGGCATCGGGGAAAAGGGCGCGCGGGAGCTGATTACGCGCTACGGCACGGCCGAGGAGGCGATGGCGCATGCAGAGGAGGTGAAGCACAAGAAGTACCGCGAGGCGCTGCAGCAGCAGCAGGAGCAGATCCGGATGTCGAAGCAACTGGCCACGCTGCACGACGGGCTGCCGGTGGCGTTGGAGCTGGACAAGCTGGCGCTGCAAGAGCCCGACGCCGCGCAACTGGTGGCGCTCTACACCGAGCTGGGGTTCACTTCCCTGCTGAAGGAGCAACTGGCGGTGGCGCCCCGACCCGTCGGGGCCACCGAGACGCAGTACAACGAGTTCAAGACACCCGAGGAGCTGCGGAAGTTCCTCGACGAGGCTGGGGAGCAACCGCTCGCGGTCTGGTGCGAAGTCAGCGGCGTGCCGCCGCTGGACGTGAGGCTGGAGGCGTTGGCGTTTTCGACGCGGCCGGGGGAAGGCTGGCTCGCCCCGCTGGTGGGCGACCGCCAGGCGTGGCTCGAAGCCGCGCGGGGGTTTCTGGAGGACGCGGCGCGTCCGAAGGCGATGCACGACTCGAAGCGGGCGCTGCACGCGCTGGAGGCGGAGGGCATCGCGCTGCGCGGGGCCGAGCACGACACCGAGCTCTACTCCTACCTGCTACTGCCGGCGACGGCGAAGCATGACCTCGAGGACGTGGCGGCGCGGCGATTGAGCCGGCCGCTCTCGGGCGCGGTGGCGGAGAAGGCGGACTTCATCGCGCGGGTGGCGGAGCCGCTGCGGCAGGAGGTGGAAGCGCAGGAGCTGACACTGGTGTACGAGGCCATCGAGCGGCCGCTGGTGCCGGTACTGGCGGGGATGGAGCGCGCGGGGGTGCGGCTCGACCCGGCGGCGCTGGAAGAGCTGTCGCGCTACTGCGAGAAAGAGATTGACCAACTGACGGCACGCATCTACGAGCTGGCGGGCGCGGAATTCAACCTCAACTCGCCCAAGCAGCTCAGCGAGATTCTTTTCGAGAAGCTGCAACTGCCGCTGCCGAAGCGGCGGGGCAAGGGCAAGGTGGCGTCGACGGCGGCGGACGTGCTGGAGGACCTGGCGGGGGCGCACGAGCTGCCGGCGAAGGTGCTGGAGTACCGGGAGCTGTCGAAGCTGAAGTCGACCTACATCGACGTGCTGCCGACGAAGGTGCACCCACGCACGGGGCGGCTGCACACCAGCTTCCATCAGACGGGGACGGCGACGGGGCGGCTGTCGTCGTCGGACCCGAACCTGCAGAACATTCCCATCCGCACCGAGCTGGGCACCAAGATCCGCGCCGCGTTTGTGGCCGAGCCGGGCTGGGCGCTGGTGGCGGCGGACTACTCGCAGATTGAGCTGCGGGTGCTGGCGCACCTGTCGGAGGACGCAGTGCTGCTCGACGCTTTTCGCCGCAACGAAGACATCCACGCGCGCACGGCGCAGGAAGTGCTGGGCGTGCCGCCGCTGGCGCAGACGGGCGAAGAGCGGCGGGTGGCGAAGATGATCAACTTCGGGATCATCTACGGGCTGACGGCCTACGGGCTGGGGACGCGGCTGGGCATCGAGCCCGCCGAGGCGCAGAAGTACATCGACGCCTACTTCCAGCGTTACGCCGGGGTGAAGAGGTTCCGCGAAGAGCTGTTGAAGGAGGTGCGGCGGACGGGGCAGACGCGGACACTGTTCGGCCGGGTGCGGCCGATCCCGGAGATCCACGCGCAGAACTTCAACCAGCGCGGCCTGGCGGAGCGGGCGGCGCTGAACTCGCCGCTGCAAGGGACGGCGGCGGACATCATCAAGCTGGCGATGATCCGGCTGCACGCGCGGCTGCGAGATGAGGGCTTGCGGGCGCGGATGATCCTGCAAGTGCACGACGACCTGCTGCTGGAGGCGCCGGAAGAGGAGGCGGAACGCGCGCAGGAATTGATGAAAGAAACCATGGAGCGGGTGGAGCTGCCGGAGGGGAAAGAGGTGCGGCTGCGCGTGCCGCTGCGGGTGGAAGTGGGTCGCGGGGCGAACTGGGCGGCGGTAAAATAGGGTCAGCCACGAAGGCACAAAGACACGAAGAAAACTGAGGTTTCGGATTCCATTGCGAAGGCATCTAAGAAGCAAATGAGAGAGAGGGCGTGGGCTTGTTTGTTACTGGCCGTCGCGACCCTGTGGGTTTTCGCCGGGGCAGCGGCGGGGGCGGAGGAGTTCTGGAAGAAGAAGCCGGCGAGCGAGTGGACAGCGAAGGAAGCGCTGACGGTGGTGCAGGACTCGCCGTGGGCGAAAGAGCTGAACATCGTGCATCCGCGGCAGGTTGTGTCGGTGGGGACGATCGGCCCCGCCGACGTCGAATCCACGCTGCCGCCGGAAGCGCAACGGGACCCGAACCGGGAGCCGCCCCGCCTGCCTCCCCACCAACCTCTTACGCGAGCCAGCTACCTGGTGCGGTGGGAATCGGCTGGGCCGGTGGAAGACGCATTTGCGCGGCTGGAAGAGCTGGGGGAGCGGAAGAAGGCGTTGACGGAGGCGCCCGCGCCGCGGCTGCCGGAGAACCGCTACGTGGTCACGGTACGAATCCTGGAGCCGGCCGAGCCGGGACCGGACCTGTTCGACGACCCGAGCCTGGACACGCTGCGGAAGCGCGCGCGGCTGAAGACGCGGCACGGCGAGGTGGCGGCGGCGGAAGCCGAGCGCAGCGGCACAGCGGCGGTGCACTTCTTCTTCCATCGCGACTTCAGCGGCAAGCCGCTGCTCGAAGGCGGGCGCGAGCGGGTGGAGTTCCACTTTCGCGACGAGAGGTTCAACCTGGAGGCGGAGTTTGAGATCCGGAAAGATGATGTGCGCTGAGCGGGGAAGCTGCGAAAGCAAAAAGCAGATTCCTCGTCGGCTCCCCCGCGCAGCGGGTGAACCGACTCGGAATGACAGCCTGCACGCACGCATTTCACTCGCAACTGCAGTCGTGGTCCTGATCCTTGCCGCAGCGGGGTGGGCGGGGGATTTCTGGCGGGAGAAGCCGGCGTCGGCGTGGACGGATGAGGAAGCGCTGAAGGTCGTGCGGGACTCGCCGTGGGCGAAGGAAGAGCACATCGTCCAACCGCCCTTTACCGTGACCGCCGGAACAGGGATCAGCACGCAGAGCGGAGAGCGCCGAGGCCGCAGCCGGCGCGACGCCGACCTTCCTCCCCTTCCCCCGGAGATGGAGCGGCCGCCGGACCCGAACCGCCCGCCGCCGCTGCCCCGGCGCGAGGACTTCACGCAAGCCAGCTACCTGGTGCGGTGGGAGTCGTCGGGGACGGTGCGGGCGGCGTTCGAGCGGCTGCGAGAGCTGGGCATGGAGGCGAGCGCGGAGTTCCAGGCGCCGGCGCCGCGGCTGCCGGACGACCGGTACGTGGTGACGGTGAAGGTGACGCGGCCGGCGCAGCCGGGGCCGGACCTGTTCGACGGGATGGACCTGGGCACGCTGCTGGACCGGGCGCGGCTGAAGACGCGGCGGGGCGAAGTGGAGCCGATGGAGGTGGAGCGGAGCGGCAAGGGGGCGAGCGCTGCCGTCCACTTCCTGTTTCCGCGGGAAGTTAAGGGCCGGCCGCTGCTGGAGTCGGAAAAGGAAAGGGTGGAATTCGAGTTCGAAGGGGAACAGCTCACCCTGAAGAGCAAGTTTGAGATTCAGCGGGATGACGTTCGCTGACCAGGCCGCGACTTTCAACTCCGCACGAGGTCGGGCGCGGGTGCGCTTCGGGCGCAGGCTGGCCGGGATGGTGGCGGCGGCCGGAGCGGGGCTCCTGCTGGGGAGCGCGGCGTGGGGGGAGGATTTCTGGCGGGAGAAGCCGGCGTCGGCGTGGACGGCGGAGGAGGCGCTGCAGGTGCTGCTGGACTCGCCGTGGGCGAAGACTAAGGTGGCGCTGAGCAGCCTGCAGGCGCGACGCGCCTACCAGGCCAAACAAAAGTCGAACCGGGAGACGTCGGCCGGGGTTCCGACCGACCGGGTATCGCTGGCGGGCGACCACCCGCTGGAGAGCTACCTGGTGCGGTGGGAGTCGGCGCGACCGGTGGCGTCGGCGTTCGAGCGGCTGCGGGAGCTGGGGCAGGAGACGAGCGCGGAATTCCAGGCGCCGCCGCCGGTGCTGCCCGCCGACCGGTACGTGGTGACCATCAAGACGCTGCAGCCCCCCCCGGCGGGGCCCGACGCCATCGAGGGGTTCGAGGCCGGCGAGCTGTTGCGACGGGCGCGGCTGAAGACGCATCGGGGCGACATCAACCCCATCGAGGTGGCGCGCAGCGGCGTGGGAGCGAGCGCCGCGGTGCATTTCTTTTTCGTGCGGCAGCACAAGGGGCAGCCGCTGCTGCGGGCGCGGAGCGAGGTGGTAGAATTCCAGTTCAAGGGGAAACGCATGACGCTCAAGCAGAAGTTCCGGATCGAGCCGGAGGACGTGCCATGAGGACGCGAGCGGTGGCGGCGTTGGGCCTGGCGCTGACCGCGAGCTGGGCGCTGGCGGCGGGCGAGGCGTGGGAGTCGAAACCGGCATCGGCGTGGACGCAGGAAGAGGCGGTGAAGCTGCTGACCAAGTCGCCGTGGGCGAAAGAAGTGACGTACTGGCATGCCACGGGACGCCAGGTGGCGAACATGCCGGACGGGTCGCGGGTGGTGGTGGTGGACGCCAGCGGGCGGCAAGTGGCGACGGTGTCGCCGCCGCCGCCATCGCCGGAAAATCCAAGTCAGAGGCACGAGCCAATCGCCATCTTGCCGGAGCTGGTGGATGCGGTGTACGTGGTGCGGTGGAGCTCGGCGAAAGCCGTGCAGGAGGCGTTGGAGCGGCTGCAGGAAACGTCGCCGGCGCTAGCCGAAATGCATGCGCCGTCATCAGAAATATCCGCGGAGCACTACGTGTTGACGGCGCGAGTGGCCAAGCCGCCGTCGGAGACTCCAACCGAGGCGGGTTTGAGGCGTCCCGTCGAGATTCCGCAGGTGGACACCGATCCTGAGCGCCCGCGGGACCGAGTGCCGCCGCCCATCATCCCCGATTTGTTTGCAGGACTGAACGAGGAGGAGCTGAAAGCGCGGGCGACGCTGACCACGGCGCGTAAGCTGCAGCTCAAGCCGACGCGGGTGGTCCGGCACGGGCTGGGGACCGGAGAAGGCATCTCGTTTTTCTTCCCGAGGGAGGCGAACGGCGCGGCGGCGCTGCCGGCGGGGACGGCGTGGGCGGAGTTTGTGTTTGAAGGGCCGAAGGGGGACAAGCTGAAGGCGCGGTTCAAGATGAAGGAGATGGTGTATCACGGGAAGGCGGATTACTGAAGAGGTTGAAGAGTCAAAGAGTCGAAGGGTCCAAGAGTCAAAACATCAAGAAAGCGGCAGAGTAACAGAGTGACAGAGCTTCACAGACAAAGGCGGAGGATTGGGACGAAGAAGGCGACCAGGCGCGTGGCGCTGGTCGTGGCCGCGCTGCTGACAGTGGGCGCGGCCGCGAAGGATGAATGGAAGAAGAAGCCGGCGGGGCAGTGGACGCGGGAAGAGGCGGTGGAGTTTTTCACCAAGTCGCCATGGGCGAAGGAAGTGGAGGTGTGGCACCTGACGGGGCGGCAGGTGCGGGAGACGGTGCGGCAGCAGACGCAGACGTACTCGGATGCGCCGGGGGAGCCGCCGGTGTCGGTGAGCACGGCCACCTCGAGCCTGGCGCCGGAGCAGGCGGCGGGGCGCTACCGGGTGGCGTGGACGTCGGCGGAGCTGGTGCGGCAGGGCTGGGAGCGGCTGAAGGAGATTGACCCGGCGCTGGCGGAACAGTTCGAGCCGCCGGAGGCTTCCGCGGCGCACCACATCGTGACGGTGCGAGTGGCGCAGCCGCCGGAGGGAGGCCAGGTGGTTTTCGCGGGGCTGGTCCCGGCGGAGCTGAGCGCGCGGGCGACGCTGCGCAGCTCGAAGAAGGTCACGGTGACCTCCGAGCAGGCGGTGGTGCACGGGACCGGGGCGGCGATGGCGGTGTCGTTCTACTTCCCGCGGGCCGAGAACGGGCGGGCGACGCTGGCGGGGGCGGAGTGGGCGGAGTTCGAGTTCGAGTCGAGGGCAGGAGACAAGCTGAAGCACAAGTTCAAGCTGAAAGAGATGCGACACGACGGAAGGCCTGACTTCTAGCCACAAAGGCACGAAGAAGGCACGGGATTAGGCAAAGAACAAACCTCCACAGAGGCACCCTTCGCCGCGTCGCGACCCTGTCGGGACGCGCTCGGGGCAAGCAAAGGACACAGGGGGACCCGTGCCGGCAAGATGCCGGCGCTACAATACGATTGCCGGCAAGATGCCGGCGCTACAATAAGCAGGACATTCTGAGGAAGGAGAAGTTCGATGGCGAAGAAGCACAGTGCGAGGTTTCTGGAGCTGGTGGAGGAGGCGCGGAAGCGGGTGCCGGAGCTTTCGATTGAAGAGGTGAAGACGAAGCTGGAGGGCGGGGAGAAGTTCCGGTTGATTGACGTGCGCGAAGGGGAGGAGTTTGCCCGCGGGCACCTGCCGGGGGCGGAGTCGCTGTGCAAGGGCATCCTGGAGCGGGACATCGAGGAAAAGGTGCCGGATGCGGAGACGCCGGTGGTGCTCTACTGCGGCGGAGGGTACCGGTCGGCGCTGGCGGGGGAGAATCTGCAGAAGATGGGGTACAAGAAAGTGTGGTCGATGTGGGGCGGGTGGAGAGCGTGGTCGGAGGCGGGGTTTCCAACGGAGGAATAGAAACCACCCTTCGGCCGGCTCAGGGCAAGCAGATGCACACAGATTCACACAGATAAGAGCCAAACCAAGAGACCACGGCCTACCGCAGAGGACGCAGAGAAGCGCAGAGGAAAGATCAGGAGAGAGACTCACCACGGAGATCACAGAGAACACGGAGGACGAAGCGCCCGGCCCTCAGCGGTCAGCCGATAACAACGGGACCGCGATTCACCCCAAGAGATCACAGAGACCACAGAGGAAGAAGCGGTCAGGAGTCAGTAGCCAGTAGTCAGTCCTCAGTCCTCCGTACCCAGTACTCAGCACTCAACCTTCAGGCAAGGAATGAGAGAGGAGGCCCTCGCCCGCCCCGTGAGTTTAGAAGCGGAGAGTGAGGCCGAGGGCGGGGCGGCCGGAGAGGGGGCTAACGCCGGCGCCGAATTCCCAGTGCAGGCGGGTGGAGGCGGAGTCGAGCGCCGGCACGCGGTGATGAGCGCGGTAGACGTGGCGGCCGATGAGATAGCCGAGGACGCTGCCGACGAAGACGTCGGAAGGAAAGTGGTCGCGAGCGGTGACGCGGGCCACGCTGACCAACCCCGCCAAGCCGAAGGCGGAGTAGCGCACCCAGGGGTTGTGGCGATACTCCTCGGCGACGACAGTGGCCAGAGCCCAGGCCTGCATGGCGTGGCCGGAGGGGAAGGAGCGGCCGGCCTGAAGGAACTCCCCGTCGGCGTCGCTGACGAGCTCCGTGCCCCGGTGTCGCGTGGGCCGGTCGCGGCCGGCGGCGGTCTTGAGCGCCTCGGTGAGGATGAGGGCGTTGGCGATAGCCTGCACGCCAAGCAGGCCGGTTTCGCGGGCGCGGGAGTCGCCCTGGGCGCGGCCAAAAAGATAAAAGCCGCCCGCAACCGCCAAGTCGATTCCGGCGCCGGTCCACTGGCCGACGCGGCGACTGAAGGCATAGCCGTCGCCGGGCGGATGAACCGCGAGGGCGCGGGCGGCGGGACTGTCGAGCGGAATGAGGGCGGCTGAGCCGCCGGCCAGCAGGGTCCAGGTTTTCCAATCGTCGCGCTGGGCGCGGAAGGGACGTGTCCAGAAAAACTTCTGATCCTCCAGAATATTTCGCAGCAGGTCTTTCTCCGACAACGGCTGCTCGCGGCCGGTCTGTGCTGCAACGGGAGAAGCGAGGAGTGCGGAAAGGAGGAAAAGAAAAAGGCGAAGAAGCAGACTGCGCGTGCGCGTCATGGAAAGTCAGATGCGGGCGAGGGTGCGGGTGAGCTCGGCGTAGTATTCGACCAGGGATTTGGCGGTGCCGTATTCGAAGCGCTGCCAGACGCGGGAGAGGGGGAAGGTGCGGGCCTGGAGGCGGCCTTCGATGACGACGGCGGGGGAGTGGAAGAGCTCTTCGTCGGCGCGCCAGGCGCCCTGGAAGGAGCGCGCGACCACTTCGCCGACGTAGCAGCCCATCTGGACGATGAGGGCGGAGTGGTCGTCGGCGGAGCCGGGGCCGAACTCGGTGTCGATGAGGTCATCGAGGCGGGAGAGGGTGCCGGGGGAGTAGTCGAGGTCGAGGTCGAATTCCTCGGAGGCGTGGAGGCAGAACTCGCGGGCTTCGCGCTGGAAGTCGCTGGGCGCCCAGTTGCGGAAGAGGTTCAACAGTCACCGCCGCAGAGGTTGAAGGCATCGTACGCCGCGGGGAGCGCGAAGTCAAACTCGCTGGCATCCGTAACTCGTAACTGGTGACTCGTAACTCGTGAGAAGCAGAGCGGTACCGAGCAGCCGATTGACTTCACGGGGCGACGGGCCTAGCATTCGCTCCGGGAGACGGGAGCGCAACATGAGCGCGAGAATCGAAGCCCTGTTTGGGGAGTATGCGGAGCACCACCGCAGCGCGGGGAACCAGTGGTGCCACGCGCTGGGGATCCCGCTGATCGCCGCGGGGCTGCTGGGGCTGGCGTCGGTGGAGCTGACGCGGGCCGGTGGCTGGCCGGTGGAGCTGTCGGCGGCGCTGATTGTGGCGCTGGCGCCGGTGTACCTGTGGCTGGACGCGCGGCTGGGGGCGGCGCTGACGCTAGTGTACGTGCTGCTGTACCTGGGGGCGCGGATGCTGGGCTGGCAGATTAGTCTTGGCCTGTTTGTGCTCGGGTGGGGGCTGCAGTTTGTCGGGCACGGGGTGTATGAGAAGCGGTCGCCGGCGTTCTTCCGCAACCTGGTGCACCTGCTGGTGGGGCCGCTCTGGGTGCTGAACCACTTCCTGCGCCTCCGCGCGGAGCCCAACTCGCGCGTTTCATCCCAAACACGCAGCTAGAACACAAAGCAACTAGCGACCGGCGACAAGCGACTCGTGAACCTTTGGGGACACCCGGAAAGGGTTTCCCCAAACCCTCCCGCAAAAAGCGCGGGATCTCCGCTTCGCTCCGACTTCCGAGGATGCGCTTCGCGCGACAATTCTGATGTCAGCCCTAAAGGGCTGACCCGCCTAACAACTGACTCCTTCGGCCGAGCTCATTCTCGGAAAGCGCGCCCTACCCTTGCCGCTTCGTAAGTGCCGCAGGTACCCTTCGACTCCGTCCGCCTCACGGCGGACTCCGCTCAGGGAACCTGCGCTACCTTTCGACCGTTCTGGCTCCTCATAGTTGGCGGTTTTGCCACCAGGCGATGAGGCCGAGGATGGGGTTGGAGTGGGTGCGGGGGAGGTCGATGGGGGGGTAGGATTTGCTTTCGGAGACGAGGCGGAGGGAGCCGTCGGGGGAGCGCTCGAGCCACTTGATGACAACGCCGTCGGGGGTGCGGGCGGCGACCATTTTCTGGTGAAGGGCGAGGGGGTCGCGCTGGGAGTGGTCGATGGCGACCAGGGCACCGTCGTGGAGGATGGGCGCCATGGAGTCGCCGCGGACGCGGATGCAGGTGAAGTCGGCGGGGTTGGGGCAGGCGGAGTAGTGGAGGAGGGCGTAGCCGTCGAGGTCGGCGTCGGAGATTTCGCGCGGGGAGCCGGCGGCGGCGGCGTCTTTGAGAAGAGGGATGGGGACAAAGTCGCTGAGGCCTTCGAGAGCGCGGAAGCGGTCGGAGAGGTCGGCGGAGGTGATGACGCGAACACCTTCGCCGGGCAGCGGGGCCTGGCGGCCGCGCTCCCGGCGCGGAGGGAGAAGGGCGTCGAGGACGAGGCGACTGTCGGCGCCGATGCGTTCTAGAGCGAAGCGGGTGAACCATTGACGGAGGTCGCTGCCGGCGGGAGCGAGTCTGGCGAGCTGGAGGGCGCGCTCGGGGGTGGGCGACTGGCGGGCTTGCTCCCACTCGGCGATGGTTTTCTTGGTGACGTCGAGGCGGCGTGCGAGCTGCTCCTGGGAGAGTCCGAGGGAGTCCCTTAAGTCTTTGATTTTGCTAGGCCAGGAAGCGGTCATGAAAAGTGTCTTGACAATATACACCTAGTAGGTGTACACCTGTCGCTGGATACTGTAGCGCAAGACGGCGACAAGCGCAAGCACTTTCTTCCCTTCCCCAACGGCGCCGACCCTGGGTGGTGCCAAATGAGAAACCAGAGACTTCTCACCGCAGAGGCGCAGAAGCCACAGAGAAGGCACAGAGGGGCACGTGCAGCGTGCAACGTGCACCGAACTTCGGTAAGCCATGCGAGTCGTGTCGGCAGTTGGGAGGAGGTCGAGGGCGTGTTGGCGGAGTTGGCGGGGCTGGAGAAAGCGTTGGGTCAGTTAGAGGCAGGCCGGGTGGAGGGGGTGGCGCGAGTGGAGAGGGAGGCGGAAGTGGAGCGGGGACCGCTGAGCCAGAGGCGCGAGGAGCTGACCCGCGCGGTGGAGCGGTTCTGCCGGAGGCAGAAGCCAGCCCTCGATTGGGTGGACGGGCACGAGCGGAGGTCGCGGCGACTGCGGTTCGGGCGGGTGGGGTGGAGGGCATCGCAGGCGGTGGTGATCCGGGATGAAGCGGCGGCGATGAAGGGCCTGGCAGGGTGGCCGGCGGGGCGGAGGTTTTTGCGGGTGCAGACGGAGATTGACCGGGAGGGATTGCGGGAGTTTCTGGCGAAGGCGGCGGGGAGGAATGGGAACGGGGCGGCCCCGACGGAGTCGGGGCAGGGGCTGCGGCGACGGTTGAGTCGCGCGGGGATTCGGATGGAGCAGCGGGAGAAGTGGTTTTATGAGATTGATTGGGAGGCCGTGCGGCGATGGGGGAAGGATGGAGGTCGCAGGGGCTCAAGAGGGAAAGAACGAGCAATCTCAAATCCCAGATTTGAGATTTCAAAGAGGGAGGCGAAACGTACCTAGAACGCAGCACTTAGTACGCAGCCCACAGCAGCCATGGGGTCTCCGCGAGAAGGGAGAAAGGCGGTACTCAGTACAGAGTATGTAGTAGGGGGGGCTGCTGATGAGACGAAAGCCGGCTGGAAGCCGGCGCTACAAAAATGAAGCCGCAGATGGGTTGGATAGGGTTGAAGACCATGAACGACGGGAGGGGGAGATGGAGGAACAGATGCGAGGCGCGGAGTGCGGGGGAACGGTGGTGATTCGTCCGCCGCAGAAAATCTCGAGGACGGCCCACGGGGAGGAGGGGCGAGTGACGCCGAGCCTGGAGGAGCGGCGGGCGCTGCTGGGCGAGGAGGAGAAGCGGGAGCTGATTACGGTGCTGGCGGCGGCGCGGCTGCTGGGGAAGTCGAGGGATACAATTTATCGGTGGCTGGACGACGGGCGGCTGGCGGGGCGGCGAGTGGGCGGGAGATGGCTGGTGTACAAGGACGCGGTGGAGAAGGAGTGGAAGGCGGGTCGGGTGGGGCCGGGACAGGATTAGCCACAGAGACACAGAGGCACAGAGAATCTCAGATTTCAGGTTGCAAAGGAAAAACCACGAACAGGGCTCAGGGCAAGCCCTTCGGCGTGCCGTGCACGCCTCAGGGTAAACAGGAATGTCTGCCCCGCTGGTTGAAGGCGAGCTACTTGGGAGGAGCGGGGCGAAAGAGCTTGAAAGAGTCGTGGAAGTGGGCGACGACCTCCGGCGGCAAGGGGCCGCCGTCGGACCTGGCCAGAGCCATATAGCTGCGATTGCCGGCGACGCAGTATTGGTAAGCAAACCAGGTGTCCGGGGTGGTAATCACGATGCGCCACCCGGGGTATAGCCCGCACTTGGCCGGGCGCTCTTCGGACACTTTGCCCTTTACATAGTTGACCAAAGCGTCGCGGCCGACGTTCTTGAGTTGCTCCGCGAAGGGCTGAGCGGGCTCGCCGTAGTCGGCGCAATGCACGGAGAACTGGCGACCCTTGAGCTGGACGATGAAGCGGCGATGAATAATGCCCTCGTCGTCCTTCTGTTCCGTGAGCTTTGGATCACCGGGGAAGAGGACGGAAAAGCCATCGGGCGGGGAGCGGAATCCCTTCCACACCAGTTCCTGTGGCGCTGCCTGACTGGCCGCGGAACCGGCGATGGGGAACAACTGGAAAGAGTTGTGAAAGCGGGCGACGATTTCTGCGGGCCACGGGCCGCGGCGTGAGCCGGCGGAGAGCATGTATGACCGACTCCCGGCCACGCAGAGCTGGATGGCGGCCCAAGAGTCCGGGCCGGTAATGAGGAAGCGTCGTCCGGGATGCTGGCCGCACTTAATCGGGCGCTCGTCCGACACGGTACCGTTCAAGCCGGCGGCCATGTGGTCGCGGGAGCTATTCATCAGGTTGTCCACCGCGCTTGGAGGGATGGGCTGGCCCGCGTCGGAGACGGTCACGTTGAAGCCGCGCTGGTTGAACTTAACCGTAAAGTAGCGGGTGGGAACGCCGTTGACGTTTTCCTCTTCGATTTCGGGGGTTCCGGGCAGGAGGACCGAAAAGCCGTCGGCGGGCGAGCGGAATTCCTTCCATTCGGGCTCCTGCGCCTCGAGGGCCGCGGAGCCGAGGAGAAACAGGGCGACGAGGGAGCAAAGAGGCCTCATGGGAGACTCCTTTGGTGCGGACGATAGCACAAGAGTCAGTGGCGGGTCGAGAACAAAGGTTAGTCGAGGGCGATGTGGGTGTCGGTGTGCTCGACGTCGGGGAGCTTGGAGATTTCGTTGAAGACGAGGTCGTTGAGGGCGCGCTCGTTCTTGACGTCGACGAAGGCGACGATGTCGGGGGTGCCCCAGCAGGCGTCGGCGTGGGTGACGCCCTTGAGGGCGGCGATTTTCTGAGAGACGACTTTGGCTTTGCCGGCTTTGACGTTGACGAAGACGTAGGCGCGCATGGGGGCTCCTCCTGGGTGAGCGCGGGTAGTGTAGCGCAAAGGGCGACAGGCGACTAGCGAATAGCGACTGGTGGTTCGTGGAAGACGGGCGGCTGGAAGCCGGCGCTACAGAAAGGGCGGGGCTACAAGAAAGAGACGAAGGCCGGCTGGAAGCCGGCGCTACGAAGGAAGGCCGGCTGGAAGCCGGCGCTACAAAAAGGCGCTACAAAAGGGCGGGGCTACAAGAAAGAGAGTAAGGCCGGTTGGAAGCCGGCGCTACGAAGGAAGGCCGGCTGGAAGCCGGCGCTACAAAAAGGCGCTACAGAAAGGGCGGGGCTACAAGAAAGAGAGTAAGGCCGGCTGGAAGCCGGCGCTACGAAGGAAGGCCGGCTGGAAGCCGGCGCTACAAAAAGGCGCTACAAAAGGGCGGGCTACAAGAAAGAGACGAAGGCCGGCTGGAAGCCGGCGGTACCCAAAGCCGGTTCGCAGAGTTCGGAAAAAGTCCTTGCCGTGCGGCTGCGAGTGGCGCAGGCACTCTTGCCTGTGCTGAATTGATTGCACTTACACAAGCGCACAGCCAGGAGTGGCTGTGCCACTAAAGCGCGGACTTGGGGGCGGGTTCGGGAGCCCGCCTTCGCTACCCGCCTACGCCAAGGCTCCGGCGGGTTCAAGCTTCGGCGGGTTCCGGCTAGGACTTTGAGACGGGAGAAGGCTCGGGCGGAGGGGCTTCGGGTTCCGGCTTTTTCTTTTGGGGCGGGGCGGCGTCGGGGAAGTGGATGGCGGCGCCGACCCAGTGGCCGTTGGTGGTCTGGGGCTCAGAGCGGAGAACGGTGCCGTGGAGGCGAAGCTCGTTGGCGGGCTCGGCGCCATGGGTGTCGACGGTCTCCGAGGTGGCGGGGAGAGGGACGACGATGTCAATGGGCTGCTGGGGCTGGAGGGGATGCGGGCTCAAGAGATAGGCGCCCTGGAAGCTGAGGTTGGCGAGGTGAGCAATCTCGCGGACGGTGGAGCCGCCTTCGGTGGTCTCGACGGTGACGGGGAGGTTCAAGTCGGCGCGCTGGCTGATGCGGGCGGGGCGGGTGGAGAGGGTCATCTGGCGGCGGCGAAGCTCGATGATGAGGTTTTCGTTGGCGCCCCAGGTGTTGGGGAAGATGGAGCGGGCGCGGAGGACGAGCTCGTCGAGAGTTTCGTCTAGGTGGGTGGGCTCGTGGTGGAAGAGGACGAGGTTGCGGACTTCGGCGTCAGCGGCGGTGCGGGCGGCGGACTCCCAGGAGCCATGGCCCCAGCCCTTGCGGGTGGTGGTGAGCTGCTCGGGGTGGTACTGGGCGTCGGCGATGAGGAGGTCGGCGCCGCGGGCCAGGTTGCGGAGGCCGAGGTCGAAGTCGGGGGAGACGCCGGGCTCATGGTCGGTGGCGTAGACGAAGCTGGAGCCGTCATGCTCGAAGCGGTAGGCGACGGAGCCCTGGGGATGCAGGAGACGTGTGGTGCGGATGCGGACGGGGCCGAGCTCGAGAGCGTCGCCGGGGTTGAACTCCTGCACCGGGTGGCGGGATTGCAAGGCTTCCAAGACGACGGGGAAAAAGGGGGCGCAGAACAGAGCCTGGAGGGCGGCGGTGAGAGACGAGCCGGGGATGTCGGCGAAGTGAGGGCCGTAGAGATGAAGGGTATTGGCCGGGCTGTAGATGGGGGCGAAGAAGGGGAGGCCCTGGATGTGGTCCCAGTGGTAGTGGGAGAAGAAAAGGGTGAGGTCGAGGGGCTGGCCGGCGGCTTCGGCGAGGAGGCGGTTGCCGAACTCGCGGATGCCGGTGCCGGCGTCGAGGATGATGAGCTTGTCGGCGACGCGGAGCTCGAGGCAGGGCGTGTTGCCGCCGTAGCGCCAGGTATGACGGGCCGGTGTGGGCGTTGACCCCCGCACGCCCCAAAAGGCGATCCGCACAATCAACCCCCGGTACTGGGCCACGCTCACGCGGTGGCGTGCGGCCCTCACTTCCCCGCCCTCAGACCCCCGAGGAGCCGGGAAGAACGCGTATCGGCAGGATTATAGGGGGAGGGGTGACAAAGTGTCAATCTGGAATCAGCGGTCAGCAATCAGCATTCAGCGTTCAGCGGGCATGGCTTCGCGCCCCCCTCCGAGTCCGCTCCGGGGAGGCGCGCTTAGGAAGAATCTCAGATTTGAGATTTCAGATTTGAAAGAGCGGTACCCAGTACCAGGTACCTGGTACCCAGGGGGCGTTGTCCGCGCGGAGGCCACGGCAAAAGGGCGGCCGAGATTTGAAGATGAAAACTCGGCAAGCGGAAAAACCGCAGGCAGCCTGGCGCTTTGCGCGGGGAACCTGCGCTAGCCTTGGCCGGACTGCTCGCGGGCTTTGCGCAGGGCGTCCTCCGGGGTGAGGGAGATTTTGACGGCGTCGAAGTCGACGGGGTCGTCGTCGTTATAGGCGGCGACGCCGGCGATGACCATCTGGGAGATGAGCTGGAGCAGCTCGGCCCAGAGAACAACATCACGCTTGGTTACAGGCATGGTGACCTCCTTTGCGATTGGCGACTAGAGCCGATTTGGTAGCGCTGGCTTCCAGCCGGCTTGCGCCTTCGCCCAATCTGCCGGCAGGATGCCGGCGCTACAAAACGATTGCCGGCAAGATGCCGGCGCTACAAAAGCCGGCGCTACAAAAAGCCAAGATGCCGGCAAGATGACTCCGGCCGCCTGCGGCGACCTTCGCTCCCTTCGGCTTCGCTCCCTTCGGCTACGCTCAGGGTCTTCGACAGGGTCTTCGTTCGGCTTCGCCTCGCTCCGAGGAGCGGGGGTGTCGAAGGAGATGAGGAGGTCGCGGAGGTCGGCGAGGAGAGCGGGGAGCTGGGCGAGAGCGGCGTTGACCTGAGCCTGGAGGCGCTGGTTTTCTTCGGCGGAGGAGCCGGCGCGGCGGGACTGCTGGTAGGTCTTCATGAGGTCGGCGGCGAGGGTGTGGGCGGCGATGAAGCGATGGCCGGCGAGCGCAAAGCGGTCCCACTGATCGTCGGAGAGGCGGCCGGCGACGTAGGCGCGGGCGGCGTGGTCCTGGAGGAGCTCGTATTCGACCTGGGCGACCTTGAGGGTGCGGTAGGCGTTGCGCTCGAAGTCGTCGCAGCCTGGAAGCAGGAGGCTGGAGACGAGAAGCAGGAGAGAAACTGCGGGACGGCGGAACCTGGGACGGAGCATCATGGTCATTCTCCTTCGGGGGCAGAGCCGGCGCTGCGGGGCGCGGGGCCCGGGACAGGCGAGACTCTCTGCCCCACGGCAAGGGGAATAGCAGAGGAGGCGGGGGCGTGTCTAAGGATTGTGCGGATTGTGCGGATTTTGCGGAACTTTATTTTCCGGTTAGGGTTTTTGGGGCCTGAAAACCCTAACGGGACTTCCGCAAAATCCGCAGAATCCGCAAAATCCGCAAAAAACGCATCGGGGGGATTTGCGAGGACGAGAGCCGGCTGGAAGCCGGCGCTACCACATCCGAAATCCCGCACGGCGGCTGGCGGCGAGGCCGCGCTCACTTCGGCTTGGTCCCGCTGAACGGGGGCTTCGCTTCCTTCGACTCGCTGCGAACAGGCAGGGCAAGCGGGATGACAAGCGGCGGTGGATTACGCGGCAGACAGCCTTGACCATCGAGCGGGGGGCGACTAGCATCGCGGGCGCGATGGGCGGACGCGTTTGCACTCTCCTTCTCACAACTGTGCTGGCGTGTGCGGCGATGGCACCGCCGCTCGAGGCGCAGGGCGGAGCGGGAGAGCTGGTCAGCCGGGGGCGGGCGCTGATCGAAGAGGGGAAAGCGGCGGAGGCGCTGCCGCTCTTGCAGCAGGCGGTGAAGGCCTGCCCACGGCCCTTCGACTCCGCTCCGGACAAGCAGGCAAGCGGCGGCTGCGCCGAGGCGCACTACCAACTGGGCCGGGCGCTGCACCGACTGGAGCGGGTGGAGGAGGCATTGAGCGAGTACCGCCGCGCATTCGAGCTCGACCCGAACCACGCCGGGGCGCTGAACAACATCGGCGTGGCGCTGGCGCAACGGGGCGAGCTGGAGCCGGCCATCGAAAATTTCCGGCGCGGGCTGGAGCTCAAGCCGGACGACGCCGACCTGGTGGTCAACCTGGCGTTCACGCTGGGCGAGGCGGAGCAGTTCCAGGAGGCGCTCCAGCTCTACCAGCGGGCGCTGGGGCTGCGGCCGGACGACCCGAACCTGCTCTACAACTTCGGGCTCACGCTCGGGCGCGTGGGCCGCTACGCGGACGCGCGCGCGACCTTCGAGCACATGGCCGCGCTCAACCCCGACGACCCCGACGCCCATGTGGGGCTGGGGCTGTCGCTCAGCTTGATGCAGGAGTTTGTGCCCGCGGCGGCGGCGTTCGAGCGGGCGCTCGAACTGCGGCCCGACGACCCGCGCGCCGTGCTCGGCCTGGGCGAGGCGCTGGCGAACCTGGAGCGCTGGGAGGAGGCGCTGCCGTTCCTCCGCCAGGGGATTGAAC
>Ga0137796_10000147_pt1 | contig 42776 bp, 41 predicted proteins | sample OV2TP3_FD_97704 | JGI IMG/M metagenome (GOLD analysis project Ga0137796, IMG submission 97704) | reverse complement strand
CCCGCGGTCGCGAATCCACCCAGAAACTGCTGCGCCGTCCATCCCAAACTCGTCTTTGTGTCGATGACCGCGAAAAATCCAGGCTAGTACAGCCGACACCGCCGAGGCCAGGAGGTGGAGTCTGCCGGAGCAGGGAAGCCCTTCATGACCGAGCAGCCACCTGTCGAGAGGCCTACACTCGAATGATATCCCCGGCCCAGCGCAGCTGTCAAGACCGGGTCATCGATGTTCCGCCGCCGTCTTCGACGCGAACGAGGCAACCATCTCCCGTAAGGCCTTCGGTTCGAGGACGCGCGCGTTCGGCGCGTGATAGAGAACCCACCGCGCCACTTCCGGCAATCCCTGGACGCTCATTCGGAGGACCACCTTGCCTTCGCGCTGTTCCAAGCGCTGCGAGGGGTGCCACTCTCGTCCGTTCACGGCGCGCGCCGCCTCTCGGGAAAACTCGATCCTGACGGGGGTGACCTCGCCTTCCGAGTACATGCCGAAGCTCCGGCCGAGGTAATCCTCCGGGTCGAACTCGGGCGGACGCTGGAACCCGTCCGAGAGCGTCTGGATGGATCGGATCCGATCCACCCGCAGCGTGCGCACGGATTCTCGGAGCTCGCTGAATCCGATCGAATAGAGCTCTCCGCCGTAGTAGGCCAGGCAGTAGGGATGGAAGCGGTACACTTTGGCCTCCTCCGACGCTCCCGCCCGATAGGAGACTTGGACCTTTCGGTGCGCCAGGCAGGCTTTGGACAGCACCGCGACCGTCTCGGCATGGCCGCGATAGCTCTTGAGTCCGGGCATCTTCGCGAGGTGCGTCGTCACGAGCTCGCCGAAATACTCGCGCTCTTCCGGGGAGAAGGAGGTCTCGATCTTTCCGAGCACCGACTCGATGCCGTCCCGGATGGGCGTGCCCCGGAACGGGAGGAGCAGGTTCATCGAGAAGTAGAGCGACAGGAGTTCCGGCTCCGTGAAAGGCCGGTCGGGCGCGCGGCGCAGTCCGGGCGGGAACCGCCACTTCCGGAGGCCGCCATCGCCGGCGACCTTTTCGAACCGATACCCCGCGTCCTCGATCGCCTCGAGATCGCGATACACCGTCCGGCGCGTCACGCCGAGTTCGCGGCAGATCTCGGGGATCGTGCGTCCAAACCGCGACTGCTCGAAGATGCGGATGAGTTTGAGGACGCGGCAGAGCTGCCGCCCGCGGGCGCGCTTGGTCATCCCTCTCTCCTTGGCGTGTCGATCTGGGGCACATTGTAGCGGCCCCGATCCTCGGGCACAATCCCCTTACTTCGGAAGCTTCCTTTCCAGCCGGGCGATCGCCTCCTTGAGGGTCCCTTCAAGCCAGGCGCGAAGGGCCTCCTCCGCGGGAAGCGGATAGGCGCGCAGGAACGCCAACGTCTCCGCATCTCCGATTCGCCCGAGCAAGCCGATGGCGGCGACCCGGACCGACACCTCCGGATCTCCGTGGGCCATCGGACGGAGTCGGCTCATCGTCGCAGGGGTGTTGTGTCCGCCGAGGAGCGCAGCCGCCCCGGCTCGTCGGTCCGGGTCCTCGGACACCAGGAACCGCTGTGCCGTTTCCGCCAGCGCGTCCTCGACCACGAACGGTCGGCCGGCGAGCTCGCACAGATTCTCGCCGGACGAGAACTGTCCCAGCAGCCAGGTCCGGTCCGCCTCGGATACGGACGGCTCCTCGAGCCTCTTCCGGACGCAGGGTACTTCAGGTGCGTCCCGGAAACCCGGAAAGAAAATGCACAATTGAGCGTAACGGGAGGGCACCCATCGCCGTCCCATACTCTACCCATATGGGTAATCGGAGGATCGAGAGAAGATGGACCATCGGTTTCGGCACATCGGGGCGGCTCTGCTCTTCGGCGGACTGGCCGTGTCGGGTTGTCACAACGGAAACAAGGGCGAGGGGGACGAGGAAGGGGCGGCCGTAGAGTCGTCGGAGGAGGCGTCGTCCGAACCAGCGACGTCCCCTTCCGTCCCCTACGATTGGTACGTCGACGGCGCCACGGGAAGCGATTCCCTCCCGGGCACCCAATCGGCGCCGGTGAAGACGATCGCCCGCGCGCTGACCCTGGCCCAGTCCGGCCAGTCGGTCAAGGTCGCCCCGGGAACCTACAGCGCGACGACGGGAGAGGTCTTCCCCATCGTCGTTCCCGCGGGCGTCAGCCTGATCGGGGATGAGCCGAACAAAGGGGGCGGCACCACCCCCACGGTCGTCAGCGGAGGCGCCTATGCCTCGAACAACGGCAAGCACACGACGTTGGATCTCGGGGCCGCTGCCGTCGTCGCCGGATTCACGCTCACGAATCCCACCACCACGGTGACTTTTCCGATGGTCCTGGCCGTCCGAACGGACGGGGTCACCATCCGGAACAACCGAATCCGGGACTCGAAGAAGGGGATCTTCGTGTACAACAGCTCCAAGAATCACCTGATCGCGGGCAACCGGATCGAGAACATGAAGAACGGATGGAGCGGACTGGGGATCGGGTTCATCGGTGGGGGCGTAGGGAGCAAGGTCGAGAACAACGTCATCGTCGACAACGAAATCGGCGTCGAATACGACTCCGCCGGCGGAGACCTGGGCGGCGGTACCGCGGGCAGCGCGGGCGGAAACGTCATCGCGGGCAATCTCCGCGCCGATCTCTGGACGATCACCTCCGCCATCGTCATCGAGGCCCAGAACAACTTCTGGGACCATACACCGCCGCAGGTGGGCACCTCGGACACGGTGACGGCGGGCAACGACATCTACAACAAGAACGGCGCGACCATTCTCACGAGCGGCGCGCAGTCGGCGCCCTCGAATCCGTAGGATTCCGGCTTGGCCCCGGGGTCTTCTCAACGACGGCGGAGAACTTCGTCCGCCGTCAGTCGGGCGGAAGCCAGATGAGACTCGATCTGACGCCAGAATCGCTGGGCATCGGTTCCGTAACCGGCCGTCGCGCGGAGGCCCTGAATTCGGGCGCTCCAGAATTGGTTGAAGAGGCGCATCGAGAGCTCCCGCACGTACTTGCCGATGATGGAGGCGAGCGCGATCAGGAAGTGCCGATCCTCGCCGTCCGTCAGGAAACGAATCCGGCCTCGGGAGATCTCATACGTCGATGTGTCCCTCCGCTCTTCCCGAACGAAGACCGCTCCGAAGTGTCGGATGAGGTGTCGAAGGTAGAATTTCCGCCCCCCTTGACGCCCCACGTGGAAGTCAACCCGCCCGGGCAGCGCTTCCAACGCTCGGTGGATGAGGTCTGCGGCGCACTCGAACAGCAATTCGGCCTTGTTCGTGCCGACGTGTCGATTAAACTCCGAGGCCTCCAGAATCCTCGCCCAAGCCCCGGCGATCCGGACCCCCTCCGGAAGCGCGACGGGCTCGGGACGAGGGCCCGCGCAGGGGATGGCGAGATCTCCGTACCAAGGAGCGGTGCGCGGATCCGGGGAGAGCCGCTCCCAAAGTTCCGCATGCGAGGCCGGAGTACAAAGTCTCCCGACGTACGCCAACGCCGTGGGCTCGATCGAGGCGATCCCTCGAGCTTGCGTGAAGAGCTTCTTGGAGTCGCGCACCGGTCCGCCCGCGTTCCCGATCGTCCGCCAGAGATCCGTTTCCGGAGTCGGAACCTCGAACGCGACCGCCGCGACGATCATCGGGCCGAGAGAGGGACCGTAGCCGACCTCGTCGATCCCCACGACGTGCGCCGTCACGACTCGGCCGGAGCCGGAACCGCGACGGGTTTCGCGGAGCGCGTCCGTTTCCAGAGAAGAAGGGCGATCCCGATTCCCAGGGCGGCACAGGCGGCGCCGAGTCCGAACGGGGCCGCCGGCCCCTGATGCAAGTAGAGCTTTCCGCCGATCAGATTCGCCAGGGAAGCGAAGACTCCGGTTGCGGTTCCCATGAGTCCGACGTAGAGCGCGCGCTGCGACTTGGGAGCCGACGAGGTGAGCTGCTTGTGGAAGGCGACGGTGAAGATCTCTCCGGGTACGAACCAGACGACGTAGAGCGCCAGATCGAGGCCCGGGGCGAATCGAGAGATCGGAAGGCCCTTCCACCAGGACCACGCGAACGGAACCAACGTCAGAAAGAGCGCGACGAAACATCCCAGGAGCACGCGCGGAGGACCGAAGCGGTCGGTGAACCAGCCTCCGACCATCGCCGCGGCGACGGCCGCCAGGCCGCCCAGGAATGCGGTATCGGCCACCCCGCTGTCGGAAAGCCGGATGACGTCCTTCGCGTACATGGGAAAAAACGGTCCATCCGTCGAAAGAAAGAAGACCGCATAGACGGTGACTCCGACGAAGACCAGTAGGCCGTACGATGTCCATCCTACCCATCGAAAGCTTCCTCGCTCCACCGTGTGGCGCGTCTCGACCAGGCCGATTCCCCGGATCGTCCCGACCAAGAGATAGATGAAGAAGGTGGCCACGAACAGGATCATCATCGCGTTGCGGAGTCCGCCCGCGAGATCGATGACCCGCGCGCCCAGCCATGGGCCCAAGCACACCGCCACCATGATGAAGGTCTCGAGGGTCCCGATGGCTCGGCCTCTCTTCTCCTCCGGCACCGCCTCGGCCACGATGGTGATGATGGCGGGGCCTTGGAAGGAGCTGAAGAACCATGCCACCGTCAACGCGGCGAGGACCCCGGTCCAGCTGTGCATGAATCCGGCGAGGAGGTACATCGGCGCCATGAGAAAGGTCGCCAGGACGAGGATGCGTTTGCGCCCAAGTCGATCCGCGATCAGCCCGCCGAAAACCGAGGGGAGTCGATGGGCCAGAGCCAGGATCATGAAAGCGAGTCCGACTTGCGCTTCGTCGGCGCCGAGCTGGCGAAGATGATTCGGGAGAACGCGGTTCCACGCGAAGACGGCGGTCAGGGTGAGGAGGACCGTCCCCGACATTACCCACACGTTTCGCCGGGCCGACATGGGCGGGGATTATAGCCCAACGACTTCGAAGTTCGAAATACGAAAGCGGCCGGGTGCAAGGCACTCCGCCTCGAGGTCGAGCGCTTCTCGAAGCCGCCGACGAGCAAGAGCTTCATCGCCTCGTCCATGACGTTGGGGCCCCAGTCTTCCTGGGCGGCCGCTGGGACCTTCGGTGCGGGAGTGACACCCGAGGCACAGACCGAACTCACGAGCACGATCCACAGTGCATCGCGCATGATCGCCCTCGCGATTCGCATGTCCCCCGTCGGGACGCAAGCTCTGTTCCCCGGCCCAGGTGCATTTGAAAAAGTATCTGTACGGGCGAAGTCGGCCAATCTGATCGATCCTCCTGACCCGATGAGCGACGGCTTCGCGGATCCCGCGCCCCGCGGCCTTGGCAAGCGGCTTGCTCATCGGGAGCGAAGGAATGAAAGGAGATTCGAATGCGTTACCTGATCTTGCTGCTCGCCCCGCTCGGCGTCGCCGCGCGTCAGGACGGGGAGAAGAGGCCCGTTCTTCCCGGGAAGAAGTTCTTCTACGAATTCAAGGTGTATAAGGAAGGCGTGGAGGAGAAGACCGTCAGGGTCACTCTCGGCGCTCCAGGTGAAATCGAGGTCGACGATCTCGAAGCGGGTGGGAAGCTCCACGTGACCGCGCGTCCGCTCCAGGGATTCGAGGAGGCGTGCTACATCCGCGAGACGGGCGACGCCGTGATCGTCTATGCGCACCGGTACCGCGGATGCAAGTGCCCCGGCCCGCACATCGTTCCCGTGGCCGTGCTTCGGCTGGGCGGCGAGGCGCAGTGGACGTTCCGGACCCGCGTGGATAAGCAGGTACAGTCGCTGGAATGCGTTCGCGGCAAGGAGGAGATCGTGCGGTACGCCGACGACGTGAGAGGGGTCGGCCATGGCGTGAAGTACGCCATCGGCGATGAGACGATGTGGCTGAGCCGGGGAACCGGGATCATCCGCCGCATCACGGCCGACGGCCGGGATTGGAGGCTCTGGGGCCAGGGATTCGCCGAATAACACCCCGGCCTCTCGCGTCATCGCGGGCCGCCCGCCGTCGGGGCGGCCCGCCCCGTGGAGGGAAATATGGTTGCGTCATGCAACCGATCGCTCACTCCCGCCTTCCCGTGAGAAACCACGTGAGCGACTGCCAGACGCCGTCCGGCTTCCTCGGCTCCACCGTGCGGCGCTGTTCCTCTATGTGCCGGCGCATCCGGTCGAGCTCCTCGAAGTCGAACCAGAGCCCGTGGCCCTCGCACTTGTCGAGGACGATTCCCGAGGTAGCTCCGTATTGGAAGCGATGCATGATCTGCTCGCACTTGGGACAGGGGAGCTCCCATTCCATCGCCTCGGCTTTCGGGGGAGCGTCGATCCCGCCCGAGATGGCGGCGGGCGGCGGGCCGGTCGCAAGGATCGTCTCCAGCTCCCCGTCGTCGAGCCAAATCCCGTCGCAGCGGAGGCATCGATCGACGGGAACCCGCTCGACCGTCTCCGGGACCAGAGGCTTGCGGCACCGGGGACAAGAGAGGGTCACTGCCAGAGGCTCTCCGCGACGTCGAAGATGGTCGTCGGCCGTTCGTCCCGGAGCTTCTCGGCGATTTCGCGCTCCTCCACCGCCATCTGGATGGCCTCGAGCTCGTCTGGATCGAACCAGAGTCCATGTCCCGCGCACTGGTCCAATACGATTTCCGAGGTTCCCGAGTATCGAAAGCGAGTCATCAAGGCGCCGCACTTCGCGCACGGGAGATCGGGCTTCAACGGCTCCAGGCCGGGGTTCCCTCGCTTCTTCGTCGCGCGCACTTCCTCGGCGCTGAACTTGCGGGAGCGGGCCTCGAGGACCGATCGGAGCTCTCCCTCATCGAGCCAGATCCCGCCGCATCCCTCGCACCGGTCGATGGGAACGCCCTCGTAGGGCGTCTCGGGACCGAACGGGGTCCGGCACCGAGGACAGGTTTTTCGCAACGTCATGCTTCCCCCTTCTGATCGCGGCCGAGCAAGTTCCGAAGGAATCCCAGTACCCCGCCCTTCTTGCTCTTGCGGCCTTGCTCTTTCTTGCGCGCGTATTTTTCGATGTGCTCGAGCTCTCCCCGATCGAACCAGGTACCATGGCCGGTGCACCGGTCGAGACAGATCCCGGAGTCGCCGTATTCGAATCGGTCGAGGACGCGGCCGCACTTGGGACAGCGAACGGGACGCTTCACGGCCTCCGTGGGACGCAGGGGGGGGAGGGGCTCCAGGGGGGGGGGAGGGGAGAGCAGGATTCGGCGGAGCTCGCCCTCGTCCAGCCACGTTCCGCCGCACCGAATGCAGCGCCGGACGGCGACGGGGCCGTACTCCTCGGCGTGGAGCTCGTCCGGACATCGCGGGCAGGTCATGACGATCCGGATCGGGTCGTGCGGATTCCCGCGCGGCTTCCGTTTCGTGGCCATCGTGGTTGGGCGAAGTATAGCACGGGCGGGGGCGGCGGGCCATCCCCTGAACAAAGTGTGTAACAAACACTAATATAAGTGTGTCTAAGACACGTAAGAAGAGAAAGGAGGCTCCCGATGTTCGGCATCCGCTACCTGAAGCTCGCCCCCACCACGTACGCGCTCCACTACCGCGGGGGGAGGCTCGCGCGCGAGGGGGCCGGCCTTTCCTTCTTCTACTGGGCGCCGGGGTCCACCGTCGTCGCCGTCCCCCTCGCCAGCGCCGATCTTCCCTTCGCCTTTCAGGAGGCCACGGCCGATTTCCAGTCGGTGACCCTCCAGGGACAGATCACCTATCGCGTCGCCGAGCCCAAGAGACTCGCCGCGCTGCTCGACTACAGCATCCACCCGGACGGCTCCTTCCGCTCGGAAGATCCGGACTCGGTGGCGGAACGCCTCGTCCATGAGGCCCAGGTCCAGACCCGCGCCGCGATCCACGGAATGGATCTCCGCAAGGTCCTGACGAGCGGGGACGCCGTCGCCCCTCGAGTCGCGGCGGGACTCCGCGCCACGGAGTCCGTCGAGATGCTCGGGATCGAGATCCTGGGAGTCGCGATCCTCTCCGTCAAGCCTTCGCCCGAGATGGCCAAGGCGCTCGAAGCGGAGGCGCGCGAGGCTCTCCAACGCCAGGCCGACGCCGCCATCTACGATCGCCGAAACTCCGCCGTCGAGCAGGAGCGTCGCATCAAGGAAAACGAACTCAAGACGGAACTGACCGTCGAGGAGAAGCGCCGCCAAATCCGCGAGACTCAGATGGGCGCGGAAATCGCCGTCGAGGAACAGCGCTCGCAGTTCGTGGAACAAAAGAGTCGGAACGATCGTACGGAAGCGGATGCTCGGGCCTACGCGCTCGAAGCGACCCTCCAGCCGCTGCGCTCGACCGATTGGCGCTCCCTCTTGGCCCTGAACGGCCTCGACCCCAAGGCGATGATCGCCCTCGCCTTTCGCGATCTCGCGGAAAACGCGCAGAAAATCGGCGAACTCAACATCTCTCCCGACCTCCTGAGTTCTCTCCTGAAGCCGGAGAAGAAGTGATGTTCGAGAAGATCGTCCTGGTCACGCGGAAGACGCGTCTCGAGGGACTCCTCGAGCGGTTCGGCACGCGTGGCCAGGCGAAGTTCTATCTGGAACATTCGGGAGGAGACTTTGCGGAGTACGAGCGGGAAGACGCCGCGTATCGAAGATCTCTCGAAACGATCCGCCGGGGAATCGAGCTGGGACTCAAGATCCAAGTCCTCGAGCGATTTCTCGTCCCCACGTATCTCTTTACCGAGGGGGACATCGTCGTGACGGCGGGGCAGGACGGCGTGGTGGCCAACACCGCGAAGTACGTGGGAGGTCAGCCGATCGTGGCGGCGAACCCGGATCCGGAGCGCTTCGACGGAATCCTCCTCCCCTTCAAGCCGGAGGAGGTCCGCGGGGCCGTGACTCGTCTGCTCGAAGGGAAGGCCCGCACGAGCGAGGTCACGCTCGCGGCGGTCTCCCTCAACGACGGTCAGCGCCTCCTCGCGTTCAACGATTTCTATCTGGGCTCGCGAACCCATGTCTCCTCGCGCTATCAGATCGCCTATCGGAAGGCGGTGGAGCCCCATTCGTCGAGCGGGGTCATCGTCTCGACCGGCGCGGGCTCGACGGGCTGGCTCTCCTCCGTCTTCAACATGGCGGCCGGAGTGGCTTCGTTCACGGGAGGCCGGCCCGGAACGGCCCTGCGTCTCGCTTGGAAGGATCCCCGGCTGGCCTTCGTCGTGCGCGAACCCTTCGCGAGCCGCCACTCCCGGATCGGAATCGTCGCAGGGCTTCTCGAACCGGGCGAGGAATTGCGGATCGAATCGCGGATGCCCTCGGGCGGCGTGGTGTTTTCGGACGGGATCGAATCGGACGCCCTCGACTTCAACTCGGGCGCCGTGGCGAAGATCGCGGCCGCATCGCAGCGGGCTCGTCTCGTGGTACGATAGGCCGACGATGCGGGTCACCGTCGACATCGTGATCTTCACGATCCGAGAGGAAGCCCTCCACGTCCTCCTCGTCCGCCGGGGAACGGATCCGTTTCGCGGCTCGTGGGCGATTCCGGGAGGGTTCCTGCACGAGGAGGAATCGCTCGAGGCCGCGGCGAGACGCGAACTCGTCGAAGAGACCGGAGTCAAGGACGTGTATCTCGAACAGCTCTATACCTTCGGGACTCCGAACCGCGATCCTCGCGGGCGCGTGACGACGGTCGCCTACTTCGCCCTCATTTCCCCGGAGCGGACGATCGCCGCGGGAACGGACGCCGAGGAGGTCGGCTGGTTTCCGATCGGGGATCTCCCCGCGCTGGCCTTCGATCATCGGGAGATTCTGGACACCGCGCTCTTGCGTCTCCGAAACAAGCTCGAATACACCACCGTGGGCTTCCAACTCCTCTCGAAGAAGTTCACGCTGACGGAACTTCAGCGGGTCTACGAGGCGATCTTGGGAAGGAAGTTGGATAAGCGGAATTTCCGCCGGAAGATGGCGCTCCTCCGGATCCTCCGTCCTCTTCAGGAGTGGCGGCGCGGCGGCGTCCGAAGGCCGGCGCAACTCTTCGAATTCGCGGCGAAGAAATTCGAGAAACTCAAGGACAAGGGTATCCTGTTTCCCTTCTGACATGAAACGACTGCATCGGAAGGACCTCTATGGCTGGTCCGAATTCCAGGAACCGCTGAACATCGACTTCAACGGAGTGGCGTGGATTCGCGAAGGGGGCAATCTCCTCATCGATCCGCTGCCGATGTCCGACCACGATCGGAAGCATTTGCGAGAGCTGGGAGGGGCCGCCCACATTCTGCTCACCAATTCCGACCATGTCCGAGGGACGGTGGATCTCGCCCGCGAATTCGGCGCCATAATCCTCGGACCCCGTGCAGAGCGCGATGATTTCCCGGTCGCCTGCTCGCGCTGGGTGGGCGAAGGAGACGTCGTCTTCCCCGGACTGGTCGCCTTCGAGATGCAGGGGTCGAAGACTCCAGGGGAGCTGGCGCTCCTTCTCGGAGAAGATACCCTCATTACGGGCGACTTGATTCGCGCGCATCGAGCCGGATCGCTGATGATGCTCTCGCGGGAGCAAGGACTCCAGGATTCGGCGCGCGCCGTCGCGTCGATCGAGAGGTTTCTGAGCCTTCCGCGGCTGGCGCACGTCATCCCGTGCGACGGCTGGCCGCTCTTTCACGACGCGCGGCGGCAGATGGAGGTCCTGGTGCGTCCGGGGCCACGGACGTAATCGACCGATCACCGGCCTTCGATGACTTTGGTCACTTGGAGATACGATTTTCCGTCCTTCTCGATCATCAGCGCGCCCACGGCCTTCCCGTCCTTGTTGACGAGAACCAACCCCAGGACGCCATCGTCCTTCGCCGTGAGGACGAGGACCTCCCGCCGGTTCGGGTCGGTGATGGAAATCCCTGGTCCTTTCGAGCCGATCCCCAGCGAAATGCGGGGCTTCCCGTCCGCGTCCATCATCGCGATCATCGGCTGATCGTCGCTCATCCCGAGCGCCGCGCGCGGTCGGCCCTGCTCATCGTAGATCGCGACCTTCTTCGCCTTCAGGAGTTCCTGCACTTCCTGCGAGCCAGACGCGGCTTGGGCGGGACGCTCGTGCCGGAGGAGAAAACTGATTGCGGCTCCCCCCACCATCGATGAGAGCAGGCAGCCGGCGAGCAAGAGAACTCGACTCTTGGTGGTCATGATCTTACCTCCCTAGCGTACAGTCCCTGGAACCCGAAGAGTGTACACCAGCCGTGGCGGAGCGACGTCCTGGAAAGAGAGAGCCGCCGGCGGGTAGCAGCCTTACCGGTAAAGTTCGAAGTCTCGAATCCAAAACTCGAACGTTCCCGGTTCCGAAACCACGAATTGAAGCAGGTGAATTCGGGAAGGATCGAATCGGTTGTCCTGGGCTTGAAGAGTCGAGAAGGGAATAGAGACGACTTTCTCCTCCTCCGAAAATGGGACGGCCGCCGAGGGAAAGTCGTAGTCGGAGAGGGGAAGGGAAGCCAACCGCAGGTGAAGCGATGGACCCTTTCCGCGGATACGGAACCGGAGCCCCGTGTGTCCCTTTCCGTCGATCGCTTGAAATCCTCGTTCACTCACATCCAGTCCGAGGACGACATAGTGCTTCTTCCCTGGCCTGACCTCTCCGGAGAAACGCCAGGGGCCCGTACCCTCGACTTGGGCCGTCGAGGATCCTCCCCAAGCTTGATCCGTCATGATTCGAGTGTGGGATCCGAATCTCGGCGTGTCGGTCTGTTCGGGAAGCTCATATTCGGCGGCGAAGTCCTTGGGAGCCACGATTCGCCCACCGGAAAGGACGGTGTGAGGGGAATAAATTCCGCGGATCCCTTTCGACAGATCGCCCCGGACCAAAAGGAGGTCGGCGAGCCTCCCAGGGCGAATGGTGCCGATGTCCTCCCGACCGAGGTGCTCGGCGGCTCGCCCGGTGGCGCAATGGACCGCCTGCTCCGGGGTCAGTCCTGCCTGGACCAGAAGTTCGAGTTCCAAGAGAAGGGCGGCCCCCCAGAAGACGTTCGGCATCCCCGCGTCGCTTCCCGCCGCGATGCGTACCCCCTCCCGATAGCCCTTCGCGACGTAGCGCATAGCCGCTTCGAGTCGCTTGCGTTCCCGATCGGAGCCATCCGGCGGCCGGCGCGCTTCGACCCGCGTTGTACTCTGCGCGCTCAAGTGGATGACTCGGGGTACGAGACGTCGCACCTCCGCTCGGGAGAGATACTTCTCGACTTCCGAGGAACCGACGGCGTAGTGCCAGTTCACCGCGAGCGTCGGGACCCAAAACACGTTCTTCTCCTTCAGCTTCCGGAAGATCTCGTCGTCCATCAGGCGCGGCGAGTGCTCGATTCCGTCCGCGCCATCCTCCAGCGCCGCGAGAGCGACTTCCCGATGATCGACATGGACGACACACCGGAGACCGCGAGCATGCGCCTGACGAATGACCTCCGTCAGCGTACGCCGAGATCGTCCAGTCGACCAGACCTTGATGAGGTCGACCCGCAGGGCAACTTGACGGTCCATCCAAGGGCCGATCCGATCAGGATTGTCGCTGTTGAAATAGGCCCCGGCCGCGAAGACTCGGGGCACGCCCTCTCTGAGAGGAAGGACAGACTCGGGTTCATCCCCCAGGCTTCGCACGGTGGTTACGCCCGCCGCTAGACAACTTCGCAAACGGATCTTCAGGTCGATGGCCCGCTCGCCCGGGAGAAAGTCTCCCCCAGGGTTATAGGTGAGATGGACGTGGCAATCGATCAGCCCAGGCAGGAGCGTCCCATCGGGCAGGTCGATGACCTTGGCCCCGGCGACGTTCATCGAAGCGTCGCCGATCTTCCGAATGACGCCGCGCTCGATCAGGATGGCGCGATCTCGCTGTGCCGGGCCACCGGTTCCGTCGATGAGCGTGCCGACGCGGATGAGAATCGGGGCCTCGTCTTGCAGCCGGGACCGGCCCGCAAGAAGGGAGAAGATCAAGGCGACGGCGTACTTCACGAATTACCCTACGCCGGGGATCGGTTTTCGTTTGTTCAATCGGCCCTCGTGCCGAACCGATCTCCGCCGGGCTCGCTCCAGGGACGCGTCCAGGGGCGTCCGTTTCGGCGAAGGAGGATGAGGCGCCCGTCTCCCCCCGCCAGCATGATCGTTCTGTCCCGGAGGAGGGGCGACGCCTCGAGCGTCATTCGAGCGTCGAAGATCCAACGCCGTTCTCCCCGGCCGGAAAGGCAGGTCACACGACCTTCCCACTCCGCCACGATCAGCTCATCCTCGTTCGGATCGGCGGAGATCGAGGCGATACGGTCGCCCGCATCCCACTTCCAACCTGGCCCGAATACCGTGCGGTCGCTCGCGGACACGACGCCGGCGCGAAGCCAGAGGACGTGCTCTCGCGGCCCACCGAGATCCAGGACTCGGGAACCGCGGCCGGTCGGGAGAATCTCCAGGATCTTCCCGGATCCCGAAAGCGGCCACGCGATGCTTCCCTGCGGAGCGCGTTTCGCTTCCGACAAGAACTTCCCCTCATGCTTCTCCCGCCAGAGGATCGTACCGGCAGTGTCGAGACACACGAGGACACCCGACTGGTCTCCCACGAGGATTTGCCCCGTGGCCAAAAGGACCGGCGCGGCTACGAACGGACCTGCCACCGCGCGCGTCCATCGGACCGTGCCCGTCGTCGCCTCCAGGCAATGCACCGTTCCCTCCGAATCGCCCAGGAGGATCTCGCGCCGGCCGTGTCCATCGATGTCCAGGACCATGGGAGAGGCCTGGAAGTTCGCGGCGCGGGCGGGTCGATAGCTCCACACCGTATCGCCGGTGCGTCCGCGAATGCGCGTCACCAGACCTACCCAGGCGGCTACGACAAAGTCTCCCTCGACGAGCGCCGGTATCGTCTCGGCCCGATTCTCCAGGGGAACCTTCCACAGGGGTTTCCCCGTCTCGGGATCGAAGGCATGGGCGTGCCGGTCCAGAGACGTGCAGACGATCGGGCCGCCCGGCTCGGCCCAGGCGGGCGCACGCCGGATCATTCCTCCCGTGGCCGACTCCCAAACGACTTTCGCGCCGGGGATCGCCAGCACGACTCCGTCGCGGAGGGGGAGGATCAAGTCCAGCAGACCGTCTCCGTCGAGATCGTTCGCCACGGGAGAAGCCGAGGGAGGCGAGGGCAAGGGCACCTCGCCGCGGATCTCCCCCGTGAGCGGGTTCAGGATCCAGAGTGTTTCGTTCGAAGCGACCACGAGTTCTCGCACGTCGTCCGAGTCGAGATCGATCAGGAGCGGAGCGGTTACCGTCCCGGGGATCGTGCCGGAAAACCGCATTCGCCCGGCCGCATCCAGGGTTTCGAGGTGTTCGCCCCGGAGGAGCACGGTGGAGGGAGATTCCGCAGAGAGAATCGACGCGACGGCGAAGGCCGGCGCATGCGAACCCGAGGAAGCCGACCTCCAGCGTTCCGCCAAAGGCTCGAGTCCATAGGCACGCACCGTTCCGTCCTCATACGAAGCGATCACTTCACGCCGACCGTCTCCATCCAGATCGACGGCAGAAAGTTGACCTCGGGCGAACGAGGGGGTGTTGATCGTCGCCAGAGTATGGGCCGGCCCGCGATAGACTCCCAATTGCGATCGGCCTTGCCGCACGAACCGCCGGGACGCATCGATGGGGAGAATCCTTCCCCCGTCGAAGGGAATCGACGACAGGAGCGAGCCCGTTCGGGCATCCACGGCCTCAATCTCGGAGTCTCGCACGAGCCAGCATTCGGGACCGGACTCCACGGTCGCCGGCCAAAAGACGAATTGGGAGCGGCGATCGGCCACGCGAGGCACGTACGACCACACGAGCCCGCCATCCGGCCATCGAAAGAGACGCGAACGCCCGTCATCGGACGTAACCCAGAGCGCGAGCGCGTCGTCGATCGGAATCAGCTTGGGGTGGGGGAAGGCCCCAAGGGCGGCGGCTCTCCCGAGTCGCGATCCGTCCTTCGCGGAGAGAATCTCGATTTCGCCCGATTGCACGGCCATCCCGACGGCCCCGGGAGCGGCGACGATCAGCGAGGGCTGCTGGCCTCGCACCCTCCAGAGTTGAGCCGTGGGGAGGTACACTCGAAGATCCAACGGTCCGTCGATCAGGCCGATCTGAAGCCTCCGACGGTATCGCCCTTCCTTTTCCACCAGTACTTCGTATTCGTCGGCGTCGATGGGTTCGTCCCGGATCGGAGCGATTCGCACCAGGGAGGGGCCTTCCTTGGGACGAAGGGTGACGTGAGCGTCCGGCGGCTCGGTCGCGAGCGACAAACGTTGCCGGAGTCTGCGAAGGTCCACGTGCAGCGTCCGACTCTCGCCGCGCGCAATCTCGACGGTCAACCGGGATTCCTCATAGCCGTGGCGGGAGACTCGGATGCGATGGGATCCGCGAGACAATTGCCGCTGGTGAACGTCCTTCTCCTCCGACCCATCGATCCGGACGATCGCATCGTGAGGCTGGACTTCGAGGGTGAGATAACCGGGCCGGCGATACCACCAGAAACCGATGGCGACGGCGAGCGCGCCTACGGCGATCGCGATGCCGGCTCCTCTGCGGTGTCGCCGCAGGAACCGGGCCGTCCGGTGGGCGGTGCCGGGCAGACGGGCCGACACCTCTTCCCCTCGGAGGAAACGGTCGAGATCGTCGGCCAGCAGTTTGGCCGACGCATATCGCGACCGCGGCTCCTTGGCCAGGCAACGGCGGGCGATCGCCTCCAGGTCGCGGGGCGATTCCGAAATGGGACGCGGTTCGTCTTCTCGCACGGCGCGGAGTTGCTCGACGACGTCCGACTTCGGATCCACCGGCGGCCGGCCGGCCAGGCACTCGTAGAGAACCGCGCCGAGAGAGTAGAGATCCGAGGAGGGTCCGAGCGTGGAAGAGTTCGTCGCCTGTTCCGGGCTCATGTACATCGGAGTTCCGAGGATCGATCCGGCAAGGGTCAGCGTCTCCGAACCTTCGGCTCGCGCCATTCCGAAGTCCGCCAATCGAGCCCGCCCTGCCGAATCGAGGAGGATGTTCTCGGGCTTGACGTCGCGGTGGACGATTCCGTTCGCATGCGCGTGATCGAGGGCTCGGGCGATGTCGCGGGCGATCCCCGCAGCTTCTAGAGGCGGCATGGGCCGGAGGAGTCGTCCCCGGACCGACTCTCCTTCCACATATTCCATCGCGTAGTAGAGACACCCTTGCTCCTGTCCGGACGCGTAGACTTGAACGATGTTCTCGTGCCGCAACCTGGCGACCAGCGACGCTTCCTGAAGGAATCGTTGGGCCGCCGTCGGCGAGGGCGCGGCCACCAACGGGAGGACCTTGAGGGCGACGCACCGATCCAGACGTTCCTGCCGGGCGAGGTAGACGATCCCCATTCCCCCGCGTCCCAGCTCGCGGACGAGGAGGTACTCGCCGAGCCGCGAAGGCCGTCCCGGATCCTCGTCTCGGTAGAGCATCTTCGAAGATTCTACAAGGGGGGCGCGAGTTCCGCTGCTACACTTGGGGAGGATGGGGAGCTGGACCGAGCGACTCCGTGAACCCGGCGCCGATCTGGCCGCCGTCGTTCGCGAGGCCGCGGGAGCGATGCCGGCGATCTCCCTTCTCGAAATCCTTCAGGAACGCCTCGAAGTCGGAGAGCTTCCTCGGGCCTTGGAGGCGGCTGTCGGGGCCTATTCGGGAACGGATCGACTTCGGTGTTTGCGAACCTTGGCTTCTCTGGAAGAGGCCCCGGCGCCCGATCGTGCGCGGTGGAACTCGGATCTCGCGACGCTCCTCGAGGATCTGGACCGGTTGGAAGAGGCGGCCGAGGCGCTGGGCCGCGCCGCGGAGCTCGCGGGAGACGGGGCGATGAAGGCGCGGCTTCTGAATCGGCTGGGCACGGTGCGCCACGCGCGGGGAGATCAGAACGGCGCCCTGGAGTCGTACGAACGGAGCTTGGCTCTCAAAGAATCGGCGGGGGACGACCGCGGGGCGTGGAACACGCTCCTTAATTTGGCGAACCTCTACCGCGAGATGGGCGAGCCGACGTCGGCGTTGGAGCACGCCCGGCGCGCGGCCAAACTCGACCCGGACTCGGCGCGGCGGGCGAGGGCGGAGGCGGTCGTGGCGCACGCGGCGCTGGAGGCGGGAGAGTCCGGAGATCATCTCGATCGCGCCCGCGCCGCCTTCCGATCCGCAGGGGATCGCGAGGGAGAAGCGGCGCTGCTCCTGGAACAGGCGTCGGTTCTCTCGCGGTTGGGACGGGCGGGAGAAGCCCTGGCGGTCCTGAACGGCATGGGCTCGGAAATCCCCGAGAACCTGCGCGCCCGCGCGGAGGCCCTGCGCCAGCGGGTGCAACCGGGAGAGAGCCGCGTCCTCTTGGACCGGATGCTGCAGATCAATCGCGCGATCCTCGCGCGCCACGATCCTGCGGCCCTCCTTCGAGACATCGTGGACGGCGCCGTGGAACTCCTCTCCGCGGAGCGAGGGTTTTGCATTTTGGCGGCCGAGAAGGGATTCGAGATCGGAGCCGCCCGTCACGTGAGTCGAGAGACGATTCGGGACGCCCAGTTCAATATCAGTCGAGGACTGGCGGACTGGGTGGCTCGGAACGGCGAAGCGGTCTTGACCGGGCGCGCCGGCAGCGAGCCCTCCCTGCGCGAATACAAAAGTCTGGAGGAGTTGCGGGTGAAGTCGATCGCCTGCGTTCCCATGCGGGCGGCGGACCGCCTCCTCGGAGCGCTGTACGTGGACCATCGCGAGCGGCCCGACGCCTTCAGTCGCGGGGACCTGGAGACGCTTCAGGCTCTCGCGGAGCAGGCGGCGGTCGCCCTCACGCAGGTCCGGCTGTTGGAAGAGAACCTCCGCCAACAAAAGCTCCTGGAGCAGGCCAACGCCCGACTTCGAGCGTCGAATCGAGTCCTCGAACAGCGGGTGCGAACGCAAACCGAAGTACTGGAACGCGTAAAGTCCGCCGGCCGCGATCGGTACGACCAGCTCGTAGGGTCGAGTTCGGCGATGCAGGAGATCTACCGGCAGCTCACGAAGATCGAGTCGAGTGCGGAGACGGTGCTCATCACCGGAGAGAGCGGAACGGGCAAGGAGCTTCTGGCGCGGGCCATTCACCAGCGGAGCTCCCGTTCCGCGGGGCCGTTCGTTCCGGTGAACTGCGGCGCGCTCACGGAGACGCTCCTGGACAGCGAACTCTTCGGCCATGTGAAGGGGGCGTTCACGGGGGCCGCCGCGGATCGGCCCGGCGTATTCGAACAGGCGGAGGGCGGGACGCTCTTTCTCGACGAGATCGGGGAGACCTCGGCCGAGACGCAGAAGCGTCTTCTTCGAGTCCTCCAGCAGAAGGAGATCCGCCGGGTCGGAGATCAGACGGACCGAAAGGTGAACGTGCGCGTCGTGGCCGCCACGAACCGCGATCTTTCCGAGGCGGTAAGCGAGAGAGAATTCCGCGAGGATCTTTTCTACCGCCTGAACGTCCTCCGCGTCCACGTGCCGCCCTTGCGCGAGCGACGTGAGGATATTCCGCTCCTCGTGGACCATTTCCTGGACCGAATCGCGACGGAGCAGGGCGGCGCGAGGCCCCCGGTCGGCCCCGGATTCGTCGATCGACTCTTGAAACGAGAATGGCCCGGCAATGTCCGGCAGCTCGAAAATGCCGTACGCCGCATCGTCGCTCTCGGCGAGGAATCCCTCGAGGCCGAGGAGGCGCCGACCGTCTCGCGAACGGACGCCCTTCGGTCCCTCGAGGAGGTCGAGCTCGAGCACATCCGCCGCGTCCTGGCCGCGACGGCCGGCAACGTCACGGAGGCGGCGCGCATCCTCGGAGTCGGTTCCGCGACTCTCTGGCGGCGACTTCGGAAGCACGATCTGCGCCCCAGCGATCGGTGACGAGTCTGCGGTGTTACCAGGTCCATCGCGGCGACCGGTTCTTCGCCTCGGGAAAGGTAACCGTCTTGCCTCTGACTCGCTGGTGTGCCGAGCTCGGGATGCCGTAATCACCCAGGCCTCGCCGGAGGGCGGGATTCGTCATGTACCCCGCATCGGTGTCCAGGGAGGCGGGAGAACCCTCGTCCTCCCGCCCCCCGAACGGTCAAGGAAGATAGCGCCACACCGCCAGGTCCCGCGAAACGATCCCGTCGGTCGACGGAGCGGTGCTCTCGCCGGCGATCAGGATCTTTCCTTGGAGGTCGAAGGCTAGCGAACGGCCGATGTCGTCCCAGGCTCCAGCCGCGGCGCTATGGTGAGTTACCACTCCGCCCTCCCCGAACGTCGGATCGAGATTGCCGAAAGAGTCAAGACGCCAGAGCGCCATGTCCTTCATCTGCCCATCGTTCCTCCGGAGAAAACCGGCGACGTAGATCTGCTCGCCTGAGCCATCGCAGGCAATCGCTGCACCGCGGCTTTCGAGTACGGTCGATTCGTCGAATTCGACGAAGCCGGCCCCCTGGTGGAAGGCGGCGTCCGCAACGAGATCACTCGCGAAGCGCCATGCCACCATTTTCCCGTCATGATGCCCGGCAATAAGGACTCGACCCAGCGGATCTCGCGTGGCGGCCCACCCCGCGTCTTCTCCGGAAAGTCCGCTCTGGTAGACCTTGGGTTGCTCACCGGGAGTGGAGAACAGCCACATCGTCATGTCGGATGCAGGGTTTTTGTAGTCCCTGGCGAATCCGACGACGAGAAGACCGACACCCGGCATCTCCAGAATCGCCCGGCCTTCGCCGCGTCTCGAGTAATCGGTCCATACATGGGAGAGGTAACTCCCATTCAGCTTCCAGAGCCCCGCGCCTGTCCCGCGGAACCCGGTCGCATAGAGGTCACCTGTGTTCGGATTTACGCAAAGCGAATAACCGCCCTCGGGCATGGTATCGGCAGTGTTCGCCCTCATTGGGACTCCAGAAGAGATGAGCGACGTCCCGTTCAGATCGTATTTCCAGAGAGCAACCTTCGGCACGCCATCTCGAATCACTTGACCCAGGACGAAGAGGAACCCTCGAGGCTCATCGATGGCGATGGCGTTTCCTTCGGAGGAGGCGTGATCCGTGCTCGCATCGACAACGATCCCCTGGTTCCCGAAAGTCGAATCTCCGCTTCCGTCCGATGCGAACTTCCAGATTGCCATTCTCGATCCGCTGGCCGTCAAGAGACTTCCCCCCAAGTAAAGGTTCCCTGCGTGTCGACCGCAGAGCTCGACGCCACGTCGTCCCCAGAACGGCCGGAGGTGAGGTACCCAATTCCTCCCAGCGAAAGATCAAGAATACCCCCATGGGGCTTGAATGGTTGGGCAGGGACATCGGTGACCATTGCGGTCTGTCCGTTCCCTCCTCCGCACCCGAGGATCGCGCCTGCAAACAACGCGACCGATATCACCGTTCTCCTCATCGCTTCCGCTCCTTTCATTCGTCTGGAACCAGTACGCATTGTTCTTTCGCTGTCCACGGGGAAGGGAAAGCTGTTAGGGGCTGGGGCTTATTGGGTTAGGTCTATAGACCCGTTCGCCACTCGCGGCCACTCTCCTTCAGCGCTTTTCCCACGCACGGAGGGACGGATCGCGCGTACTGACCGTGCCGCGAGGAAGGAGTCGGCGATGAATGCCGCGACCCGCGATCAGCGTGCGCTCTTCGGACAAATCGCACTGGAGCAGGGCTTCCTCTCTCAGGCGGATGTGGACCTTGCCCTCGAGGAGCAGCGCGACTGGCGCAACGCGCATGGGATGTCCCTCTTTCTCGGACAGATCCTCCACCGCCGGCGACGGCTTACGATGCCGCAGGTGATCGCCATCCTTCGGAGACAACTCTTCCTTCGGGGAACGAGATCCGTCGCCTACGGATCCGCGACGAACCAGTAGAGGCGGCCGGCCTCATCTTCGAAATCCGTGCTCAGAGCCCATCCCGGTAGGCTCGTGAGCCGCGGCGGGCTGAGAAGCGAGCAGCGCCAGGAGCGAGGAGGAGACCTAACCTTGAAGAGGTTGTCGACGACGAGCGACACCGCGCCTTCGCGTCGCCGTAGCCGCCGCTTCGGCGGCGCAGGCGCGATGCGACGCTTGTCGACCCGTCCCCTCCAGGGGGGATGGCGGCGGCGAGGGCGCATCTGCGGCGTTGCTCCTCCTCGGCAGCCCTCTTCAAGGCTCGCCTCGTCGTCGCGCCTTGCATCTGCACCCTCGGCGCCGCCACCGCGGCCACGATCCTACCGGGATGAGCTCTTATGCCCCAGTCCTCCGGTGTGACCCCCCGTCTTAAAATGATCGATCAGGGTGACTTGATCGTCTCGAAACACCCGCTTCCAGAGGTCGAACACCACGGCATCTCCGTTGCTCAGGAAAATGCCAATTAGGAGAAATGAAATGAAAACGCTGATGACGGTCTTGGCCGGACTCCTCGTCGCGCCCGTTCAGGACAAGCCTCAATCGTATTTCGGCGGCTATGGCGGCGGAGTCGGCTATCTCTACCGAGTCACTACGGAAGGCGGAGTGACAGTGGAAAAGCCGGTCAGTCTGGGGGAGTCTACGGAGCTTGTTCTGGGGGGCGGAAAGGAGAACTCCAGCAAGATCAAGATCCGTCTCCTGGAGGGGATGTTCGGAGGGACGGTGTACGTGATCGAATCGGAGGATCGAATCCAAATCATGAAGCTCGAGAAGGCGGGCCTTCACCGACACACGAAGTTGGTCCTGGTCGCGGAATTCCTCTTCAGCTGCCAAGCGAACTACAGCTTCGTGACGTGGGAGGACGGAATTCCCGCGACGATCAAGTGTGTACGCGTCGGGATGGAGAAGGTCGACACGTTCGAAGGACGTCTTCGCTGCCAGTGTCCGGACGACGGCCATTGCGGCCACCATGCGGGTCCCCAGCGGGTGTTCGAGTGCACGAAGTTCACGCTCGGAAACGACACCTACTGGCTCTCCAAGGGAGTGGGCATCGTAAAGCGCGTCACCCACAAGGGCGAGGTCTGGACGCTCCGGACCGTGGGTTGGATCAAGTAGCCGCCGTCCTCAGCGCTCGAGGGGCCGTCCGCGCGCCGGACGGCCCCTCTTACCCGCCCTCCCCGACCGCCCGCAGCTCCTCCGGCGTCCGCCCGCATCCGTCGCATTTACCATGGAAGTGAAGGTTGCACTTGGTGCAGGTGTGGAACCGCGTGAAAACGTCCTTCAGTTCTCCGGGCGCCTTCCGAAGCATGAGGCCGATCGCATCGAACTGGAGACCCACGAGATTGAGGAGCACGATGAGGAGGAGGAAAGCCAGGAGAATCGACCCCGTGAAAAGCAGGACCTCGATGACCACGGCGATCCCCGAGGCGATACCCCGCGCGGGAAGGGATCCGAGAGCCCCCGTCTTCGCGAGGATTCCCAGAAGGAGGAGGGTCATCCCGACGATCCCGGGATAGTCGGGCCAATCCCGCCCGATCTTCCGCGAGAGGAAGTAGAGAACGAATCCGGCCGCGCCTACGAGGATGAGAAGCCAAGGAGCGGCTCGGGGGATCGCTTCGAAAGCGAGCGCCGCCAGGACCGCGGCGATCGAATGGCCGACGAGATGGCGGCGAGCGAGGACAAAGTCGGTCGAAGAGGGGGTCAAACTCGGAGCGGTCAGGATCACCGCCACGAGGAGGGCGACGGTTCCGAGAACTCCCGCCCTTCGGGCCGGATCGAGGAGGGTCCGAAGGCCCCGAAGTAGAGCGCCGGGGAGATCTCCCAGCTTCGCCGGCGCGCATGCATCGACGATGGGAGGGGAGGCGGCGGTGAGGTGCGAGAAGTCCGCGGGAGTCAACCACAGGAGAAGCGAAAGATAGAGGAGGCTCCCCCCGAGCACGGGGGCCAGACACGCCACCCCGCCGAGCGCGGGACGCGTAAGGGCGATCGGCAACCATCCGATCCCTCCCACCCACGGTTCCAGCGGCGCGTATCCGCCGTTGGGGCAGAGAACGATTCTCGGCCTCCCGCCCATCGCCGCATGAACGATCGCGTGCAAGGACTCGTGGAGAATCAGACTGACCTTCACCCCGGCCATGATCGGAACGTTGACGAGGGATCGTAGAAGCTGGTAGAGAAGCCACACGAGGCGCTTCCGATCCCCTTCGGACTTCGAAGCCTCGGTATCCCGCAGGACATCCTCGTGTTGGGCTTCGATGACTCCTCGATAGAAGGCGTGGAGAATCTCGAGTCCGAGGAATACGAGCCCCAAGAGGGCGATCAGAGCGAGTACGTGGAGCCACATGCCGGGAGGAGTATACCCCGCGTCTCGGTCTGCGGGACGTCACCGAACGGCTCCGAAGACAGCTCGAGGGGATTTCGAGACACCGATTCCAAATTCGTCGTCTCGTCCGGCGGCGAGGGGCGTATAATTCGCCCGGAACCACGAGACTCTCCGGATTCCTTCTCCATGTGGATCTTCAAGTCGATCGTTAAGCTGGTCAAGCTTCTGAACTCCGAGACCTCGGCGACCTCGTTGGGGCTGGCTTTCTCCTTGGGGATGTTCCTCGGCTTCGTGCCCCTGCTGACGCTCCAGGGACTCGCGGTCCTCGCCGTCGTTCTCTTTTTCCGCGTCAACCTCTCCGGGACGATCCTTTTCTTCTTCCCGTTCTGGGCCGCTTCGAAAGCGCTCCAGGGACCGTTCGATTCGATCGGCGTGTCGCTCCTCGAGAGTCCGGCGCTCCTCGGACTGTGGACGTTCCTGTACAACGCGCCGGGTCTCTCGCTGATGGGGACGAACCACTCGGTCACCCTGGGCGCGACCCTCGTCGCAACCGCGCTCGTAGGTCCTTTCTTTATGGCGTCGCGCGCCCTTGTCCGAGCGTATCGCGGGAAGGTGAGCGAGCGATGGGCGAAGCTAGGCGCCGCGAACGCCCTTCGGGGCTCGTGGGTCTATCGGATCTACAGCTGGATCGATTCGCCTTTTCACTAAATGCGGACGCTCTTCTTCCTGCCGGACGACCCGGGGTTGCGCGCGGCGCTCGAAGCCGAGCTCGCACGGCGCCCGAAGACGAAGCTCGTCCGCTGGTCCGGCCGGGAGGCGTTCGAGAGGGATGTGGCCTCCGCCGACCGCAAGAACGGCTTCGCGCTCGTGGATCCTCCCCGCGGGTTGGACGATCTCAAGGCGATCGATGCGATCTGTCGCGCCCCTCTCCGCGCCGTCTTCTTCGCTCCTCCGAAGCCGCGCAAGGAGGGCGACCCCTACGCAGAATACCGCGCGGCCATGAAAGAGATCTACGCTCACTACCACGTCGACCGGCGCGATCTCCTGTTCAAGAAACCCCGCCCGAAATCGCTCGCTCGGGCGTTGCGCTTGGCGGCGAAAGCGGACTCGATCGTCCGCTGGGGCTCGCTCGCGCCCGTCTCGGTCCTCGCGGTCCTCATCGTCGCGTCGGTGGTTCTCCTGCGGGACCCGCTTCTCCACCGCGGATCGGTGCGAGGACTCGAGGCCGCGTTCGGCGCTCGCGCGGAAGTCGGCGGCCTCTCGACCCGCCTGACGCCCGCGCTCGAACTCCGAAACGTCAAAGTCGCCAACCGAAACAAACCGATGCGGAATCTCTTCGAGTTCGAGCGTCTCGCGGGAGGCGTCGCCGTCGGCCCGATCCTCGCCGGCCGCGTCCACGTCGAGGAGTTGGCGATCGAGGGGCTTCGACTCGGGACCGAACGCTCGGAGAGCGGCGCCCTGACGCACGCCGAGGCGAGCCGGCCCCTCATCACCCCTCCGGATCCGACGCAGGTGGCGGATCCGCTGGTGCCCCCGACCGGAACGACGCCCGTTCAGGAGCCGCCTCCGACCGTGGAGGGGGCTCTCGAGGGCATCGTGAAGAAGCTCGAAATCCCCACGCCCGACGACCTCGAGACCGTCCGCCGCGCGCGCGAGTCCGAGAAGCAGATCCGCGAAAGGAGCGAGCGCTGGCGGAGGACGTTTTCCGCGAGTGCCGCGCCGGACCGCATCCGGCGAGCCAAGGACGGGCTCGAAGGACTCAAGAACATCCGACTCCCGGACTCCTACCGCGCCGCCCTCGAGGATCTCAAGTCGATCAAGAAGGAACTCGGGGGCCTGGACTCCGCTCGGACCGACCTCGAGGCCGTTGCCGGGATCAACTTCGACGCGGAGAAGCGGAAGATCGAATCCGCGAAGGAGGACATCGAAAAGGTCCGGAAGACGCTCAAGGAGGCCGAGGAATTGCGCGGCAAGATGCAGGCGATGAAGACCGTGAACATCACCGACACGTTCAAAGTGCTCGGGCTGGTCAAGGACGCGCGGAATGCGATCGAGGGTCTCGGCGAGGCGGCGAAGAGACTCGAATCGGCGACGAAAAGCCTCGAGGAAGCGAAGACCGGGATCGCGCGGAAGCAGAAGACGGGAGACGAGAAGCTGCGCTCGGCGGAGGGGAACGTCGCCGGCGCGCGGAAGTTCCTGAGCGGCGGCCAAGGCTTCGGAGCCCTCGCGGGCCGCGTCGCGAAGGCGAGGGAAGATCTCGACGCGAAACACCAGGAGGTCACCGGCCGGCTCAAAACCCTCAAAGGCGACATCGAGACGGGGCGCCAGGAGCTCGAAGGGCTCCGCAAGGTCGTGGGCGAGGACGTCCAATACGTCTCCGGTCTTCCCGCGTACATGAAAGAGGGCGTCGAGATCGACCGGAAGAAGCTCCTGGAGCGATTCGATCCGGAAAACTTCACGGCGGAAGCCCTCGTGCGCGCGCTCTTCGGCCGCCGCGCGGCGGAGTGGCTGCGCCGCGGGCTCGCCGCCTACAAAGCGCTCCAGCCCATCCTCGGCGGATCGAAGGACAAGAAGCCGGTGAAGCTGAAGCGCGAGACCGGGACGACCTACCACTTCCCCGAGCCGGAAGGCGCGTCGCCCCGCGTTTGGATCAAGAAGGCGACGATTCGCGGATCGTACACCATCGAGGGCGAGCCGTTCCGGATCGACGGGAAGGGATCTCACCTCTCGAGCGATCTCGCGGCGTCCGGGCAGGAGGCGCGTCTGGATCTCTCGCTCGAGGCAGGATCTAAGAAAATCGCCGTGCGAATCCGCGCGACACCGAAGGGAGAGGTCGATCTTGAGATCGAGGCGTCCGGCTTCTTGGTTCGCGGGCGCCGGATCGAAGGCCGTCACGCGCCGGTGAACGTGGGCGACGGGTCTCTCGCCGTCCGCGTTCGCGCCGTGTTCGAACCCGAGGCCGTGAGCTCGGATACCCGTGTCGCGCTCGAGGGGCTCAAGCTTACGCTGGCCGAAGAGGCCGATCCCCGCTACGCCTTCCTCCGGGAGTTCCTCGCGGCGCTGGAGGGACTCGCCGTGGAGGTGGCCCTCCGCTGGGAAAGCGGGCGGCTCACGAAAATCGACGTCCGCAGCGACCAGATGGAGCGTCTCACCGCCGCCCTCCGGCGCGCGCTCGACCGTGAGATCGTGGCGGCGAAATCGAAGGCCGCGAAGAAGGTGGACGAGATGACGGCGGGATCCGTCGGCGAAACGAACGGTCTGGTCCAGGCGTTCCTCGGGGGCGCGAAGGGCGAGGATCGGAAACTGGGCGATCTTCTCGCCGGGGCTCAGACGGGCACGCTGCCCGACGTCTCCAAGCCCTTTGCAGACGCGGCGAAGGGACTGGAGTTCGACACGGATCCCGGCCGGCTCCTCAAGCAGACGGATCAGCTCGAAGCCCGCCGCAGCGAAGTCGGGGCGTCGTTCGCGAAGAAGGCGGCCGACCAGACTACCTCCGCCGAAGGAACGCAGTCCGGCGCCAACGACGAGTCGAAACGGCTGGGGAGCGTGAAGGGGGACCTCGACGGCGAGATCAAGCGGCTCCTCAAGGCGATCGGGCGGTAGCTCCTTCGTATCCATTCAGGACTCCGTGGATTGGCGCCGATTCCCAGCGCCATGCGAGGCCGCCCTTCCGCGTCGATGAGCGCGAGCATCGCCTGGTCCCCGCTCATGCCGAAAGCCGCCCGAGGGCGGCCCTCTTCGCCTTCACGAGGTCCTGAACGTCCTGCGTCGCGGGCGCGGCATCGGCGGTCGGCTCGTGCCGAAGGAGAACGTTCGTGGCCGCGCCGCCGAAGAGGGAGGCGACCGTACAGAGGACAGGAAGGACCAAGCGGCTGCCCGCCGGCAGGCCATCCCCCCATCAGTTCTTCGCGGAGTTCAGATCCACCGTGATCGGCTTGGATTTTCGGATCACCGTCTTCTCGGCCTTCTTGAAGCAGGTCAGCACGAGCGACACTTCCTTAAGCTCCATCGCCTGCGTAACGGCGAAGGTCGTGGAGCATTGGACGTAGCCCTGAAAGATGCTCATGTTGGTCTTGAACGAGCCTGACTTCCCCTCCTTGGTCCACGTCAGGGTCCAGTCGCAGTTCTCCAAGTCCCGGGTGGGCTCTTCGTGGACGCGAAGCACCAGGCTCTTGCGGTTTTCGCCGCCCGCCTTGAAGTGCTGCAGGGTGCGCAGTTCGAGGTTCATGTCCGGCGGAGCCCCAGCCTTCACCGCCGTATGACCGTAGGCGTAGAGATCCCAGACCGTCTTTTTCGCGTCATTCGGATCCGGCGATCCGCGATAGGCGACCACGAGCACGAAGTCCTCCGCCTTGGGTTCGATTTTCACGACCTTCCCCAATTGTCCCCGCGCGGGTTCGGCGACATAGGGAATGTGGAAGGAGTCTTCCTTCGTAGAAAAGAAAACGGCGATGGGGATTACGTTGGTCTGGACCTTGTGCCAGGTCATGTTCTTTTCAAGGTCCCCCGCTTTGGCCTTCTCGAAACTCGCCTTGAATTTCTCGAGCGAAAAGAAGTCGAGCTTCAGATCCGCCACCTTATCCCGCCGCGCGTAGCGGATTTCCTGCATCACCTTGAGCGCCTGCCCTCCCGGCGACGGCGTCTTGAACTTGACCACGACGGCCTTCCCGCCGTCGTCGGTCACGGCTTTGGCGTCGATCCACGAGTCGTTGGCCCCTACGTTCGCTCCCGATGGAACCGACCCGGCGAACACGAGCCCGAGCGTGGCGAGTGCCGAAAGGATGCGGATCATTTCTCTTCCTCCCCAGTAAAGTCCACTCTTCTCCCTATGATACACGACAGGTCGGTGGAATCGCCTTCAATCGGCGCCGATCCCGCCCCTGGTTCCGGGCCGACCCATTCGGTACACTGGTGCGCGATCGATGAACTTCGTCAAAATGCACGGGTGCGGAAACGACTATGTCTACGTCGATCTCCGCCGCGAGAAGGTACCGCATCCGGAGAAGCTTGCCGTCTCGATCAGCGACCGCCACTTCGGGGTCGGCTCCGACGGGCTCATCCTCATCGCCCCGTCGAAGCGGGCCGATTTTCGGATGATCATGTTCAACGCGGACGGTTCCGAAGGGTACATGTGCGGGAACGGAATCCGCTGCATCGGGAAGTACGTCTACGATCGCCGGCTCACGAAGAAAAAGACCATCAGCGTGGAAACGAAGGGGGGCGTGGTCGGATTGGACTTGCACCTCCGCGGCGGTTTCGTGGAGCGCGTCACGGTCGATATGGGCGCGCCCCGGCTGGTGCCGAAGGAGTTCCACGTCCGCGCCGACGGCACCGCCACGTTTCTCCGGGATAAGATCGAGGGCATGGACGCATTCGTCCTGTCGATGGGGAATCCGCACTGCGTGATTCCGATCTCGGAAGATCCCTACGGTTCGTTCCCCTTCGAAAAGCGGGGGCCGGCGATCGAGAAGCATCCGGACTTCCCGTCGCGGGTCAACGTGGAGTTCGTCCGCCGTCTCGGTCCCGACCGGCTTCAGCAGCGGACCTGGGAGCGGGGGAGCGGCGAGACGTTCGCGTGCGGGAGCGGCGCGTGCGCCGTCGCCGCGGCGCACATTTTGACCGGAGCCACGCCCCGAAAAGTGACGATCGAACTTCGGGGAGGAGAACTCCAGATCGAGATGGCCTCCGACGGCCGGATGCTCATGACCGGTCCCGCGACGGAAGTCTTCTCGGGGGAATGGCCAACTCCTCGACGTTCCCGACGTTAGAATAGGGTCGCCATGGGCCGAGCGGTAGGCGTCGAGATCAACGATTCTCGCGTCAAGATCATCACGGTCGAGTCGACCGCGAAGAGGACGCGCATTCTCTCGTATCACGAAGAGGGAATCCCCGTCGATCCCGCCAAGAACTGGGACGATCTGGCCCAGGAGGCCCTCAAGCAGGCCTTCGCGACCTCGAGAGCCTCCAAGGGACGCGTGGTCGCCTCCATCGATTCCGGCGACGCCCTGCTCCGCGACGTCACGCTTCCCTTCAAGGAGGACGACAAGATCCGCAAGACGATCCATGCGGAGGTCGAGAGCCTCGTCCATAACTACACCATCGAGGATCTCATCGTCGACTACTTCAAGACGGGCGAGACGGAAAAGGGCTCGGTCCTCATGGCCGCGGCCGTGCCGAAACCCATCGTCGAGAAGCGCCTTCGCCTGCTCTCCGGTGCCGGCGTGGATCCGGTGGCGCTGGACCTGGACGTCTCGGCGCTCTTCAACACGTTTCTGAATGCGGGCGCCATCGACACCGATGACCCTCTCCTCATCCTCTACGGCACGCCCAAATTCACCAAGATCCTCCTCGTGGAGAACAAGCGTCCCACCTCGATCCGCACGATCCGGTTCTCGCTTCCGACGACGGAGCAGATCGCTCACGAGAAAGAGGAGCGCCGTCAGGCCGCGATGTGGGAAACGAAGGAAGTGGGACACGAGATTCCGATCGTCGTGCTCGAGGATACGGACCACGCGCGTTTCGAGGACCTCGATCAGGAGAGCCAGAATTCTCTGATCGGAATCCTGGCGAAGGAAATCTCGCGGTTCCTCCTGGCCAACGCCGCCTCGGCAAGCCCGGCCCAGATCCTCATCTCGGGCGAATACGAAACCGAGGAGGCGGCCCATCTCCTGGAAGCGGCCACGCGGATTCCGGTGCGGACCTACAATCTCCTCGACGTCCTGGAGCATCCGTTCAAGGAGGGAGAGCCCCACATCTCGGCGAAGCTCGCGGTGCCGCTCGGCCTGGCCCTCAAGGGATGCGAGGTGGACGTCCTCGGGATGGATTTCCGGAAGGACAAGTTCTCCTACTCGAAGAAATTCGAAACCGTCAAGACGACCGCCCTGGTGACCTTGGAACTCTTCATCGTTCTCCTGGCCACGGTCGCGCTCCATTTCCATTTCAAGGCCCGGGACTTCCGGACCCTGGAGCGTCAGGTCATGGAATATCAGCTCGACGCCTACCGTGCGGTCCTCTCCCAGGAAGAGCTCGTCGAAACCGACAAGAAGGAAGAGGAGCTTCGGCCGAAGAAGCGCGACAAGGAGCGCGAGGAGTTCCTGCGGGCGAGCTATCGGAAGATGCAGGACTACACCACCAAGATGCGCCGGGATCTCGGCGATGTCCACCCGCTGCGAGACTCCGCGATGGAAGTGTGGCTGGTGATCGGGGAGGCGACGCAGGCGTTCTTCAACGCCAGCGCGAAAGCCCCGCCCGCGAAGCTCGGCGAAGCGGATCTCTGGCTCTGGATCGAGAAGATCACGATCAATCGCGTCCAGGAGTCGGGCAAGGTGCGGATCGACGTCGTGCTCCTCGGCCGGGCCGCGACGATCGAACAGGCCGAGCTTTTCGCGAACTCTCTCGTCGACTACCGGCAGGCGGGGCGCCCGCAGCCGATGTTCGTGCGACGCGGGTTCTCGAACGAGCTCAAGAAGGATCCCAAGGACAACAAGGTGCCGTTCACCCTGAATCTCCAGGGAGAGGCGAAATGACCGAGGCGGCGGAGAAGAAACCGGGCGGCGGGCGGACGGTCCTCATGTTGGCCGGACTGGCGATCGCCGTCTTGGGCGCGGTCACGCTCTGGCTCTATCGCGGCGTAGAGCGATCGCGGGAGGGATGGGAGCGCTCCTGCCAGGAATACGACAAGATGGTGGCGATGAAGAAAACCGTCGTGGATCTGCGACAGAAGGCGGGCGGGGGGAAGAAGATTCAGCCGCCCCCCGACAATCCGGCCGACTTGGCGAGTTTCTTCAACGAGAAAGCCCGGCAGGCGCAGATCGGGAATCTGGGCGTTAAGCCGCCGCCGCGGGGGAGTCCCTGGCAGGGCTCCACGGAGTTCGCCTACGCGCTCTCCGTGAGCAAGGACGGAGCCGTGACGCGTTCCTCTTGGGTGAACTTCCTGGTCACGATCGAGAGGGACCGGCCCTATCTCAAGGCGAAGGACCTCTCGCTGAATTTCGAAGACAACGGAGCCGTGTGGGGCTCGGCGACCGTCAGCTTCTTCAAGTCGGAGCCGGGGAAGTAGCTACGGCCTGGCCTTCCAGTACCGCACGGTCTTGTCCCCCGAACCGGAAATCAGCTGTTTCCCGTCCGGAAGGAACGCGAGCGCGTGAACCAGCGCCACGTGTCCGGATAGCTGGTGGACCCTTCGGCCCTGGACCACGTTCCAGATGAGGATGGGGTTGTTCGCGCTTCCCGAGAGCAGATACCGACCGTCGGGGGAGAATCGAAGCGCATAGAGATTGGCCTCAGACCCGACCAACGTGTGCAGGAGTTGTCCGTCGGCGGTCCTCCACAGGCGGATGGTCTTGTCGAATCCGCCGGTGGCGACGGTCTTTCCGTCGGGGCTGAGGGTCAGGGCGCTCAGCCGTCCTTGGTGCGCTTGAATCGTGTGCCGATCGATCCCGGTCGCCGTGTCCCAAGTCTTCAGATTCCCGTCGAAGGAGCCCGACACGAGAACTTCGCCTTCCGGGTCGAATTCCAAGCAGACGACGGAATCGGCGTGGCCGATGAGGGAGGGGAGAAATGTCCGCGAGATCATGTCGTATCGACGAATCTCCGCCGACTTGCCACCGACGGCGAGGACCCGCCCGTTCGGGGTCAGGGCGATGCAATAGGTATCGATGAGTTTGTCCTGGCCCAAACGCCACTCGAGCTTGTCGATTTCTTTCCCGCTGGAAGTCTCCCAGAAGCGGATGGAACCGTCGTTGGAGCACGAAAGAACGCGTGTCCCGTCCCGGGTAAAAAGGACCCGGTTAAGGGTGGCGGTATGCCCGATCATCGAGCGGATCTCGGTTCCCCGAGCCAGGTCCCAGAGCTTGATCACCTTGTCCATCCCTCCGGTGACCATCAGGTTCTCCTTGGGGTGGAGATCGATCGACATCACGATGTCCTGATGAGCGATCGTCCGTCGAGTCTCCTCGAACAGAGTAGGGTCGGCGATTCCTGCGGCCCGAGTCCGGGCGAGCGCCTCCTTCGCGGTCGAATCTCCCGGGCGCAGAGTAAGAGCCCGCTCGAAGGCCGCGATCGCTTCCCGGTACTCCCGCGAGCGAAGGTGAGTCTCCCCGGACGCAATCGCTTCGGCGTAGAGGGCGTCCCTCTCCGAGATTTCGAACCTCTTCTTCAGTTCGAGGGCGCCGGCATCCTCCGGCCTCATTCGGAGCGCCTCCTGAATTGCGGCGAGGGCTTCGCTCCACTTCTTCTCCAGGGCCAGCTTGCGGGCTCCTTCCACGATTTCCGCGAAGCGCGCCTCCAGCTCTCCCCACTCGATCCGCCTCTTCCGTTCGGTGGCGCGAGGATCCTCCGGGAAGATTCTGAGCGCCTTTTCGAGTTCCGCGCGCGCTCCCTCCCAGTCCCCCTCCTGAATCCCTCGATCCGTTCGTGCCAAGTGCTGACGGAAGCGGCTTTCCGGGTCCTTCGGTGTCTCGGTCTTCTTCTCGACGATCTTCGGGACATCGGCGCGCGGTGAGATCTCGTGCCGATCCGATGCGGGCGCGGCGGGAGGCGGATTTCTCCCGAGGAGAGAAACGAGGGCGAGCGTCCCTACCAGAACGGCTCCGATGGCCAGCCCAACGACCCATCCGGCATAGGAGCCCTTCGCAGGGGCCGGGCGAGGTTCGCGGGGCCGGCGCGCCATCGCGGGAGCGACCTTGGAGCCCCCGTCGAGGATCTCCCGGATTCGCGCGGAGAGCTCGGCCGGTGTCGCGGGTCGCTTTTCGCGGTCCTTCTCCAGCAGAGAGAGGACGAGGCGGTTGGTCGCGGGGGAGATCTTCGGGTTTCGCTGAACCGGGGAAACGGGTTTCTCCGTCGCGTGTTTGACGAAGAGATCGCCCGAGGCTTCGCCGGTGAACGGAGGCGCCCCCGTGAGGAGATGGTAGAGCACGACTCCGAGCGAATACAGATCCGATCGGGTGTCGAGATCCTTCCGGCCACGGACCTGCTCCGGCGAGGCGTAGGTGGCGCTGCAGTGGACATGGCCGGTCAACGTGAGATGGACGTCGTCGTCCGCGCTCCGGGCCAGCCCCAGGTCGCAGACCTTTACGGAACCGGAGGGCGTGACCATCAGATTCTGCGGCTTGATGTCGCGGTGGATGATTCCCTGGTCCCAGGCGTGCTGAAGAGCTTCGGCGACCTGACGCCCTACGGCCAGGGCCTCGGGTTCCGGGAAGGACCCCCGCTCCTTGAGAACCACGTCGAGGGATCGTCCTTCCACATACTCCATGACCAGGAAGTGGTGTCCCCGGGACTCGCCGCAGTCCAAGCCGGCGACAAGATTGTCGTGGCGAAGTCGGCCCGCCGTGCGCGCTTCGGAGAGAAAGCGTTGGATATAGCCGGGATTGTTTTTCGCCAGCTCGGGCTTGAGGATTTTGATCGCCACCCAGCGATCCATGCTCTTCTGGCGCGCCTTGTACACCGTTCCCATTCCGCCTTTGCCGAGACGTTCGTGGAGCGTGTAGCCGGGGATGAGATCGGCGAATTCCGGATGCACTCGCCTCCGAGGTCCGCAGCGGCCGCACTGAGGGCCGGTGTACGGCTGTTCGCAGGTCGTGCACTGCTTCATCGGAAGCACTGTTTTGCGTCCGTCCTCCGGAATCTGAGGAAATCGGCGTAACGCTTTTCGTTTGACCCAGTCGCATAATAATGTATAGTACGCGCATATTTATGAGAACCGCAGTGCGCAAGGCCGACCGCCAGAAGCGGATCCTCGAGCGGGTCCGGGAACGGGAAGTCGCGACTCAGACCGAGCTCAAGGAGATCCTCGCCGGCGAGGGCGTCGAGGTGGACCAGGGGACGCTTTCCCGGGATATCCGGGAGCTCGGCCTCGTCCGCATCTCCACGGAAGCCGGCTTCAAGTACGCGCCGGTGGAATCCGCGACGCCCGCGGCTCCGACGAAGCTGGCCGGTCGGCTGGTGAAGTCGGCGGAGAAGTCGGGGAACTTGATCGTGGTCCAAACGGGACCCGGCAACGCCCAGATGGTGAGCCTGGCGATCGACAAGCTCTCGTGGCCGGAGGTGCTGGGAACCGTGGCCGGGGACGACACCCTTCTCGTCGTGGTGCGGGAAGGCCATCCCGCCGCGCGCGTGGCAAAGAAGATTCTCGAACTTCGGGAGAGATAGATGCCCAAGAAGATCGTCCTGGCGTACTCCGGGGGACTGGATACCTCGGTCATTCTGAAGTGGCTCAAGGAAACCTACCGCTGCCCGGTGATCGCGTTCATCGCCGACATCGGCCAGGGCGAGGACGTCGGCGCCGTCTCGCGGAAAGCGACCAAGACGGGCGCGGACAAGGTCCACGTGGCCGATCTCAAGGAAGAGTTCGTCAAGGACTTCGTCTTTCCCGCGCTCAAGGCGAATGCGGTCTACGAGGGCGCCTATCTCCTGGGCACCTCGATCGCGAGGCCGCTCATCGCGAAGGTTCAGGTCAAGATCGCGCAATCGGAGGGGGCCGATGCGATCGCCCACGGAGCCACCGGAAAGGGCAACGACCAGGTCCGGTTCGAGCTCACGGCCAAGGCCCTCGCACCCGAGCTCGAGATCATCGCGCCTTGGCGAACCTGGGACTTCCGGGGCCGGACCGACCTCTTCGCCTACGCGGAGAAACACGGCATCCCGCTTCCCGTGACGAAGGACAAGCCGTACTCGATGGACGCGAATCTGATGCACGTGAGCTACGAAGGAGGGATCCTCGAGGATCCGTGGGCCGAGGCTCCGAAAGAGATGTTCCAGATGACGAAGGATCCCACCGAGGCTCCCGATTCGCCGGAGGTCGTCGAGATCGAGTTCGCGGAAGGAGCGCCCGTGGCTCTGAACGGCGAGCGTCTCACGCCCGCGAAGCTCCTGGCCGCCCTCAACACCGGTGCCGGGAAGCACGGCGTCGGCCGCGTCGACGTCGTCGAGAATCGATTCATCGGGATGAAATCGAGGGGCGTCTACGAGACGCCGGGGGCGACCGTTCTTCAGATCGCCCACCGCGGCGTCGAGTCGCTCACGATGGACCGCGAAGTGATGCACCTCCGGGACCAGCTCATGCCGAAGTTCGCGGAGCTCATCTACAACGGCTTCTGGTACTCGCCCGAGATGAAGGCGCTCCGAGCCTTCCTCGACGCCACCCAGAAGGGAGTGAACGGCGTCGCGCGAATCAAATTGTACAAGGGCTCCGCCTCGCTCGTCGGCCGGAAGTCGGCGAACTCGCTCTACAGTCCCGAGCTCGCGGGGTTCGACACCTTCGCGACGTACAACTCCAAGGACGCGGAAGGCTTCATTCGGATGAACGGGCTCCGGCTCACCCTGAACAAGAGCCTGAGGTGGGCGGACTGATGTTGCGAGACCGATTTTCCGAGCCGGCGAACGAATTCGCGGCCGCGTTCGTCGCGTCCGTTCGGGACGACGAGCGGCTCGTGCCGTTCGACATCCGAGGGTCGATCGCCCATGCGAGGATGCTGGGACAGGTCGGGCTCCTCTCGGAGAAGGACTCCGCGGATCTCGTGGCCGGGCTCGAGAAACTCCTCCGGAACGGCCTCACGCTCGATCCCGCGCTGGAGGATGTCCACATGAACGTGGAGCACGCGCTGGGGCCGGTCGGAGCGAAGCTCCATGCCGGGCGAAGCCGGAACGACCAGGTCGCGCTGGACCTTCGGCTCTGGCTGAAAGGCGCCATTCGGAGGATTCTCGAGGAGATCGCGGCTCTGCGGAAGTCGCTCGGCGTGCGGGCGATCGAGCACGCGCGGACGCTTTTCCCCGGGACGACCCATCTCCAGCACGCGCAGCCGGTCGTCTTCGGCCACCTCCTCCACGCGTGGTCGGTCGCGCTCGCCCGGGACGGAACGCGGCTGCGGGACTGCTTCGTTCGGGCGGACGTCTCGCCGCTGGGAGCCGGCGCCTTGGCGGGTACGTCGCTCCCGGTCGATCCCCGCATGACCGCGAAGGAACTCGGCTTCCGAGACCTCTTCGTGAACTCGATCGACGCGGTGAGCGACCGGGACTTCGCGGCGGAATTCGTCTTCGACTGCTCGATGACGATGACCCATCTCTCGCAGATGGCGGAGATGTTGATCCTCTGGACGACTCCCGAGTTCGGGTACGTCGAGCTTCCCGACGCGCTCTGCACGACCTCGTCGATCCTGCCGCAAAAGAAGAACCCCGACATGATCGAACTCGTCCGAGGAAAAGCGGGGAGCGTCGCCGGCCATCTGGTGAATCTCCTCACGACGCTCAAGGGGCTGCCCGTGGGATACAACCGAGATCTGCAGGAGACGAAACCGCCGATGTTCGCCGCGGCGGATACCGTCCGGGCGTCGCTTCAGGCCATTCGGATCGCCGTCGACGGGATGAAGGTGAACGCGGCGCGGGCGATGGGGGCGATCGAATTCCCCATGCTTGCGACGGATCTGGCGGAGTATCTCACGGCGAAAGGGGTCCCCTTCCGGGAGGCGCATTCGGCGGTCGCGAAGTTGATGAAAAACTGGAAGGGCGGCAAGCCGAGAGCGTCGCAGCTCAAGGCCGCTCATCCGGCGTTCGGAAAAGACGCCGTTTCGCTTTTTTCTCCGGCCGCCTCGGTCGCCGGCAGAAAGTCCTGGGGGGGCACGGCCCCCGAGAACGTGGAAGGGAGTGCGTTGAAGTCATGATCCGGATCGACAAGTTCGCGTCCTCGACCTCCAAGCTCGCGCTGCCGGAATCGCTCGAGGTGGTCCCCGAGGCGATGCCGGAGGCGGGTCAAGTCGTCGTGGTCCGGGCGAAGACGGAGAACCCGTTCTATCCGGACCTCGAACTCGCGGACGGATCCTACTCGCACATCCGGGCCGGCGACGTCATCGCCGGCGTTCTCGGCGGGCGGCAGGCGCTTCGAGGGTTCGTCGGCTACGCGCCCTATCGAGTGCGGGCGGGCGAGACGCTCCATCTTCTGAACCTCGGGGGCGTGATCGGCCGGTGCATCGGGGGCCACAAGGATTTGGGCGACGCGATCGAGGTGGAGTTCCTCGGCTGCGCGGTTCGAGGCCAGAAGCTCTTGAATATCAAAGAGGCGGCCTTGCCTGAGGTCGAGGTGCTCGGCGAGTCGAAGCCGATCATCCTGGTCATGGGCTCGTGCATGAACGTCGGAAAGACGGCCGCGGCGACGGAGATCGTGCGACTCCTGGCCAAGGCGGGTCACCGAGTCGGAGCGGCGAAAATCTCGGGAGTCGCCTGTCTTCGGGACCTCCGAAAGTTCGAGGCGGCGGGGTCGGCCAAGACGCTTTCGTTCCTCGATTGCGGCGTGCCTTCGACGGTCGACGCCGACGTCTCGACGATCGCGAAAACGCTCGTCGCGAATCTCGCCGACTCGGATGTGATCGTGATGGAGCTGGGGGACGGAATCCTCGGCTACTATCACGTGGACAGCGTGCTCGAGGACGCGGGCTTCATGGCGAACGTGGATGCGGTAGTGTTCTGCGCGGGCGATCTCGTGGCGGCGTGGGGCGGGAAGCAGATCCTCGAATCGAAGGGGATTCAAGTTACGTGCGTCTCCGGACCGGCGACGGACAGCGTGGCAGGGACGACCTACATCGAGGGCGTGATCGGACTCCCCGCGGCGAACGCCCTCACCGAACCAGCCAAGCTGATGGAAATCCTGGCGCCGGCGGTCGCGATATGACGGTAAAGGTCAGCGTCTTGGGCGCCTCCGGCTATATCGGGGGCGAGGTGGTGCGGCTCCTCCTCGGACACCCGCACGTCGAGATCGCGAGCGTCTGCGCCCACGAACAGGTGGGGAAACGGGTGGACGAGGTCCAGCCCAACCTCCGGGGATTTACCGATCTCGTGTTTGCGAAGGAGCCCGCTCCCGCGGACGCGACCTTCCTTTCGCTCCCCCACGAGGAGTCGATGAAACTCGCGCCGGCTCTCTCGGGCAAGGTCATCGATCTCTCCGGCGCCTTCCGTCTTCAGGATCGGGCGGCGTTCGAGAGGTTCTACAAGATGCCCCACACGGCGTGGGAGTCGCGGAAGGATTTCGTCTACGGGATCCCGGAACTCCATCGAGGTCGGATCCGGGAAGCCTCGAGGGTGGCGGCGGGGGGCTGTTTCGCGACCGCCGCGATTCTGTCCCTCCGTCCTCTCCGGGACTTGGCCTCGGGTCAGGCGATCGTCGACGGAAAGACCGGCTCGTCCGGATCGGGGAACCGACCCGGCGAAAAGACCCACCATCCTTTCCGGGCCGGGAGTTTCTTCGCGTACGAATCCTTCCATCATCGGCACACGCCCGAGATCGAGCAGGAGTCGGGCCTGAGGGTGCTCTTCCAACCGCATTCGGCGCCCATGGTTCGAGGCGTCTTCACGACGAGTTACGTCCCCCTCCGGAGGGCGATGACGGACGAAGAAATCCTCGCGCTCTTCCGAGGCTTCTACCCGGGCGAGCGATTCGTGCGGGTTTCCCGATCGACCCCGAACGTCCGAAACGTGGCCTACTCGAACTTCATCGACATCGGCGTCGGCGCCGACGGAACCTGGGCGATCGTCTGGGCGGCGATCGACAATCTGGTGAAAGGCGGAGCGGGACAAGCGGTTCAGTGCTTCAACCTGATGTTCGGGTTCGACGAGGGGACGGGGCTGATGCAGGCGCCGGGGAATCCATAAGGGGAAGCATCTAGCATGAAGCGTCGAGCATGAAGAAGCGAATATGGGAACCACAAGTTTCACCCAGCTAGAGGTTTGGAAGAAAGCGCACAGGCTTGCGTTGGAGGTATACCGAGTCACGAAAACGTTTCCGGAGGACGAGCGGTACGGCTTGGCCAGTCAAATGCGCAGAGCCGCCGTTTCCGTTCCGGCGAACATCGCAGAAGGATATGGTCGTCGCAGCGCCCCGGACAAGGCGCGGGTCTATTACATCGGCCAGAGCTCACTGGAGGAATTGAGGTACTACGTGATTCTGGCGCGGGAATTGGGTTCCGTGGCCGAAGAGGGCGAATTGCTAGATTCGTCTGCCGATGAAGTGGGCCGGATGTTGCGGAGTTTTACCGACGCCGTCCGCCGTGGATCCTAGATGCTAGATGCTAGTTAAGACTTACGCCTCCCTTCCCCTTGACCTCTCCCACGGCCAGGACGTGCACGTGTGGGATACGTCCGGACGCCGGTATCTCGACCTCTATGCCGGCCATGCGGTCTGTTCCACCGGCCATTGCCATCCGGAGGTAGTCCAGGCGATTCAAGATCAGGCGGCGAAGCTCATCTTCTACTCGAACGTCGCCGGACTTCGCCTTCGCGAAGAGGCGGCCGCCCGACTTTGTCCGCGGGGCTATCACGCGCTCTTCGCCAATTCCGGCGCGGAAGCGAACGAGGACGCGCTCAAGCTCGCGCGCAAATTCACGGGGCGAGAGGAAATCGTCGCGATGATCGGAGGATTTCACGGCCGGACGGCGGGAGCGGTGAGCGTCACCGGCATCGAGAAGTATCGCGTCGGACCGCAGGTGCCGGGGGTGCGATTCGTCCCCTTCGGAGAGGTGCCGGAGATCTCGACGAAGACCGCGGCGGTGATCCTCGAGCCGATCCAATCCATGGCCGGAGTCAAGATGGCGAGGGCGGAGTATTATCGGGGGCTTCGCGAGGCGTGCGACCGCGCCGGCGCCCTCCTCGTCTACGACGAGGTTCAAACCGGGATCGGCCGCACGGGAACGATGTTCTTCAGCGGCCGGTACGGCGTCCACGCGGACTTGGTGACCCTCGCGAAGGGAATCGCGAGCGGGATTCCCCTCTCCGCGGTACTCGTGAAGGCGGCGATCTCGGAGACGGTCAAATACGGAGACTTCGGTCACACGTTCGGCGCCGGCCCGATCGCGATGGCCGCCCTCCGCGCGACGATCGGCGTCGTCGAGGCGCTGCTCCCGAATGTCGTCGAAACGGGGGTGTATCTTGCGGAGAAGCTCCGGCCCTTCGGCGAAGTCCGGGGTCTCGGATTCCTCGTCGGACTGAAGATTGCCCGGGATGCCGCGAAGGTGCGCGACGCGCTCTTGGCCCGGAGTATCGTCGTCGGTACGGCCGATGAGCCGGGCGTCCTCCGACTCCTTCCGCCCCTGACGCTACGGAAGCCCCATGTGGATGAATTCGTGCGAGCGCTGGATGAAACACTTCGTTAACACGCAAGAGTGGTCTCGAGCAGACCTCGAGCGCGTCTTGGATCGAGCGCGGAGATTCAAAGTCGGCGAGGCGTCTAAGCCTCTCGCGGGAAAATCGGTTGCGATGGTGTTCTTCAACCCGTCCCTTCGAACCCGCGTCTCTTTCGAGGTGGCGATCCACCAACTCGGCGGGCACGCGGTCACGATGTCCGTGGGCACGGAATCTTGGTCCCTCGAGTACCGGGAAGGCGCCGTCATGGATGCGGACAAGACCGAACACATCCAGGACGCGGCGCGGGTACTTTCGCGGTACGTCGATGCGATCTGCGTCCGGAGTTTCCCGGCGATGAAATCGTACGACGAGGACATGGCCGACGGCGTGATCGAGGCGTTTCGGAAGCACGCGGAAGTCCCCGTCATCAGCATGGAGTCCGCGCTCTTTCATCCGTGCCAGGGGATGGCCGATCTCTTGACGATGCAGGAACTCCGGGCGAAGAGCGTCTGCCTCCGGTGGGCCTACCATCCGAAGGCTCTTCCGATGGCGGTGCCCAATTCGTTCGCTCTGATCGCGAGTCGGTTCGGATACGATCTGACCTTGGCTTGGCCGAAGGAGTTTCCCCTCGAGGATCGCCTGCTCGCCGACGTGGAACGGAATCTGGGACGCCCGCTCCGAATCGTGCACGACCCGAACGTCGCCGCCGACGTGGTCTATGGAAAGTCGTGGGGCGGATCGAGGTACTACGGCCGGTGGGAGGAGGAAAAGAAGATCCGAGACGGGTACAAGCACTGGCAAGTGACGGAGATCCCGAAGGGCTCGACCTTTCTGCATTGCCTGCCGGTGCGCCGAAACGTCGAGGTGGCCGACGCGGTTCTCGACTCCTCGGCGATCTACGACGAGGCGGAGAATCGGCTCCACGTCCAAAAGGCGATTCTGGCGGAGGTGATGTCGTGAAGCCCGAACACGTCGATCTTCTCCGGCAGGCGTTGCCCTACATCAACAAGTTCAAGAATAAGACCTTCGTGGTGAAGATCGGCGGCGACATCGCGGAGGAGCCGGCGAACCTGAATTCGTTCACGGAGGAGGTGGCGCTCCTGGCGCAGGTCGGAATTCGCGTCGTCATGGTTCACGGCGGAGGAAAGCAGGCGACGGACCTTTCGGAACGGCTCGGGATCGAAGCCAAGATCGTCTCGGGCCGCCGCGTGACGGACGACCGCGCTCTCGACGTCGTCAAGATGGTCTTCGCAGGGAAGATCAACACGGAGATTCTCTCGTCCCTCCGTAAAGCCGGCGTCGAGGCGGTGGGCCTCTCGGGCGTGGACGGGGGAATCCTGGATGCGGTGAAGCGGCCCCCCACGAAGGTCCTCAACGACCAGACGGGGAAGAAAGAGCTCGTGGATTTCGGCCACGTCGGCGACATCGTCGGCGTCGACGTCAAACTCCTGAAGACGCTCCTCGATGCGGATTTCATCCCGGTGATCGCGTCGCTCGGGGCGGACGACGAGGGAAACGTCCTCAACATCAACGCGGACACCGTCGCCTCCAAGATCGCCGGCGCGCTCGCCTGCCAGAAGCTGATCTTGGCCAGCGACGTCGACGGTATTCTGCGGGGGGACGGCTCGCTGGTCTCGCGCGCGACGGTCGCCGAGGTCCAGGCCTTCATCAAGGAAGGAGTGATCAAGGGGGGGATGATCCCGAAGGCTCAGGGGATCCTGGACGCGCTGAAGGACGGGGTCCGGAGCGTCCACATCATCAACGGCATGAAGCCTTCGAGCGTGCTCACGGAGGTCTTCACCGATACCGGCTGCGGGACGATGATTTACCGGGAGGGATAGCGGTCGCCGGGGGTATCATTCTCGGGATGCGTGGGATGGGACGATCCATCGCGAAACACTGGCCGGTACTGGTCGGCTCGCTCGTTCTCCTCGCCGTCGCCTTCGCGGCCACCACACGGACTTGGGGGGCGTCCAAGAGACACCGAGAGCGGCCGGGTCTTGTCGTTGCCGAAGAGATTCGCGTGCCCGTCCTCACTCCTGCTTCCGAGGAGCGGCGAACCGAACCAGCCCAGGGGGCGGAAGTCACGGAAAAAACGGAAGCTCGGGCGATCCTGGCAAGGTATCGGATGCGGATGGCGGACGCACGCACCGAGATGGCCGAAGAGAGTCTCGCGTTCGCCAGGTCTATGTGGCTTGAGTATTCGCAGTGGAATCTGAAGAGCCTCGAGCGAGTACTGGGGCTCTCCCCGGCTCAAAAGGCACGGATGGAAGAGCTCCTGGCCCGCTTCGAGGACGAAAAGGCACTTTGGTCGAACCACTCTGCCGACGAAGCCGAAGTGGAGCGGAAGCTCGGCGAGGTGCGCGACCGATACCGAGACTGGATCCGAGCGGAACTCTCCCCGGACCAGCGAGAGAAGTATGATGGAATGTCCATGGAATTGAGATACCGTTTTGCGGTCCGAGATTTTGATATCGAGCGTTCTCGATCGCAAGACTGAGAGGCTGTGAAATAATCGGGCCTCCGGCCCGATTTTCACAGCCTCTCAGAGTTTGTGGAACTCCCGCCCCCGCCTCCATACAG